>Ga0209628_10003008_pt1 | contig 11659 bp, 10 predicted proteins | sample TergutCu122P4_FD_187285 | JGI IMG/M metagenome (GOLD analysis project Ga0209628, IMG submission 187285) | Cubitermes ugandensis P4 segment gut microbial communities from Kakamega Forest, Kenya - Cu122 P4 (SPAdes) (version 2) | ecosystem: Host-associated > Arthropoda: Insects > Digestive system...
CAATGCTGCATTGTATAGCAAGATAGTGTGGACAGAATACCTTTAGCCCACAAAGAGTCCTGACCTTTCTGCACAACTATTGTAAAATCATGATAATACAGCAAAAGTAACAAGCATAACATTTTGTGGCATACTGGACAAACAGGTAAGATTTTACATGGGAATAGTGGGAAAAGCTAAGAGATTTAAAAAGTAGGTATATGTTATTGATATTATGGTAACTTACCAAGGCTTGTTCAAATTAAATGCTTTTACTGATATAGAAAAATGTGGTTATTTCGCAGTAATGAGTAAGAAAATAGTTATTTGTTTGTTAGACAGTTTTCTTAAAAAAAAACAATACTAGAAAAATATTCACATTTCTAATGAGACATCCCAGCTACAATTTTTATCATTTACCCAATAAAAATTGTTGGATGAAGATTTTGATAAGGTGCAAAAGAACACATCTATAAAGGTGAAGGTAAAATTGTACCTGCATATACTATATTTCAGGAACATAACACCTGTGTTTGGTGAGGTACTAACAAACCAAGGTTAGTGTGTTAATGGTTTAATAATTCTGTTAAACATACTCTATAACAATAATAATCAGTAGTGAAAGTTTACCTTTCATTGTAATTATGGCTAAGTACATCAGTTTTCATGATATTTCTTGCATACAAAGTTTGAATGGTCCTGTTTTATAAAAACCCCTGAGTATACCTAAGGAATGGTATAACCCAAACAGGACTGCACTTATTTATAAAAGTTCTAAGCATGTGTTTACAATATTAAGCAAGAATGTTTCCAGATTACAGCATTTTGCTAACATTAGAATGGGCATAATACATGCACACAGGAATTGTGTAACAATATTTAAACAGATTATCAGATCCAGTGTCCACACAAGATTTAAAACCAACTTACAGTCATCTATAGCTAAATTAACAAAGTTCCAAAAGGTAGTGTACTACTCTGGAATTAAAATTTTTAATAACCTTCCTCACAATATAAAAGATATAGCTAATGAGACAAAATTGTTTCGGAATGCTTTAAAGAGGTTTTTGCTTTCAAACTTTTTATAATAGTGAAGAATATTTTAATTATCAGAGATAATCTGGTGAAACTGGTAGAATATTGAAAGCATATTACTTTTACTAGAGATCTGTATGTTATTGGTTTTAGATGTTTTATAAATTGTATTTTATTATTTACTGCTAAGATTCTCCTAATACTGTGTATATTGTGTTAGATACTATGTATGTATAAGACTATGTCCATATCCACAGGATTGTATCCTAATCTGGATTTATGGATTGCAAATAAATTACATTACATTACATATAGTTAAAGACATGTGTGAAATGCACTGATGTACCGCGATTTCAACAAACGGTCACCCACTTCCACTACAAAAGGTGTGACAGGAGATATCACCCCTCGAGAAACATTGTCACTGGCCAACTTTATGTATTTCCAGAAATCCATGCTCCGAAAAATCGGTAAACTTATAACCAAGAAATTCTGAACGCTTTCATTTTTTTTCGTTTCAAATCATTTTTTTCCCCCCTTGTTTACTGACGAATAATACAGCCCAGGGGCACAGCAGCACATACACTTAGTTCATGTGGATCACCACAGCCAATCTATCCAACGAATTCGATATCACTTCCTGTTCCTACATCTGTGAACGTTCTATGTAGTGACGTGCAAGAGGGGAATTTGAGGTGGGTTGGTTGCTCAAGATAGCAGTCTTCGGAATTTTATAAAGTGCAGTAACAACAAACGCCAAGGACATGTGGAATTAAGTGGAAGCAGCTTCGGTTAACGTAACTAATAAACATATATTCTACCTATGTTGTTTTCATATATTTTTTTACAAAGGAGCAATGGAGGCACTCTGAACAACGTCGAGATGATGCTGCTATCAGCTGTGATTGGAACGGTATGACATCATCATCAATGAATCCTATTTTTAGAAAGAGGGCATGCGCAATGTTTATGAAATATCCGCCATTCAAAGTAGTCGATTTTGTTGTTGGTAAAATGCAAAACTTTCCATAAAAACACTATTGTATGTGGAGGCGAGAAAATAACTTTCCGTAAAGATGCTAGGAACTGTGTGGAATTAAGGTATATAACGAAAAAAGTGTGATGTGTGCCGTACACTGTGAGAAAATAAGTTAGAGGTTATGAAATTCGTTTCAAAAATACGCATGTTAAAATAGGTTTTAGTGTTTATGCTCATGAAATTGTGCTTGCATTGCTGCCGTCTAATTTTTATGTAGGATTTAAATTTGTAATATTTTGTTTGTTCATTGTGTACGAGGTGATTGACATAAACATAGATAAGCGTAGATTCGGTACAAACTTGGCCGAGTTAGGTCGTTTATTTACGCCTTTGTATAAGGCATATTTCTTCATTACAGAGATTTTTCGAAGTTGTTTGGCGTAATTTTCTTGACGTATAGTCTGGAAGAAAAGAAATTTTTCCTACGTAGCCTGTTTGTGCTTTCTGAATAAAGTGCTGTTTTTGTAGTGTACTGGTTTGGAACTGAACTATAATGAGCACATTTAATACTTTGGGCATCAAAGAGAAATGTACATTTGCGGGTACCTCATATAATTCTGTATTTCTAGCCTGAGAGTGGCCCAAGGTCGTTGCTGTTAATTTGGAGTATGTAGTGCATTATAATCACATTTGTAAAATGAATATGAGACATATGTAATAAGTATTGTCAACATTTGTACATATAAACTTTTCAGGACCTAGACTGTGCCGATAATTATATATTCTTCTGAATAGTAGCATCTTACCATATGATATGACAGTACCATGGAGCGAACAGATGTTTAATGTTGTGTTTGGGGTGTGTAAAATAGATAATTTTGTTGAAGGAAGTAACCTATATTATCACAAAGCACCTTGCTGTTCGTTTACCTGTCTATTTTTTTTATATGCCCTGGAAGCACAGAAGGAGATGCAGCTGAATTATTTTTCATACTTAACTGATTCAACAGTGTAATAATACCTAAACATTTTGAATGAATATAAATGTGTGTTTGTTCATTCCAGTCAGCCAAGTTATTAGTCAGATTTGTTTTGATGGTAGGTAAGGAGTAAAGGAGAAGTGTGCGAAAGCCCAGCATCCTGATAGTTATACAGCATGAATGAGGTCACATGTACAAAATATATTTAGTTCAGTACAGCAGAAGAGTATTCTCTAGAGAGATTTGTATTGCATTCTTTGTCTTGTACTGTGATAACACACCTAGCTTCACTGTGCAGGAAAAATACTTCACCAGTCTGTAATGACACACTTTCAAAAATGTCAAGCCAGTAACAAAATATTAGGTTTCCAGGTAAGTTCATATTGAACATAGATCAGCCCAGTATGAGTTTACGTTATGCACAGCCTTGGTGTGTTTTGTTACAAGGAAAATCACTGGTTAGCTTGATTAGTGTAATGATCAGGCTACAAGCTGGACCTGTGAGTAGTGGTAGTAGTTCAGTTCCTTGCAAGGTCAAGAGAGCTTTTCTGCAAAGTGCCTAGTCAAGATCTGGGTCCCACCCAACCTCTTAACTAGTGGGTACTTGGGACTTTTACCCCCAGAAATAATGCTGTTGAATCATGAAAGTGACCACTCATGCCTTCTTAGTGCTGAGGTTAAAAATGAGGGCAGCTACACCTCTATTCTGAGTCACATTTACCAATATGTGCATCTTAACATCTGTCACGTAGGTTGGTGTAGCAGTAACAATTTGTGTATGTGCTGAAAAGTAATGGCTGTGCAATTTCTTACATAGAAGTAGGCATGTGTATTTGAATAAAATCAAAATAGGTTAACTTATTTTAACTTGTATACAGTTACTTCTCCACATAATTTCCACACGTTACACACTTACCAGCATTCAAGTAGTTTCGTAAGTCCATTTGATAGAATTGTGCATCTTGATGATGGAACCCAAACTTACCACTGTCTTGAATTCATCACCCACCATGAGGTGATGTCCTCTGAGATGTTCCATCAGTTTGGGAGAGAGATGAACTTCTCATGGCACCAAATCAGCTATATGTTAGGTGATCCAAGATGCTGAAACCAAGGCATTGAATCATTGCAGTTGTTCTCACAGTGTTTTATGTGGTTGAGCATTTTTATGCTGAAGGAGAGGCAGCTCCGTATGAGGGTAAATTCTAGCTTTCCCAGTGTTTCACAGTACCACTCAAAGTTAATGGCTGTTCCAGTGTGCATGAATTCTGAATACACAGCACTTAAATTGGCAGCACTACTTTGCCAGCCAGTGCTACAGTCTTGAATTTTTTCAGTGCTGGTGATCATTTGTGATGGAACTCCAGTGACTGTCATTCGTGTGCTCGAATGGCTTTACTCAGCTTTCATCTGTCACGACAGTGTTGTTCAAGAATTCGTCACTCTCATGTTCATGGTGCAACTGTTAGCTAATGTCCACCATCTTCTTTTTCAGGTTGGGAGTGAGCATTCAAGGCACCCAACATATATACATCTTTCAGTAACCCAGCTCTGCAATTGTTGCTTCCAGGTGCTTGTGTGAAATGCTTGTTTTGTCACCTAGTTTCTGCTGAGAAACATGGCACTTCTTTTCATTGAGTTTATCAAGATGATTCCAGTGAGCCTTGTAAGTTGCAGTTTGTGACACCATCGGCTGCAGTCCGTGGCCTTCCCCACATTGTTTCTCAGCTTCATTGACAGCTTTTCAAGCTTATCATCCTGAACACCTCCAAATCAATATTGAACAGTACTGATGTCTGCACATTTCTCTCCATGAACAACTTTCATTTGCCAGTGAATGTCAATCAGAGACATGTTTTCTGCAGTCAGGAACTCTTATCACCGCACACTTATCTGCACTGACATAGTCATATTGCACTCAGCTGTGTTTATGAGCACAATTCAGAGCCCTGTATCAAAGGAAGTAAAATTTGGAATTGAACACAGTTCATTTTGTGCTCCTATGTGTGTTTCTCTTATATGAAGCAATTAGGAGACATTACTTCTCAGCACCCCCAGGTACTGTATCCCTTCTGAGTGTTATAGTTGGAGGCCAAAAGTTCTTTGCAATTTTGCCAGAAACATACTCATTGAGGCTTGTATTTGTAAAGTTTTCTTTTTGTGACGATATAATAATATACAAAGCAACAAATATATTTGTGTGGAAGTCCATGGGGGTTGGCTACTATTGTAATTTTGTTAGTAATTATATGTTGCAGCATTGCTATGGACTAGACATGGTGAAAGATTATTGCATCTAAGGAAGAATGCACCTTGCCAAAGCAGTGTGGTGTGATCATATTTTTTAATTTCTAAAGTGTGTGAAATATCAGGGAGGTGTGTGCATGTGTTTTATTTTACAATTCTATCAGTATTCACATTATGTCACATTAATAGTGGGATGACTGATGAGTAAGAAAGGATTCAGAAGGAGGTGGTTATTGCATAATCAAGGTAGTATTGTGGCATTTGGCTGGTCAGACTGGGCAAGGTCCTGTTGGACAGGATAGCTGGTGTTATAGACAAGATTCAAAGTGGGTACCTACCAAATAGAAATCCAGATTGTTATCATTACAACAGGCTGCTGACTGTAAATAGGGATGTACTGTAAATGGGGATGCTAGTGTCAGTGTGTGTTATATGTTTGTGTAAATGCTTGTGCTGAAATAGTGGCCTCTAGTTCATTTGTAGTGATACTAGAACAAATTACGTATGGTGACACATTCTGTTGCTAGTGACTGTTCGATGATTATGATGGTACCAGTATTTGAGAATTCTTTAAGAAATTTAGGTAACATCCCATTATATAAGTTTGTGCGCTTATGCATATTTCATTAGAAACCCACGCTCTTATTTCAAATAGTAACCAACTACATATGGCAGAGTCTTTCTTAAGGAGTCTGATAGTGGCCCAGCTATACAGTAAATTTCCCACCTTTTAAAGAAACCAGAGTGCTTGCAAGAACCTGTTTGGAACCAGGATAGCATAGTCCTTATAGTGCCTAGGCTACAGGCTGGGCAATCCATACTTTGAATCCCAGATGGGTCAAGAGATTTTTCTCCTCTCCAAAATGTCCAGAATGGCTGTGGAACTCATCCACCCTGCTTGTTGGCAGGTACTGGGGGCTCTTTACTGAGGAATAAAACAACCATGACATTAGGCCAACAACTTAACCTGCATGTTGTGCAGGGGTTAAGAATGAGAGGGACTGTCCCTCCACTCCTGGATGCCATTTTAGCCAATGGAAACCAGTCCTGATTCCCTCATCCAGATTTTTGTAAGACCGATGTTAATTTTAGGCCCAGTATATGTCTTTGAAAAAGAATATTGGAGAATACTAACCAATAAAGAAATTTATGCAATGTTTAAAAAACCCACTATACAGAGACAATAAGATTAAATAGATTACATTGGTTTGGGCATGTACAAAGAATGGAAGATAATAGAATTCCTAAAAAAAATATTATATATGAATTTGGAAACAATGAGGCTGAGAACTGGACCAAGAAATAGATGGCAAGATGAAGTGAAGGAGGCTGGAAGACTAGTCAGTGGAAAAGGTTGGAAGGAAAGGGTATATACCAGAGAGGAATGGAAGAAGCTCCTGAGAACAGCAAGGAATCGTTGCATTCTGCACATGCCAATGGAATGGAATGATGTTAATTTCTGGCATTGGGTCTCCCAAGTAGTATTTTCTCTTTGGATTTTTAGACTGACATTCTGTTTGCAATTTTTGTTACTTTCACCCATGCTGTGTGCTGCTCCCATCTCATCTCCCATGGTTTGATCAATACTAATAATTCATGAAGAGTACAAATTATGAAGATTTTATCATGCAAGTTTCTTAGTCCTCGTGTTACCTTCTTTGTCATAGATCCAGATATTTCCTGCAGCATTTTATTTTGAGAGTATTTTATTATAATACCACAGATGTTTGGTTAATCGCCAGTAGAGTAGTAGTAGAGTACAGGAACATATATATATGTAAAGTACCTCACCACTTTGTCTGCTGTCCATCATTTGTCTCTCTGAAATATGTGTTCAAGGTAGGAGCTTTTTAGTTATGAAGAAACAGCGCTCATAATAACAGCACGCAGCAAAACCAAATGGAATTTTCTCTACTGCCATAATAAGAAGATGTTAGTAACTTACTTTGCAAGAGACAAAATTAGCTGTTAGTGCAGCACATTGCAGTGCTGATGAGTTCAGTGCATTTGTGTCTTTGTTACTAGATTAAATTTTCCAGAACTCATGCTGAGAGTTGATTCTGAAAATACATTTTTTGAAGCTGAAACTCCAAAAGAAAATGCTGCTATTGAAGGTACAATAATGTTTATGCAGAGCATTATGCCAGTAGGCAAGCCACCCAGCGGCTGGGTTGGGTTGACAGCTTGTGTATTGCCGTAAGAAATCACCCTGTATTAATCTGATGTGACCTTCACAGTTTTTTGTACATTGTATTTAGATCTTTGAAACCTGCATCATGTAGAAGAATATCCTGGAGTAATGGCATAGGTAACATGAGTGCAGAATGGCCTAGTGGTTGACCCAAATCTTTGTTGCTTCTTTAGGAAGCTTCTGGAATGCTTTCTTTTAAACTAGCGCAGTGGTGCTGGAAATGTTTGGAGTTTCTTTTACATGCTGTGAACGGTTTTGAATTTTGTTTCCTTATGCGACTGAATAATGTTTCTTGCCAGTGGAAAATGTTGCTTTTGTCACAGATTTGTTTATGGCAAGTATAAATAGATTAAAAATTCTGCTTTTATTCATGTGCTTCAGTCTGTGTGTATGGCTGGAAATAACTACAGGTTACTATTTATTTTGTTTGGTGACTCATTTGTGTGTATAATTTACAGTAATACTGGCCCCAACTGCTTTAAGTTTGTAAGGTATAACCCCAGGGTAGAAGAGACAGCGTGCTTTTCCAAACCAATGATATGCCTTGCTGAACTACACAGCATCTTACCATTCAAGACTGCAGTCCTCTATGTTATAATAGTTTTGCCATCACATCAATGTCTAAATGTAAATTCATGGTGGCTGCCATGTTTTAGACTCTATGAAGAAAATGGCTATTGCACAAACCATATTTTGAAAATCCATTACCATGTGATTCATTACTTCGCAATAAGTGTCACTAGTTTCAGCCTGATCTCAGAAGTGAACATGTTCACAGTAAATGGAAGTTTAAAAGTTTCAGAAGTGGGATGGCCTGTAGTGATATAATGTTCTTGATAAGTTTAATGATAATTGGTTGATTGGTCTAGAGCTTGTTAGGGGAACACAGGTTTTTTACTGTAAGAGAAGTTTTTCTTGCTGAGCAAGGAAAGTGAACTAGAAGTTGGTGAATTGTGTGATTTCTATTAGAAACATTCCCCCCCCCCATGATGTATGGCAGAATTGTTTATGCTTTATGTGTGAGCTTAATTTGCTTTTTATGTTTCAGATGAAGATGCTTATAACATAAAAGAACAGGATGGGTGCGTTTCTGGACAAGCCAAAGACAGAGAAACACAATGAACATGGTTGTGGCAATGGTTTACGCTACGGAGTTGCAAGCATGCAAGGATGGCGAGTGGAGATGGAAGATGCACACTGTGCTGTCACAGGGCTAGGTGAAGAGCTACAAGATTGGTCATTCTTTGCCGTGTTTGATGGTCATGCTGGTGCCAGAGTTTCCGCGCACTGTGCAGACCATTTGCTTGAATGCATTGTACAAACCGAGGAGTTCCGTCACGATGATGTCACCAAGGGTATCCGCTCAGGTTTTCTCCACCTGGATAACCGCATGCGAGAACTTCCAGAGTTGGCCAGTGGAGAGGATAAGTCAGGGTCAACAGCTGTGTGTGCATTGGTATCCCCACGACAGGTGTATGTTGCCAACTGTGGAGATTCCCGTGCCGTGTTGTGCCGTTCTGGCCAGCCGGTTTTTGCAACACGAGATCATAAGCCTGTACTTCCAAGTGAAAAGGAACGTATCATTCGTGCAGGAGGCAGTGTGATGATCCAGCGTGTGAATGGATCACTAGCCGTATCTCGTGCGCTTGGCGACTTCGAGTACAAGAACGTGGAAGGACGTGGTCCCTGTGAGCAGCTGGTTTCACCTGAGCCTGAGGTGTCCGTCATGGACAGAGATGAGGAACGTGATGAGTTCCTTGTGCTGGCCTGTGATGGTGTGTGGGATGTCATGTCCAATGAGGACCTTTGCGACTTTGTGCGATCCCGACTTGCCCTTACAAATGATCTTGAGAACATTGCAAATCAAGTTGTAGACACCTGTCTGTATAAGGTTAGTTGATATACCTGCAGACGTGCTATGGATTTCCAGTGATTTCACTACAAGTAATAATTATAGCCATTTGATTTTTAGGGCAGCAGAGATAACATGAGTATTGTGCTAGTCACCTTCCCAGGAGTTTTACAGCCTTCAGATGAAGCCATTCAGCAAGAAGCTGAACTTGAAGCTTTACTAGAGAGGAGAATAACGGGTAATAATACTTATAAATTTTTCAGGCATATAAGTTTTCAGTAGAAATTATGTATACTGTATTCAGGTGCTTTACTTTATATAAGGGGCATCCAGCCTTTCTGGCAAAGGGCCACAACTGATTGTGGGCTGGTTTGCAGGTCATGTATGTGAAAATCATAGTAAGGGGAAACCTAACTGAATAAACCATTGGGTAATTTTTATAGTACAGCAAATTTGCATTAACCTGACATCTTAATTTGGAGGTCCTGATGATTTGGCACCTGAGGAGAGTAGTCCCAAGACCAGAGGTTATGCCTTTTGCCATAAAAAAGTTCATCATTGAAACAGGCAGATCTTGACGTCATGTTCAGAAAGGCCTCCAAGAGTGTCAGTATATCAATCATTGTGTTGTCTCCTGACCCCTTGTCTTTAACTGTGTCTACTTCAACTACGAAGACAGAAGAGAACCCTTATGACCGTGAACCTGCAGCTGGAGTTATCCAAATGGAATACTTACCTGATACAGTTGTACGGCCCAAGTATAAGAGTAGTGACGAAAAATTACCTGTAATCCTTTGGTTAGTAGAGGTACTACGTGATAATCCTGCATATTCAATAATTTGGCACATTCCTGGCCCAATGTGGGCCAGATTAGTGGAATTTTGCTGTATGTGCATATATTCGACAAACATAGCAGCAGGCCGCACAGCACAACCTGATGGGCCACAGATTGGACACCTCGCTTTAAATAGTAAAAGCTAGCAAGAGCAGTAAAACATTTAATAAATCACTAATCTGTCACCACACAAACTGAAACATCAGGTCTTGTCATCAAACAGAAAGTTAGGGATTTATTGCTCATGACTACTACATTCTTGATTTCAGTTCTGCATGAGGTTATTCTAAGAGAAGTGCGCAAAGAATGATGTTCAGTCTTGGTTGATGTTGGACTGGAAAGGGATAAAGTCATTTTTTGAACAGCTGAACCTGTGTTCAGCTTGTCTTTATTTATTTTTATTGAGGTGGGTTTTGTTGTCTGTACCTTCAGCATAATTGTCTCAGAATGACTCGTCCAATAAAAAAAGGAGGGCATATGATAGAATGTGCTGCAGCATCCAAAATTCCATCAGTTTTTGAAGCCATGGCACAAGAGGGGAAATACACTGTAGTGTAGGTATAAAAAGTGACATGAACCTGGTCAGATGCGGATAAAAATTGGTGTCACCTAAAACATATGCTGGTAGTAGAAAATTTCAAACCATTTTGAACACTACATATTTCCTATCATCCCATGTGGCTTTATTAAATGAACTTCTGTTTTCAGTACCAGTGGCCTGTATGCTATGAACCATTACCACCTTTTAACATCAAGAAATCTATTTTGATGCCTTTGCATTGTCTCTTTTCATCACAAGACTTACATGTGTGTGTGTGTGTGTGTGTGTGCGCGTGCAGGCTTGCATGCGCAAGTGCGTGCTTTGCACTTGTGCAGAGCTGTCTTTTTGTTAATTAACGTAGTTACTTGAATGCAAGACAAGTTTTTTTTTTTTAATTTTGCAATTAAATATGTGAGGTTGTCTTAAATTCACGTACAAAGCTCCGAACTGGATCACTCAGAACCGGACCGTGCCGATCCAAACCAAAGCTTGCATTGCCAAACCATCATGTGAGATCTGCGCTCTTGTGCAGTGTCACACAGCATAGAGTGGTAATTTGATACAGACATTTCGGGACATCCTTTCGGTCCCGTTTTCAAATGACAAGAAATCCAAAAGAGAGAACAGAGCATGACTAAAGTTAAATGACAATTTTTTCTAGGACTTTGCCCATCATCTAATATTTTAAAGAAGCACGACATTTTGGAAGAGGGTTCTATTTCCGTTTTCAGGCCAAGAAGCACCTAACTTGGCGTTATCTTAGACTGAGCTATTCCCAACCAGTGTGCACCACAGGCACAGTAACTTGTTAAGATTTGCATCTGAGAACAAATCTAGTCCATGGGTAGAAACAGGAAAATGGCTATTGTAAAATTAAAAATTAACTACAAGACAAAAAAAAAAACCTGGACCAATCCACGGATTAAAAACTATATCACATGTGTTTAAAATTCTGAACATCACTAACACCATCTGTGAAGAAAATTGGAATCTTTGTGGGTTCAAGTAAGTTTATAAACC
>Ga0209628_10003009_pt1 | contig 11659 bp, 5 predicted proteins | sample TergutCu122P4_FD_187285 | JGI IMG/M metagenome (GOLD analysis project Ga0209628, IMG submission 187285) | Cubitermes ugandensis P4 segment gut microbial communities from Kakamega Forest, Kenya - Cu122 P4 (SPAdes) (version 2) | ecosystem: Host-associated > Arthropoda: Insects > Digestive system >...
ACACATACACAAACACACACACACACACACATTAATACTTTTACACAGAAACCAGAGGCAACAGATTTCTTAAAAACACTGTTATCTACTAGATTATATGGCATCACTACCCAGCAGGCACTGATGTAAGAACCTCACTGTTCTAGTTATGCAACACTTCCAGTAACACTGATAGTTTTGCTGCAGTGGTGCAAACCTTCCTCCATTGGTACAGTTTGTGGTTTGTGTGGTAATAGTGGCAGTATCTCATACTAATCATCAATGGTAGGATGATTGATGAAACGGGCATATTATTCCCATTGACATTTAGTCACCATAAAAGCACTTTCTTTTTACTGAAATGGTGTCAGCCTGTTAGTCAGTCAGTCTGTCAGTCAGCCAGTCAGTCAGTCTGTCTGTCTGTCCACGTGTATCAGCGTGGCTTCCACTGAATGGATTACAGTGAGATTTGTTATAAGGGACTTCTATGAAAGCCTGCCAAAGATTCCAAATTTGGTTAAAATTGGACATTTTATATGAAGACAGAAGTATATATTACTGTTACTTGTGACATTCATTTGCCACACAAGTGAAATGGTATCGGGTTGAAAAAGTCACCAAGAAGGTATAAATATCATGCCAACATGCCACAACTTTGTATGTACATCACCTATATGACTAATATAATACTTTCAAATTTTCCAGGTCTGCTTCCTGTCACATCTTTACCATTCAGTCTTCCCTGGACATTCCTCTTAACAGACTGTAGCCTATATAGTGTGCTTATTTAATTATATCTCATGTTTTATGTCTGCATTATAGGAGGACATGCCCAGCAGTCCACTTGTACATGTTTTCCTCCCCCCCCCTTTATTGTGTGTCTTCTACATAAGTATATACTGAAACTCAAACTGGCAGCTTAGCCTCTGTAAAACAGCACGTAAGTAACATAAAGTCAAAGTACATGTCATTTTCCTTTTCTGAAGTTAAATAAGGGTGATGATTCAGTCTGAACTTTGTGCATTGAATATTCAGTTTTCTGTAGGTACAGCCAATAGTAACCGGTTGTTAATCACGAAGACAGACAGACAAAGGCTGTTTGATTTTGGAATGACTGTAATAGTGCTGATATATATTGTGATACAATAGGAAACACATATAATGTAATGTTGTGTTTCATATTTCTGAATAAATGGACTACGAGAATGAAGTGGTAATGAAGTCAAAACACAATTTGCAACAGGGTATGCAACTTAGCAATGAGAAACCAGAGAGAAGAAAATCAGAATTGTCATACAAGAATAAGAATCTTTCAGCAGGTAACATGTAACATAAACATCTAATTAATGCCAGTAAATGCAGGAAATTTCTTGACTGACTAATAACTGGTTGGTCCAATAATTTATTTCTGTAGCTCAACAGTCTAACTCGAGTGTAGGCTGCCCCATTCTTGAGGTTTCTAGATCCGACACATTTAGACATATGCACCCATTTGGGCTCTTCAGAAAGAGAGATCAGCTTTTGACAGAGGACACGCCAACACAGCACACAACAAACACAGGGGACGAACATCCATGCCCTCGATGGGATTTGAACCCATGATCCCAGGAATCAAGTGGCTTCAGGCCTACACCTTGGAACACACAGCCACTGGGATGAGCATTTCATTAATTAGCTGCAGTTTATTTGACAATTCTGCTCACTGCTTGCTTAGACCATATAACAGAAATGAATGGGATGCCTGATAACAAATGGGAAAAATAGGTACTTTGACCTAATTTGAGGCTTCATCTTGACATTTGCTTGAAGTGGAAGAGGAACACTGTAAAACAGCTGTGTTCAGAATAGCCAGTCTCTTGCACATCAAAAACATGCAGAAGGAGTGTTAATGACTTAACTGTGACATTTGATGACTGAGATGAGGAAGAAAGTATAACATTAAACTAAATTCTAAGGAAACAGATTTAGAGAACATTTAACTGAACCATCATACAGGCCAGTGACAGATTTTTATGTGGCTTGGGCTGTGTGGTGTTATTATTTCTGTTACCGGCATTTAGTTTTATTCATAACTTCATTTCTCAAGCAGTTCTGTATCAGTTGCAATAAATAGAGAAACCAGGGTGATTAAGAGTTTGTTCATATGACAACAGGATTCTTTTTGGAATTTCAAAAATGAAAATGTTGGGCTAACTAACATCAAGTTGTTAGGGCCAGATGAGAGTGAGGAGAAGGTGAAAGCAAAAAGACAGAAAAATGGAGAAGGCTTCTAAATGTGGTGACCAACCCTAACAGGAAAGTTGATGGCATTCTGAGTAACACTTAATGATCTTTCATTGAAAACAAACTGGAGCTAAAGTGACAGGCACTGCAAACAAAGACAATAATTGTGATTATCATCAGATGGCACAAGAACATTTTGAGCCACGTTCCTGACTGGCATGGGCCTAGGGGCAAGTAACGTCCTTAAAAACGTAATTATAAGTTCTGAAGTCAATGACGTAATGTGAAAAAGCATGCCACTCGTATACCTAAATACAAAGTTACGATAATGATGAAGGTTGGGAAGTTAGGCTTAATGAATTTGTAGGAAGAGTACTAAATTAGATGGGCGTGAATAGCCGCCAGCTTTATATTCTAAGAATCTTGGGTTCATTATTTTTATTATTTGAGGTAATAAGACCAAGATTAAGCCAGCTGGAGTAATGCACGTGGCTGTAAAAAAAATCATTTTCAGCTACGTGCGAAGATCGTAACTTAGGTATTTTATAGCATTGTCCAATTGCAATGAGACCTAACCACAACAGGTGACAGTGTGCGATGTGTAGTTTGAATTGATAAACAACAAAGTCATGCATTTGCTTTGAGACCCACTATTGGGCAACTGAAGTTATATTTATTACTGTTTCCCTCCATCCCATCTACTTTCTCATCCATTGCTTCTTTCTGAACAAAGACGATACTTTCACTTTCGAAATTTCGGATGTAAACAGTCTATGCAAGTACGCGAAATTCTGAAATTAGTCGGTAGTTGTATAAAATAAGTAAGTAACTCTTGCTGTATCGTACTGAAAATAAATAGCAGCTCCTAGCATCATGAAAAACATAATTGGTACGTGTTATAACGAAAAAGTAACGACGTACTATTTCAGTACCTCATTATCTCCATTCTTTCCGTCAGTCATTGATCGCACGTTGTACATCGACCTCGTGTGTGACGTCATCATAACAAGTCACAGGAGGAGGGATTTGTTTTTGTTTGGGACGAATCCACCAATCCTGATGTTGCAAGATGAGACGATCTTGTGCATTGGTTCAAAGTGTGGACGTTATTTCCTCACTGTCTCCAAGGCTCGTTATTAACGTGACACTCCATAACAGTTGGATTCGCAAACAGCTTAAGATAAATATCCACGTACTCAGCATAGCGGTGTGGTGAAGAATGCCACAGTTTTATGCAAAATTCACCAAAATGCGTGTTGAATTGGCAAATTGTTGTCTGAGTATCCTCCAATCAGAGACACGTTTAGATGTGTAGATCCTCGAAAAATATTTCGTCTGGTATTTCTGTTCTTTGTTGACCTTCGGTTTTAGGTGGAATACTGCAAAACGGGGGAAACACCGCGAAGTGCCACCATGATACACACGAACAGAAATAAAATAGAGGTAAGATAGTGTTAAATTCGTGGTCATTAATTGCTGAATTGAAGGTGTTCGGAATTTCAAATGCGTCGCTCTACTCCACCGACATCCGCCATTACCAGAGTCGAGTAAACAGCTGATTTTGAGACGAAGGTTGGCCTGCGTCAAGGTTGCCTCATCGGCAGTGCAGGGTCTTGTCGTTCCTTCATTTTCAGTTACAGTGCTAATCCTAAGCCACATTAAAAGGTCTGGATTGTGAATTACCCATAAGTAGTGTTGCAGCTTCGAAAAGGTAAAGCTAATATTAGGAATACGTAGTTTTGTGATGGAGGGACATGGCCTTGATGTACCATGTTCTCCAGTCCTTTGTTGTGATACAACGCGGAACTGCCACTTTGAAATAATAGAAATTGTAGTGCACTTATGTTATTTATGATTTTCAAAATAATAGCGCACACACAAAATGCAAGTAATATGTCAAACTCGTATAATTTCTGTGTGAGATTTTAAGTTTTTTCAGTTTAATATTTGAACAATTGGGACTTGGTATTTTATTACCTCATTAGTCTTGTGTTTTTTGTGTTTGTTTTATTTGTTTTTGCGCAGGCTGCGGTGAGACCTTGGTGGGTGCTGTCTCTAGGCCGCAACAAGAAAGAGCGATCTAATTTCTCAGTGTGCACTATGAAGCAAAGCTACATGCAGGTACAAACAACTCTGTCTGTCACTAACATTTCTTGCTTTGTAACAACAGAACCTCCTGCTTTTTTGTTTGCAATGTGTGTGACGACTTGAAATTATATGTTGACATTGTGTTGCAATTGTTCAACTAGAATGAAGGTAGAAGTGTCCATCATATTTTTGAAGCTGCAACATTGCTCAGATTTATTGGTGGGAAAATGGTACGTCATGCTCTCGCAGTGTGCCTGCAGTTTGATGGGAGGGTAAGTAGCTGTAGGAACAGAGCACTGCTTGAGTAATATGCCAGAAGCAATACAGAACCATACTCTCTTTGTTCACAGCTTGCCAGAGTCTTTTCTGATGATGATGCCCAGATTAACAAGAAGTTGCCAAAAGAGCTACTTCTTAGGTGAGTTGGTGTACTTGGACCTTTGTTTATGAAGATGATAACATGAATGCTACATGTTACAGCACTGTGGAGTTGAAAATTTATATTGGGAGCCAGGATAGTGTAGTCAGTATAATTACTAGGTTGCAGGCTGAACTATCCGAGGTTCGAATCCCAGCAGGGCCAAGAGATTTATGTCTTCTCCAAAATGTCCAGACTTGGTGTGAGGCCCACCTAGCCTTCTATTCATTGGTTACCAGGGGTTAAACAGCAGTGAACATAAGGCTGACCACGCACTTGCATATAGTGCCAAGGTTAATAATGGGTGCAGCTGAACAGCCACTCCCCATATACCTGCATGGCTTGTACAGGGATAAGTTTACCTCTTTTTCTTTATTTTTTGCTTATTTTATTGGTTTTACTTTGTGCTGATGAAACTTTAGTTTCAGTGAATTGGGTAAGGTATTTTGGTTTCTGTCACATCCTTTGGAAAAATTAGTGGATTGTTTTAAAGTAGGTCATGACTACATTTACCCTTCCTAAATTACATACAAATGTTCATTTTTGCCCAGATAGTTCTGACATTTTCATTAGTTGGGTTGAAGGATTATTGAATGTGTTATGGTAAGAATAATCTTGTTGCAGTTGATAGGTTTTGAATCCAATGTCACATTGTCAGCTGTGTGTATAATAAGTAATCACAGTGCAGGAATTACAAGCACATTACATACATTTCGTATATCCAGAGACACACACACATGTACAGAAATGCACAGACACACACAATTATCCATTTATTTATTCATTTCATAGATCAATACTTCAGTCATAATGACAATAGGATATGGAAGAAGTCATACAAATACATAAAAATACAAAGTGTACAACACCAAGCATTGTAAGTATTTCAAAATACACTATTATAATGTCATTAGAAATTATTACATACAGCTGATAATTGCATTCTGAGTCATTTTTAAATATTATGATTTCCTCAATAGAATAAAAGGGGTGTGTATGTAAGCATTTTCATAATGCTGATTTAAGTTGGTCCTTTCATTCCTCAGACTTGTGAGTTTGCATGGCAGACTGTTGAATATTTTTATGCCAGCATGCTACACATATTTGAATTTATTCCTTGTATTAATACTATGTACAGCTGAATTTATTGGAAATTTTTCTTGGTTATTTACTGTGAAGCCTAATAAAAATATGTATTCACAAGGAAGGGGTTCTCTGATATTTTAACCCTTTGGATCCAGTATTAAGTGTCAGTGTAGTCTGCACAAGTCCTGGAGTTTAAATGACTGCCCATTGTTTTGTGTGTACATAGCTGACAACTTTAGTGGATGTTTGGTTTTCCCAGCTTTACAATGCGTGTAGACTATGGTCAACTTTCGGTGCCAAATGGTTAAAGTGGCCTCTACCTGAATATTTACATATTTGTTATAGAGTGAAAATAGGCAAAGTAAATTGTTTTGATAGCTCTTGGTTTGTATGCAGAAACTTTAAAAGGTGTAAGGGCATGGAAAGTTCTTTTTTTATTTTAACAGTTTCGAAGGGTTTGGAGTTCTTTGACTCAGTCTTATGAATACATATACGTGAAGTAGGAAGAAAAGTCTTTTATTTTGACGTGACTGCAGCATAATTTTTATGCCATGCAAAACATCGCACAGTAGAATTCACTGTCTTTCCTTCAGTCACAAATTCTTTGTGGATTTTCACCATGTTTTTGAAAAATGTGATAACATTCTGATCCTTGACTTTGCCAAGTGAAACTTCTTGGGCTGTGATGGTAGTGATTTTGTTCTCCACTTCTGTTCTTTGTGTATTGGTGTATTGTTTCAGCATCATACTGAAACAGTGAAGATTTGTCTCCTGTGACAGTGCAATTGAGAAAGTGTCGATTAATCTGGCAGGTCTGGATGAAATATTCACAGATTTCGACTCTGCTCCTTTTCTCATATATAACAGTGCATGGAACAAAAGTTGCACAGGTCTTCCTCTTCTTCCAGTTTATGGGTTTTCACAGCTTTGCTGGATTATGAGCAGTTGACAGTGACTCACTCCTTGGATCATCATCAAGATTATCATGTCCCTGTCTGAATTTTTTAAACCATACAGAGACACATGTGCAAGATAGAGTACCATTCTCACAAGCACTCTAAAGCATTGTTGTTCTGCGTCCAATACCAAAAACTTGGTCAGTTCATGGCAATAAAGAAAGGCACAGTATAAGTATGGGCCTGCTAGACATGAACTGATTGACCTGGAGCTTTCTTTTCACTATTCCATGGTGCTAACAACATGAACTAACAGAAACCAGTGACAGTTGGTTTATGTGGCAGATGTTATTGTCTTGATTACATCAATCCAGAACTTTATTATTTGACTTCCTAGAGATGTTGTCATATTTGACACATCTTACAACTAACATTGGTATAATTGTGCTGTTTGGTTCCATGTCTTAGAGAATGTCTTTCATAATGAATATAGTTAGTGAGGAAACTTTCCAGTAAATATAATTTTTAGGTGCTTTCTTTCCTGAAGACAGGAGAGGTGGCTTCCAAGGCAGTGTACTGCATTGTAAAATTAGATGATGGACAGAGTCCATAAGAAGAAGATTATGTCAGTAATTTTTAGTGCTTAATCTCTCAAAATTGGTGTGATGTATCCTTAGTTAAAAAAAAAAGTTAAATATAAGTTCTTACAGTGCTTCAACAAGCACCACAGCATGAAGTCACGGGCAGGTGGAAGTATTGCGTTACGCTTACGTACCCTTGGCACTAGTTGGAGATTTGTGGTCAGTTACATGTTCTGGCTGCTTCACCCCCCCAGTGAAAGTGCTTAAAGCACTCTTTGGATAGAAAGTAGGTTGCATCCCCAAGTAAGTCCCCATGCTGTGAAAAGAGAAAAATGTCGCCTTCTATCAGGAATTAAACTCTGGTCATCTGGCCTGTTGCCTTGTTGGTGTACTGTCTGCAGTTTTGTGGCTTGTTACATGATAAAATCACCTAATAACAACTTGCACCTAATTATAAGTTAGGAGGGGGCAAATGTCATGTTTGGAGCTTTAACATTGCAGTGTTGTTTCACATGCCACTTTTCTTAGCTATGGTTGAAGATCTCTTTACTTACTTTAATAACAGTGGATTTCAGTAATCAATCTGCTTGCTGCCACGGTGTTTCTTTTCTACATTTATGTGACAGGTTACTGTTTGTTGTGGCAAGCTTAAATTAGCGCTGAAGTATTAAAGTGTTTGAATTAGGAAATTAGCAGCCATGACTTCATTACATTACATCTGAACATAATTAACTGTTGTGTAGATATTTAATGGGACTTGTTGTAGTGAAATTCATAATTGTTTGTTAATGATGAAATCATTTCAGTGTTCATCAACATAGGCCCAGCCTCATGTACAGTAATTTTAATGTGCCATAAGTACGATTTTATTTTCTGCTACATTGTAGTCTCATATTTATCAGCTTGCAGCATTTGTGTTTCCGTTTGAGTAACTTTAACAGGATTGTTTTCTAAAATCAAACCAAAAAGTTCTCATAAGTGTACTATTGCAACAAGTTTTTTTAACAAGATATGACGATGAAAGAATTATCTAAATGTTGGAGGAGGTACTATTGGCAGTGCAACAGAGTATGTGGTTTATACATGATGCAGTTCTTGCTTGTTGTACCTGTGACAGAGAGCAGTTTTTGGACTTGCACCATGTAGTTTGATGGATATGATGAACTGGACCTGTTTTGTGGCCTTTGTGATTGTGTGATCTCACTAATGCCACCTTATTCCTGTGGGGCCAACAGAAGGGCATAGTTTACATGAAAAGAGTCATCACAGAGGATTAACATAGGCTGTGGGCGAAGTGGCTGTGACAACAGTACAGTACACGTGTCTGGACGTTGTCGGCATAGACTGGCTGTGACAACAGTACAGCACACGTGTCTTGACATTGTCGGCATAGACTGGCTGTGACAACAGTACAGCACACGTGTCTGGACATTGTCGGCATAGACTGGCTGTGGGACCTGCCAAGCCTAGTAGTTACTGGATTCCGGAGCTCTTTCTCTTGTTTTCAATAAAGCAGCTGGAGTGTGAAGCTTACAGTTAACACCATCTCGTGCTGTGATTAAGAATGTGGAGAAAAATCCTCACACCCCTCCCCTTCCTCAATGTCCTTGCATGGCATGGTGCTTAATTAATGAGAGGAAAGTTTGTCCAGGAGTTTGTGGCATTACAGGACTCAGTTAGCCATTGAGACTAACTGGAAATACTCTTTGCATTATTTGCCACATATTATTTCATTGTGTTTCATGTTCTAGCTTCATTTAAGGAGTAAAACTGCATTAAGAAATCACCCGGTATACAGGTAATTAAGTAAGATTTCTTCACGGTTCCACAACTTTTTTTTATCATTGACCAGTCAGAAATTTGTTCTTATACTTTGCACAAATACTGGTACACTGGCAGGGAGTACCACATCAATATTAACTAGTTGCTACATTTGACAAATTGTATGACTGTTGTTGTTGTTGCTGCTGTTGTTAACTCTTTTACATCTAACGTCAGGTGTGAGCTTAAACATCACACAGTATGATGCTTAAAACACTGAAAGCCAATTTAATGGCCTCCTTATGCAGCTCACATTTAAGTTATGGTTTCCTGCATATCACACAGGGTATTAAATTCTGGTGCCAAAGGGTTAATGCTGCTTTTCAAAGTTTCTGTTACCTTTCATGATGCCGATTCAACTTCATTATAATTTGTGAGATGTTATGAATAGTGTGAATTGTTGTGGTTGTGGAAGGAATTCTTTATGGCCATACTCTACAGTATCTGTTGCTAGCCAAGTTTGTGCCAGGTTGTATTGGCAGATTGTGCTGAAACTGGTGAAATAAAGAAATGTCAAGATATGTAGCAAATGGAAGGGTTATGTTATTCAATGATGTGATTGCTGCAAAAATCTGGTGGACAAGAATGGAGCTTAACACACTTCAATTTTTGGTTGATGGATCAGCCAACAGTTCAACCACCTGGAACTGAGAGGGTTAAGTGCACACATACAGTTGTGCCTGTCAATGGGTGCAGTTGTGAAGTCTGAATACAAGCAGAAAGGCCAAAGTCAAATTGGGTGCCTCCCAGATGCATGCCAAGTGTTTCCTTTCCTAATTTCTTTTGCTTCCATCTTTCTTTCATACTTGCTGGATATGTTTGGGCTGTGATGAACAAACCATAAGCACTGTTACATGGACATAAGCATTCTTACCTGCTGCTGAGTAAAAATACTTTGGCCCACACCTCGTCCTGCCTCTGAAATATGACTAATGCAAATGAAGTTGCATTTTGTAGGGTGCATTGTGGCATATTGTAGTATTATATTCTTGTGTTTATATTGTTGAAAGGGCTAGATAAATTGCTGAACTGCTATCCAAATGTGTTGCAAAAAGATTTTTCTACAGTTTGGAAGCTCAGTTTGTTTATTTTATCTGCTGGCATGTAAAGTGTTCAGATGGTTTAATTTCATGAATCATCTGTGAACAAAAGCAATGTCTTCATATTATACCGTGCATCAACAATATCCAACACTTTATTTTCCAACTGATGCACACAACGTTAAAAAACGTAGAGTTATTAAAACATTTTAAAATAAGGAAGCTGCTCCAACATGTTTCGGTTTACAAGGAAACAATCATCAGGGAGCCACAGCCAATACTTAGCTAAAATTACACACTTGGTTCAGAGTGGATATGTAGAGCTCATAAAAGATGTTATCAGTGTTATAGCTGCATATTATGACCTGTGAGGCGTGTGTACTATGCACAGGTCATAATATGCAGCCATAACACTGATAACATCTTTTACGAGCTCTACGTATCCACTTTGAACCAAGTGCATAATTTTAGCTAAGTACTGGCTGTGGCTCCCTTCTGATGGTTTCCTTGTAAACCGAAACATGCTGGAGCAGCTTCCATATTTATGTTTTAATAACTCTACATTTTTTAACGTTGTGTGCATTACTTGGAAAATAAAGTGTTGAAAATGCAGTGTGTTTAAAATTCAGAAACATTGCCTCTCTTGTAGGATATTCTCATACCTGGATGTGGTATCTCTGTGTCGATGTGCACAAGTTTCCAAGGCCTGGAATGTTCTTGCACTTGATGGCAGCAATTGGCAACGGATAGACCTTTTTGACTTTCAGACTGATGTTGAGGTACGAAGACAAACTATATTGAATGTGTGCAGTAACCTAACCACTCTATTCTGCAATTTATAAGTTCTTTCAAGGCCAGATTTATGTTTATGAGTCTCTTCATCCTTCTGTCTACACTTTACACAGGGTCCAGTCATTGAAAATATTTCACGGCGTTGTGGAGGGTTTCTGCGCAGGCTGAGTCTACGTGGGTGCCAGTCCATAGCTGATGGCTCTATGAAGACATTTGCCCAGTTATGCAGTAATGTGGAAGACCTGAATCTCAATGGCTGTAAGAAGATTACAGACAGGTCTGTGTTTTTGATGCAGCATGTTTTGTTTAAGTAGTAGCTGCGTAATTTTCAGTGTTTTTTAACTCGTAATTTTAGTACATCTGTAGACATCAGGAAACAATGGGCCTTGAAGCATTTATTATCACCCAACAAAAGGCATAGTACAGGTACTTCCTTTGAAAGTTTATTTACTTGGATGATCAAGGTATTTCCTGCTTTTATGGAACTCAGAATTTTTTCATAATTCATAGCCCTTCCAAGTGGTCTCTCCCCCGGAAGATTCTGGCCAAAATTCTTTATGAATTTCTTGTTCACTCGATGTGTGTAACATGGTTCATATATCTTGTTTATTCAGTTACAATAACCATGAGGTTAGAAGTACAGATGGTACAGCTCATCAGTATTTTCTGCAGTGTTTTTTCATTCAAAGTGGCAATATTTGTAAGGCTTCTGTGTCAGATAACTTGTGCACATGC
>Ga0209628_10003010_pt1 | contig 11659 bp, 11 predicted proteins | sample TergutCu122P4_FD_187285 | JGI IMG/M metagenome (GOLD analysis project Ga0209628, IMG submission 187285) | Cubitermes ugandensis P4 segment gut microbial communities from Kakamega Forest, Kenya - Cu122 P4 (SPAdes) (version 2) | ecosystem: Host-associated > Arthropoda: Insects > Digestive system...
TCTCCACTCCCGACAAAATCGAAAGTGAACCTTGTTTCACCCTGGTTTACAAGCCCACGTCATAACCCTTTGACTGTGAACGCCTTTTCAATGGGTTTACGACATTTGCGTGTGCGATTGCCCTGATCCTCCCAACGAGTTGAAGGACTGGATCGTATGAAGCCCCGTAAAACAAGTAAAATGAATGATCGCTGGTCCAATATCGATTTTATTTGTTCCCACCGTCATGGACATTGATCGCCGCATCACGCTGGAGCATTTTCGCGCCTTCATCACCGTGGTCGAGTACGGCGGCTTTGCCGCGGCGGCACAACGCATGGGGCGCACGCAAAGTGCTCTGACGCATAAAATCCGAAGCCTAGAAGACCTGCTCGGCGAGCGTTTGCTCAATCGCAGCCAAGGGCATTTCTTGGGCTTGACGGCACATGGCACGCATCTGTTGCCGCACGCTCACCGGGTACTTGGCTCAGTTGCATCTGCCTGCCGTGCAGCTGCCAGACCATTGCTGTCGGGGCGAGTGCGCATTGGCGTGATGGAAGACTTCGATATTGCCGGGCTTATTGAGCTGATTGCTGACTTCAAGGCGGTCCACGTCGATGCGGAGATTTCGACGGTTTCCGACCTTTCATCGAGGCTGGAGACAAGACTGCAACGCGGCGAGATTGATATTGCGGTGATCAAGCAAATCGCCTGGCCCGGACAGGCGCCTTCGCCCCACGCCCTGCGCATCGAGCCTTTGCAATGGGTAGCGGGCAAGGATTTCTGTATGACGCAACCGCAGCAGTTCTTACCCCTGGTGGCATTTCACGAGGGGTGCGTCTATCGCAAACTCATGCTGGAGCACCTCACCCGTATGGGCGTGAATTGGCATATCGCCTATACCAGCTACAGCTATCACAATATTCGCGCGGCGGTTCAGGCTGGCCTGGGCATGAGTGTCATGCCGCGAAGGTGGATGCCGGAGCCGGGCTTGCAGCGCGAACGGCTGTCCGCGGAGGTGGTGCTGCCGGAGCTTGGCTGGAGCGAACTCATGCTGCATACAGGCCAGCAGCGCGTCAGCCCCATCGTTCGAGCGTTCCAGCAGGAACTGACACGAGCCTTGGCGGGCGAGGCCCAGTAATTCCATTTCCACTTCAAAACGATAAGAAAACGCCTCAGAAAACCGTCATTCCCGCAAAAGCGGGAATCCAGGAGTGTCGCTCCTTACACCGCCGAATGGATTCCCGCCTGCGCTGAAATGATGGCGGGATGGCACCGGTCAGCGGTTCTTGAAAACCGCCTTGCGCTTTTCGGCGAAGGCGGCCATGCCTTCTTTCTGATCTTCCAGGGCGAAGCTGGCGTGGAAGGCGCGGCGCTCGAACAGCAGGCCCTCGTTCAGGGAGGATTCGTAGGCGCGATTGATCGATTCCTTGACCATCATGATGACCGGCAGCGAGAAGGAGGCGATGGTCTGGGCCGCTTTCAGGGTTTCGTCCAGCAGTTCGCCGGCGGGGTAGATGCGGGCGACCAGGCCGGCCTTTTCGGCCTCGGCGGCGTCCATCATGCGGGCCGAGAGGCACAGATCCATGGCCTTGGCCTTGCCGACGGCGCGCGGCAGGCGCTGCGTGCCGCCGGCGCCGGGCAGGGTGCCGAGCCTGATTTCCGGCTGGCCGAATTTGGCGGTGTCGGCGGCGAAGATCATGTCGCACATCATCGCCAGTTCGCAGCCGCCGCCCAGGGCGAAGCCCGACACGGCGGCGATCACCGGCTTGCGCGCGGTCTTGACGCGCTCCCAGTTGCGCGTGATGAAATTGCTCTTGTAGGTGTGCATGTAGTCGAAATCCTTCATGAAGCCGATGTCGGCTCCGGCGGCGAAGGCTTTTTCGTTGCCGGTGAGGACCATGCAGCCGATGGCTTCGTCGGCCTCGAAGGCGTCGATGGCGGCGTGGATGCCGTCGACCACGTCGTTGTTCAGCGCGTTCAGCGCCTCCGGCCGGTTGATGCGGATCAGGCCGACCTTGCCGTGGATTTCGGTGAGGACTACGGATGTCATGAGCGGTTCTCCAGAATTGGGTAGGCGACAGTTTACTCCTGGCGCAGCCGATATACTGCCGTTGTTGCCGTCCATCGCCGTATCCGATGATAGAAGCGCGCGCCAATACCGATTACCTCGTCGAGCTGTGCAGCGGCGAGCAGTGTCGCTGGCGCTGCCTGGCCGCCCGCGCGGGCGACAAGGGGCGTTGGTGGCGCGATCTGGGCGATGGCCGCGAATTCGCCGAAAACGACCTGATGTACGCCTGGCGGATAGTTGCCGAAATAGACCCGCCCAACGAAGGGAGAGCGCCATGACCGACCCCATTGACCGCCTGTGCGTCGAGCAGATGGCCGACGCGCTGATCTACATCGACCGCCACGGCGTCATCCGCCAGTGGAACGCCGCCGCCGAAGCCCTGTTCGGCCATCGGCGCGGGCAGGCGATCGGGCGGCATGTCGATCTCATCATTCCCGAAAACCTGCGGGCGGCGCACGCGGCGGGATTCGAGCGGGCGATGGAAAGGGGCGCCGGGCGGCTGAACGGCCAGGCGGCCATGACCAAGGCGCTGACCGCCGACGGCGGCGTGATCTACGTCGAGATGAGCTTCGCCGTCGTCTGCGGCGGCGACGGCAAGGCGCTCGGCTCCGTCGCCATCGCCCGCGACGCCAGCCGCCGCCGCCAGCAGGAACGGGAGTTGCGCGAATTGCGCGAGCGCCTGGAAGGCGGCGCGGGCTGAGCCTCTTGGGGCTGTCACTCCCGCTTTCGCGGGAGTGACGATCATCATGTAATTCGATTTTTACTTCAAGACGACAACAATAGTGCCCGTTGCCATTCTGCGTGTAGCGAAGCGTAGTCGCAGAATCCAGATGCCGCATTGATTCCGCGACTACGCGCGGAATGACGGGCCATCTCAATAATTTAATGCTTGAAGTGGAAATGGAATAAAGCGATGCCCTACCGCCACATCTCCTGCAAATCCAGCCAGGCCAGGCCCAGCCATTCGTGCAGGGCGAAGTAGGAGTCGTGCAGCGCGGCGGCTTGCGGCAGCCAGTCGACGGGGTTGTCCGGCCAGGCGTTGGAGCGGCCCAGGCCGGTCGGGGCCGGCACGACTTCCAGCCCGCTTGCCGTGAACAGGCGGCGCGCGCGCGGCATGTGGAAAGCCTGGGTGACCAGGATGATGCGGCGGATGCCGGCCGAGCGCAGTATTTCCGCCGACAGGGCCGCGTTGTCGGCGGTATCCAGCGAGCGGTTCTCGCGCCAGCGCACCGGTACCCGGAATTCCTGTTCCAGCGCATCGCCGATCGCGTCGGCCTCGGCGCGCCGGGCGCCGGGCGGCCGGCCGCCGCTGACCAGCACCGGCAAATGGTAGCGCAGGGCCAGCGCCGCGCCGTAGCGGGCGCGCACCAGGCTGCGCTGATTCAGCGTGTCGCCGCCGTATTCCGGGGCGTCGCGTTCGAGGCCGCCGGCCAGAATGACGATGGCCTGCGCGCCGCGCGCCCCGCTCAGCGTCGGCCCGGCATCCGCCTTCAGCGTTTCCGTCAGCCAGCCGGCCACCGGCGGCAGGCTTTGCGCCAGCAGCAGCAGCGCGCCGCAAGCCGCCAGCGCGAAGGCGCGCCGCCAGCGCCGGAAAAGCCCGGCCAGCGCCAGCAGCAGCAAGCCGTTGGCGGGCGGCAGCAGCAGCGTGCCGAGCAGATTTTTCAGAAGCCAGGCGGCGGTCATGGGCGCAGCGGCCGCCGGGGATCGATCACTCGGCGGCCGCCAGGGCGCCGCGCGCCGGGCGGGACGGCAGCGGCGCCTGGCGTTTCGCGCCCAGGCCGCAGGCCGGCGCTTCCACCCAGCGATAGAAGGCCGCGCCGGCGAAGCCGCTGGTCAGCCAGGCCAGCAGGATCACCGCCACCGCCGCCGGCGGCGACGTGCTGCCGGCCAGCCTGAACAAGCCGTTGGCGAGCAGCACCACGGGGAAATGAATGAGAAACAGCGAGTAGGACATCCGCCCCAGCGCCGCCAGGCCGTTCCATGCCGGCCAGCGTTCGAGCAGGCCGTGGCGCCGGCTGACGGCGAGCAGCAGGGCGACGCCCAGGGCCAGCGCGATGCGCAGGCGAAAATCGAGCAGCAGCGCGGCGACGCCGACTGCGGCCAGCGCCAGCAGCCAGCGGCGCGGGCGTCCGGCGGCGCTGGCCCACCAGGCCGTGACGCCCAGCCCGTAAGCGCCGAAGAAATACAGCGCCCAGTTGTCCCAGGCGGCGGCGCGGTTGAAGTAGAACAGCGAGGCGGCGGTCAGCGCGCAAACCAGCAGAACTGCCGCCGGACGCCGGCGCGCCAGCCACAGGGAGAGCGCCAGCAGCGCGAACAACTGGAAATCGATGGCGACATACCAGACGCCCGCCGACAGCGACTCATAGCCGAGCAGGCCGTGCAGCAGCGCGGCATGCGCCAGCATCTGCGGCAGGGTGGCCGGGCCGGGAATCATCTCGTCGTCCAGCCAGCGGCCGACGACTGCCGACACGGCGACGGCCACGACGATGGCCGCCATGAAGGGGGCGGCCAGCCGGACATAGCGCCGGACGATCAGCCCGAACGGCCTCTGGCGCAAGGCGCCGCCATCCGGCGACAGGGCGCGGGCCGAGAGGAAGCCGCCGATGACCAGGAAAACCTGCACCGCCATGCGGGCATATTCGGACAGCCATTCCTCGACCCCCGGAAAGGCCAGCGCCAGCCCGGCGCTCAATGGGCCGTAAAAGGCCAGGTGATGCAGCACGATGGCCTGCGAGGCCAGTGCCTTCAGGGCGTCGATCAGGGGCATCCGGGCGGTGGTCGAGGACATGGGGGGCTATTCTATGCAGGTTTGCGCCTGGGTTGGCGAGGAAGGAATGAAAAAACCCTGCGGTTCGGCTGAACCGCAGGGTGTCGGGGCGCGGCCCGTTACGTTTGTGGCATCAGGCGGCGCGGCGGCGGCGCAGGCCCAGCGCGCCGCAGGCGAGGCCGAGCAGCGCCAGCGACGCGGGTTCGGGAAGCCCGCCGGTACCGCCGCCGGTGGGCACGAAGGGCGTTTCGACGATGTTCTTCACGCTGAGGAGCAGGGACAGGTCATAGGCTTTCAGGTTGTTGCCGACGCCGGCCTCGCAGTCGCCGCTGGCGGTGCAGGCGAACAGGCCGGCGGGGCCGGAGAACAGCAGGTCGAGATCCATCTGGTAATTGTTGCCGTCGCTGTCGCCGAAGGCAAAGGAGAGGCTGCTCTGGCTCATGCCGAGGCAGCCCTTGTTGCCGTTGCTGCAACCCTTGCCCAGCACCAGGGCGAGGGGCACGGACACCTCTTGCGGCGCGCTGCCCGGCGACGACAGCAGGAATGTGAATACCACGCTGGTGTCGTATTCCGGGGCGGCGTTCTTGTCCCAGTTGCCGGATTTCGGCTGGTCGATGTGCAGCTTGGCGCTCAGGTCGGAGGCGGTGACCGCCTGATTGTCGAAATCGAGCGTCGCGCTGCCGCCGCCGGACAGGGTGAAGGTCGGCATGTCGTTGTTCCACGACAGCTTGCTGCCGTCCGCCGACAGGCTCAGTTCCGCGCCGCCGCTGACCGGGCCGAAGCTCACGTCGACCAGGCTCAGAGTCCAGACCACATCGGCTTTCGCCATGCCGCAGGCGGCGGCGAAGGCGGTCGCCGCGACGAGCGTTTTCAGAAATTTCTTCATTATTCACTTCCTGGTTTATCGAGAAACGGGGGAAGAAGCAAAAAACGGGCCGCCACCGGGTTGGCGCGGCATACCATTGATTTCCAATATATATTGGAATATCATAACATGCGGATGTAAAGATATTCGACAAGCGGAGCGCCCCCGGAACCCGTCATTGCGCCAGCGGGAATGACGGCGGTGAAATGAAAACGGAATCAGCCCGGCGTGTCGAGGCGGGCCAGGAAGGCGCCGGTCAGGGCCGGCGGCAGGTCGATCCAGACGCGGTGGCCGCTGCCGGGGGCGATGCGCACGGCTTCGCCCTCGGCGTTTTCCATGCGCTGCAAGGTCAGCATGCGGTTGCCGGCGGGGTGCACGCATTCCAGGCGGTCGCCGAGGGCGAAGCGGTTTTTGACGGCGATTTCCATCAAGCCGCGCGCCGGATCAAAGGCGACGGCGTCGCCGACGTACTGGCTGCGCTCGCTCGCCGAGTGGCCGCGCAGGTAGTTCTGCCTTTCGGAGTCGTGGTGGCGCTGGTAGAAGCCGTCGGTGTAGCCGCGATTGGCCAGGTTTTCCAGGCCGGCGAGCAGGGCGGGGTCGAATGGGCGGCCGGCGGCGGCGTCGTCGATGCCCTGGCGATAGGCCTGGCAGGTGCGGGCGGCGTAGTAGGCGTTCTTGGTGCGGCCTTCGATTTTCAGCGAATCGACGCCGATGTCGACCAGCCGCTGCACATGCTCGATGGCGCGCAGGTCTTTCGAATTCAGGATGTAGGTGCCGTGCTCGTCCTCGTCGATGGGCATTTGTTCGCCGGGGCGTTCTTTTTCTTCGAGCAGCATTGCCGGGGCGCCGGCGAGTTTGTATTCCCAGCGGCAGGCGTTGGTGCAGGCGCCCTGGTTGGGGTCGCGCCGGTTGAAGTAGCCGGAGAGCAGGCAGCGGCCCGAATAGGCGATGCACAGCGCGCCGTGCACGAAAACTTCGAGTTCGATGTCCGGGCATTGCTGGCGAATCTCGGCGATTTCATCCAGCGACAGTTCGCGCGACAGGATGACGCGGGACAGGCCCAGCCCGCGCCAGAAGCGGACGGCGGCCCAGTTGACGGTGTTGGCCTGCACCGAGAGGTGGATCGCCTGTTCCGGCCAGGCGTCGCGCGCCAGGCTGATGAGGCCGGGGTCGGACATGATGAGGGCGTCCGGCCCCAGGGCGATGACCGGCGCCATGTCGGCGCGGTAGGTGGCGAGCTTGGCGTTGCGGGGAAAGATGTTGCTGACGACGTAGAAACGCTTGCCGGCGGCGCGGGCCTCGGCCAGGCCCTGGCCCAGCGCGGCGAGGCTGCCGAATTCGTTGTTGCGCACGCGCAGGCTGTAGCGCGGCTGGCCGGCATAGACGGCGTCCGCGCCGTAGGCGAAGGCCGTCCGCATCATCGCCAGCGAACCGGCCGGCGCGAGCAGTTCGGGAGCCTTGCGCATAGTAGAATCCGGCAAAAACCGGGCATTGTAGAAGCTATGAGCGAAGAAATCCTCATCAATTTCACGCCGCAGGAGACGCGCGTCGCCGTCCTGCAACAGGGCGTCGTCCAGGAACTGCACATCGAGCGGGCGGCGAGCCGCGGCCTGGTCGGCAACGTCTATCTGGGGCGCATTTGCCGCATCCTGCCCGGCATGCAGTCGGCCTTCATCGAAATCGGCCTGGAGCGCACCGCCTTCCTGCATGTCGCCGATATCTGGCAACCGCGCGAGGCGGCCAACGAGCGGCCCATCGAAAAAATTCTGGCGGAAGGCCAGAGCATCGTCGTGCAGGTCGCCAAGGACCCGATCGGCACCAAGGGGGCGCGGCTGTCGACGCAGATTTCGATTGCCGGGCGGATGCTCGTCTATCTGCCGCAGGAAAAACACATCGGCATATCGCAGCGCATCGAGGCGGAAAGCGAGCGCGAGGCGCTGCGCGAACGCATCACCCGGCTGGTGCCGGAAGGCGAAACGGGCGGCTTCATCGTCCGCACCATGGCCGAAAACGCCAGCGACGAGGAATTCGCCGCCGACATCGCCTACCTGAAGCGCATCTGGGCCGACATCCGCGACAAGGCGGCAAGCGCCCCGGCGCCCAGCGTGCTGTATCAGGAACTGTCGCTCGGCCAGCGCGTGCTGCGCGATTTCGTCAACCCGGACACCGGGCGCATCGTCATCGATTCGCGGGAAAATTTCCAGAAACTGGCCGCATTCGCCACCGAATACACCCCCTCGGTGCGTCCGCTGCTCGACCACTACACCGGCCGGCGGCCCCTGTTCGACCTGCACGGCGTCGAGGACGAAATCCAGCGGGCGCTGGCCCACCGCGTCGACCTGAAATCCGGCGGCTACCTCATCATCGACCAGACCGAGGCGATGACCATCATCGACGTCAACACCGGCGGCTTCGTCGGCCTGCGCAATTTCGACGACACCATCTTCAAGACCAATCTCGAAGCCGCCGTCACCATCGCCCGCCAACTGCGCCTGCGCAACCTGGGCGGCATCATCATCGTCGACTTCATCGACATGGAAAGCGAAGAACACCGCAAGGCCGTGCTGGAAGAATTCAACAAGGCGCTGGCCAGCGACCACACGCGCCTCACCGTCAACGGCTTCACCAATCTCGGCCTGGTCGAAATGACCAGAAAACGCACCCGCGAATCGCTCGCCCACGTGCTCTGCGAACCCTGCCCGACCTGCGCCGGGCGCGGCGAAGTCAAGACCGCGCGCACCGTCGCCTACGAAATACTGCGCGAACTGCTGCGCGAAGCGCGCCAGTTCAACGCCCGCGAATACCGCATCCTGGCGGGGCCGGCGGTCGTCGACCTGTTTCTCGACGAAGAATCGCAATCGCTGGCCATGCTCTCCGACTTCATCGGCAAATCCATCTCGCTGCAATCCGAACCCAGCTACTCGCCGGAACAATACGACATCGTGCTGATGTAGGCGGCGTCCGGCCCGCCTTCGTGCTACCCTTCTCGCCTCGCGCGCCATTCATTTCCATCCATCATGACCCCTGCCGAATCTCCCGCGACCCCGCCGCCCGATCCGCGCGCCCTGCTCAAGGATCTCCAGGAACGCTATGAAGTCTTTCGCAACCACAGCCCGCTCGCCATCGGCATCGACAAGCAGGTGCTGGCGCAACTGCCCGCGCTGGAAAAAAAGGCGCTGCGCCTGGCCATGCGCAACCACACCGCCTCCACGCGCTACCTGAAAGAAATGGAAAAGGCGGCGACGCGCCTGAATCTCGACGGCACGCCAGCCGGCGAAATCACCGACGAAAACCGCCGCCACGCCGCCGAACTGCTGCGCGAACGCTTCAAGAAACAGCACGAACAGCGCAAGGCGGCGCAAGCCGCCGCCAGGGCCGCCGAAGCCGCCGCCAGGGCGGAACAGCAGCGCGCCGACAAGCTCCATCAACTGGCCGAAAAATTCGGCCGCAAGGGCCGCTGAAGGCAACCGAGCGCCGTAAACGACGAAGGCCCGCGCCGGAGCGCGGGCCTTCTGGATTTCTGGTGGGGCGTCACAGGTTCGAACTGTTGACCTATGCGGACGACGCACCGCTGGTGAGCATCACGGTCGCTATTCACCCGGCAATTAAGCATCGTCATTCTGCGCGAAGCGAAGCGTAGTCGCAGAATCCACAAACTGTATGGATGCTGCGACTGCGCGCAGCATGACGTGGCAAGATGTTCAATACTTAATTGCCGATTCTATAACGATGACTGCTTGACCCCTGCGCCCCGGCCAAGGCCGGGGCGTCGGTCGATCTCGTCAAGGCATCATGCTCCGACACATGAACCCTCCGTTATCCCTTCCTGCCATCTTCCTTGCGGCGAGTGATGAATATAAATATTTACGCCATTGGCCGATTCGATATACTCTATACTCATGCCAAAGACCGCCCGCGCCCTTCAACAACTTCCTCCGGGCACTGTCGCGGCCATCGAAAAGCTTGGCGCCGACTTGGCGGTGGCGCGTCTGCGCCGAAAGGAATCCCTGAAGACCTGGGCCAGGCGCCTGGGCGTCTCCGTGCCGACGCTGCAACGCCTCGAGGCTGGAGATCCGGGCGTTGGCCTCGGAATCGTTGCGACTGCGCTATGGCTCATTCAGCGCGATGGAGAGTTGAGAAATCTTGCGGCGCCCGAGCATGATCGTGGCGCAATCGAAATGAGCGTCCGCGAGGCCACTGAATTGGGACGCGCGCGCGCCCAGGCTTCCGTGCAGGCGCGTATCCGGCGAACCCAGAAGGGTGGCTGATGCGCCTGGATGAGTTGTTTCTCTGGTTTCTGGGCAATCCGGCGGAACCTCGCCATGTCGGCGCGTTGAACCTGGTATCCGCTGGCAAGGGGGTTTCCTTGCGTTATTGCCAGGCATGGCTGGCCGACGGTTTCGCACTCAGCGAAGACCTTCCCCTCGTCGATGTGGAGTTCATGCCGCCGGGCCGGTTAGCCGCCGATGCTCAGCGAGCCGTTGGCGCCGTCGACGATGCGCGGCCCGATCGCTGGGGCGAAAAGGTGATCCGCTTCATCGAGAAACCGAAACGCCTGTCCTTGATGGAATTCCTGTATTACGCCGGCGACGACCGTTTCGGCGCGCTCGGCGTTTCCACCTCGGCGGATGTCTACCGCCCGCATGCTACAAGCCCGCTTCCCCGCTTGGCGGATGCGCAGCAACTCGGCGAGGTGGTTGCCAAAATCGAGGCGTCCGAACCCATCACCGCGCTGGAAGCGAAGATCATTGCCGGCGGTGGTAGTCCGTTGGGCGGCGCCAAACCCAAGGCGCTGATCGAGATCGATGGCGAGCAGTGGGTCATCAAATTTTTCAACCATGAACCCGTGGATGCCCCGCTGGTCGAGCACGCCACAATGACCTTGGCCACACGCGCCGGCATCACGGTTGCCGATACGCGGATCATTCATCTGGCCGACATGAACGCGCTGGCCATCCGCCGCTTCGACCGCCAGCGAGGGCTGCGCATTCACAGCATTTCGGCGGGCACCGCAATCCGGGCGGCAACGGCGAGCGGCGATGAACCCGAAATGGGTTATCCGGCGCTGGCGGGCATCTTGCGCCGGACTGGCGTCTCGTCGGGCGATCTCAACCGGCATGATGCGCGCGAACTGTTTCGGCGCATGGTGTTCAATATTCTTATCGACAACACGGATGACCACGAAAAAAATCATGCGCTTTTGGTGGTGAATCCGTTCGACAACGGCCGCTTGCGGCTTGCGCCCGCCTACGACGTCTTGCCGACGAATTCGGGGCAGGGGCGTCAGGAATTCATTTGCGGCGCGCACGGGCGGGATTCAAGCCTTGAGAATGCCATGTCGCAATGCGCCGTATTCGGCCTCTCGCCAGCACAAGCGGCGGCTGACATCGCCGAGGTCATCGCTGTGGTCAACACCTGGCGGGAGCATTTTGCGCAGGCCGGCGTAAGCCGGCGAGACATCGAAAACCTTGCCGAGCATATCGACGGCAAGGAATTGCTGGCCCAGCGCACCGGATTCGACCCGGATCGAAACCAGTCAAGTCCGCCCCGGAAAAGACCGCTCAGTCCGTTCAGGAGGCATTGATTCCCGCCAAATCATTTGCCATAAGCAGTTTCCGTCGCTCCAGGAAGAAGTTGGCTCGGCGCTTCAATGTGGGCGCCGATCTGTTCCTGTAGCGGCGAAGCATCAAAACTGCCGTGCGTTTCTTCTTGACATATCCCGCCCTGCATGGTCGAGTAACGCGCCTTGTCATCATGCGCATCGAATGAGAACAACCATGCCGGATCAGCATCAGGAGAACGCCGCCGCCACGTCGGAGCAACTCGATACCGCGTCGGCGCTGTGGTTGCTGGGTAGTCTGGCGGGGTTTTACCGGCGGCCTTTCGATGCCGCGCTGGTGCTGCAACGCTTTGCGCCGCCATTCGATCTCCCGGCCCTGATCGCGGCGCTGGAAGCCCTGGGACTCAAGGCCGGCCT
>Ga0209628_10003011_pt1 | contig 11658 bp, 9 predicted proteins | sample TergutCu122P4_FD_187285 | JGI IMG/M metagenome (GOLD analysis project Ga0209628, IMG submission 187285) | Cubitermes ugandensis P4 segment gut microbial communities from Kakamega Forest, Kenya - Cu122 P4 (SPAdes) (version 2) | ecosystem: Host-associated > Arthropoda: Insects > Digestive system >...
GGGGAGGGCTAGGGTGGGGGCCAACAGCGCTGGAAATTTGATGTAATTCCAATTTCCTAAAAACTTGAATAGTTAAAACCAGACAAATCCAGATTTATATAGGCTATCGAGGTAAAATTATTTCAGTTTCTATTGCGAAATAGAATAATCATTCAAACAGAAACCGCTCTAAATAGCGCGGCGGCCTGCGCAGGTCATTCAATGTGTCAATGCGCTCCCGCTGCATCCGCTGACGCGCCGCTCTGGCGGGGGCGCTTGGCCAGCCAGACCGTGCCGGTCAGAACCAGGAACAGCACGGAGGAACCGTAGAAGATTTCCTGCGTGGAGAGCATGAAGGCTTGCTGCGTGGCGAGCCTGTTGATGAGGCCGAGCGCCTGCTCGTGGGTGAGGCCGCTGGCTTGCAGGCCATCCAGCGTTTGCATGGCGACCGGGCGGCCCTGGTTGATGGCTTCGGCCAGGTGGGCGTGGTGCAGGGCGCTGCGGTTTTCCCACAGGGTCGTGCTGATCGAGGTGCCCATCGCGCCGGCGGTGATGCGCATGAAGTTCGACAGCCCGGAGGCGGCAGGTATGCGGGATGGCGGGATGCCCGACAGGGTGATGGTCACCAGCGGCACGAAGAAACAGGCCATCGCCACGCCCTGGATGATGGTGGGCAGGAGGATGGTGGCGAAATCGGCGTCGGTGTTGAAATGCGAGCGCATCCACAGGACGAGGGCGAAGACGATGAAGGCCAGGGTGGCGTAGAGGCGCGGATCGACGCGGTGCATGCTCAACCCGACGACGGGTGTGAGCACGATGGCCAACAGGCCGATCGGCGCCATGGCCATGCCGGCCCAGGTGGCGGTGTAGCCCATGTATTGCTGTAACCACAGCGGAATGATGACGACGTTGCCGAAGAACAGGCCGTAGGCCACCGCCAGGCAGGTCGCGCCGACCCAGAAGTTGCGCCGGGCGAACAGCGACAGGTCGACGACTGGATGTTCCTCGGTCAGTTCCCAGGCCAGGAAGAAGGCCAGGCCGACCACGGCGGTGATGGCGTAGGCGGTGATCTGCGGCGACGCGAACCAGTCCAGTTCCTTGCCCTTGTCGAGCATCAGTTGCAGCGCGCCGACCCAGATGACGAGCAGCGCCAGGCCGACGGCGTCGATGGGCAGCTTGTGCCTGGCCGATTCGCGCCGGTGGTAAATCAGCCAGACGGCCCCGGCGGCGACCAACCCGACGGGAATGTTGATGTAGAAAATCCACGACCAACTGAAATTGTCGGTGATCCAGCCGCCGAGCAGCGGGCCGGAGACAGGGGCGAGCAGGGTGGTGATGGACCACATCGCCATCGCCATGCCGGATTTGGCCTGTGGGTAACTGGACAGGAGCAGGGTTTGCGAGAGCGGAATCATCGGCCCGGCGACGAGGCCCTGTAGGGCGCGGAAGGCGATCAGCGTGGTCATGTTGGGGGCCAGCCCGCACAGCCACGAGGTCAGCACGAACAGCAGCACGCTGGCGAGAAATAGGCGCACTTGGCCGATGCGCTGCGTCAGCCAGCCGGTCAGCGGCACGCCGATGGCGTTGGCGACGGCGAAGCTGGTGATGACCCAGGTGCCCTGCACCGGGCTGACGCCGAGATCGCCCGCGATCGCCGGCAGCGAGACGTTGGCGATCGAGGTGTCGAGCACGTTCATGAAGGTCGCCGCCGACAGCGCCAGCGTGCCGAACACGCGCGCGCTGCCGGTCAGGGGCGGATGCTCGGGCATCGCCGTTACTCTCCTTCGCCCCGTTTACGGGGGGGTAGCGAGGGTTTCGCGGAGCGGGATGGCCCTGCATGGCCGTCCCGCCAGGGGCGGAGCGAGGGGGCGGCGCTGTGCTCACGCTGCCCCATGTTGCGCGCGATGATCTGCTCGATCAGCGCCTCGGCGCCGCCGTCGGCTTGCGTGAATACCTCGGTTCGCGCCACCGGTTCGGGGTGCGGGGCGGCGAGTTCGGCGCCGCTCTGGTCGGTGATGTTGACCCGCACGATCATCGACAGGCCGACGCGCAACGGGTGCGCCTTGATCTGCTCGGCATCGAGGGTGATGCGCACCGGCAGGCGCTGCACCACCTTGATCCAGTTGCCGGTGGCGTTCTGCGCCGGTAGTAGCGCCGTGGCCGCGCCGGTGGCGGCGCCCAGTCCGGCTACCTTGCCTTGGTACGTGACCTTGCCGCCGTAAATGTCGGCGGTCAGGGTGACGGGCTGGCCGATGCGGATGTCGCGCAACTGGTTTTCCTTGAAATTGGCATCAACCCAAAGCTGGTCGAGCGGCGTCAGCATCATCAACGGCGCGCCGGCGGCCACACGCTGTCCCAGTTGCACGTTGCGCTTGCCGACATAGCCGGAGACGGGCGCCGGCAACTCGGTGCGATGCGCGGCCAGCCACGCCTCGCGCACCCTGGCGGCGGCGGCCTGCACGCTCGGGTGCTGTTCGACCGGCGTGCCGTCGGTCAGCGCCTGGTTGCTGCCCAACTGCTCGCGGGCGGCGGCCAGCGCGGCTTCGGCGGCATCGAGCGCGCTTTGCGCCGCCGTCGCCTGATCGCGCGCATGCGCCAGTTCCTCGCCGGACACGGCGCCGCCGCTCAAGCCCTGCCGCCGCGCCAGATCCTGCTCGGCGGTTGCCAACTGGGTGCGCACCTTGGCGACATCGGCCTCGCGCAGCCTGACCTGCGCCGCCAGCGAATCGTTGTTGACGTACAGCGTGCGCACCTGGCGCACCGTCTGCCCGAGCGCCGCCTCGGCCTGCGCCAGGGCGACGTCGGTATCGGCGGGGTCGAGCCGCAGCAGCGGCTGGCCGGCCTGTACCGGATCGGTTTCGTCGGCATAGATGGCCGTCACCGTACCGCCGACTTGCGGAGTGATCTGAATCAGGTTGCCTTGCACATAGGCGTTGTCGGTTTCCTCGTAATGGCTCAACACCAGCCAGTCGTACAAAAACCAGCCGACGCCGGCCAGCGCCACGACCGTCGCGACGGTGAGCAGCGCCTGCTTGCGCTTGGGGTTCATGCCGGACGCCGCGCTGGTTTCAGCCGGTACGCCCGGGTTCGGAGTTGCAGGAGATTCCGCCATGACTCTATGTACCCTTTGAACGCTTGAGGAAAGCAAGCAAATTAAGTTTTATGGGAATACCACGCTGTTCAGCAATTTCTTCGATATACCAACAGGGCAAATCATCTTTTTTTTCAAGGACGGCCGGGCCAAAAATAGCCAGTCGCTTGTCCTTTCCATTGAATACGATCCAGAAAAAATTAGGCAAAACCTCCATATCTGTTACTTCATCCCAGTCAATCGTTCGTTCTCCCCAAGGTGACTGCCTCTTGATATATACCGGGCTGATGGTGGTTTTTCCGAGAAAGAAAATTGCGAGTGGGGCAATAAAAAAACCGGCATACATGAAAGCCTTCGCTTTTAACGCCCCCCAAATTACAGATACCGCCGTCAAGGCCAAAATAAACACGAGATAAGCAGTATCGGGAACAACTACAACTCGTTGCCTTGGCATATGTCCTCGTTCTTCCTGATGAACTGAAATGTGATACCTGACTACTGATGCCCCACCGGCAGCGCGGCCGGTCGCCAGCCGCCGCCCATGGCTTGCGCCACGCCGATCTGGCTGAAAATGGCCTGCGCCGCCAGATCGGCCTGTTGGCGGCGCTGCGCCAGCACGGCGGTTTCGGCGACCAGTACGGTGAGGTAATTGCCCAGCCCGGCGGTATAGCGCTCGTGGGCGATGTCGTAAGCGCCTTCGGCGGCTTGCAGCGCCCGCGCCTGTTCGGCTTGCTGGCGCGCAGTGGCCTGCACGGCCTGCGATTGATCGGCGACCTCGCGCATAGCCTCGATCACCGTCGCGTTGTAGCTGGCGCTGGCGGCGTCGGCATCGGCGCTGCTGGCGGCCAGATTGGCGCGCAGCCGCCCGCCTTCGAAAATCGGCAGCCCGATGGCCGGGCCGACGCCCCACTGGAAGCTGTCGCTCTTGAGCAGGTTGCCGAAGCCCAGGCTTTGATAGCCGACGAAGGCCGCCAGATTGATGTTGGGATAAAACTGGGCGCGCGCCACGTCGACTTCCGCCGCTGCCGCTTCGACGCGCCAGCGCGCCGCCGCAATGTCGGCCCGGCGCGCCAGCCAGTCGGCGTTCAGCTCGGAGGGCACGGCCAGCGGCTTGAATTGCGCCAGACGCGGCGCGCGCACGTCGTCCGCCAGACGCGGCTGGCCGAGCAGCGCGGCCAGGGCATTGCGGCTGGCGTCGATCTGCTGGTCGATGATGGCGATTTGCGTGCGCGAATCGGCGCGGCCGGTTTCGTTCTGGCGCACTTCCAGTTGTGTGTCCAGCCCGGCCTGCACGCGGTCGCGGACGATGGCGAGCATCTGCTGGCGCTGTGCCAGCGCGCGCTCGGCCAGCGCCCGCTGCTCGTCGAGCCGCGCCCACTGCACATAGGCGCGTACCACATTGGCCGCCAGCAGCACGCGGGCGGCGTCGGCCTCGGCCTCGGCGGCGCGCGACCGGCCGAGCGCGGCGCGGATGGCGGCAGCATTTTTGCCGAAAAAATCGAGTTCCCAACTGCCGCCGATTTGCAGGTTACCCATGTCCTGTATCGAACCGCCCAAGGGCGGCGGGTAGATGTAGTCGCTGGAAAGTTTCTGCCGGTTCAGATCCAGTTCACCGCTGATCTGCGGATACCGCGCGGCGGTGGCCATTTGCTCGACGCTGCGCGCCTTGGCGACGCGGGCGGCGGCCGCCTGCAAATTCGGATTGTGCGCCAGCGCCTCGGCCACCAGGGCATCGAGTTGCGCATCGCCGAGCGCCGTCCACCAATCCTGCGCCGGGCCGAGCGCGGCGCTGTCGGCGGCGGGCAGGCCAAGCTGCCCGGCATCCGTCAGGCGCGCCGACGGTGCGACGCCGAGCATGTCGGCGCAGCCGGTCAAGGCCAGCGCGGCGAGACAAACGCCCATCCAGGATTTCATGATGGCTCGTCCTGCCCGGCGGCCTTGCCACTGAGCAGCCCTTCGGCATTGCCCGCCACGCGCTCCAGCAGCGAACGCAGTTGCGTCCACTCTTCTGTCGTGAAGTCGCCCAGCACCTCGTTATAGACGCGGCAAAGCACGTGCGGTATCTGCTCAGCGGCGGCGACGCCGGCGGCGGTCAACTCGATGTGCACCACGCGCCGATCCGTTTGCGAACGCACGCGGCGGCACAGCCCACGTTCGCTCAGACGGTCGAGCAGGCGCGTCATGGAACCGGCATCCACCGTGCAGCAGCGCGCCAGATCGGCCACGGTATCGGCCTCGCCGCGATGAATCCTGTACAGCGCCACCCACTGCGGCAAGGTCGAGCCGCCCAGCTCGGTCGCCTCGGCGATGAGTTGAAAAATCGCCATTTGCGTGCGGCGCAACAGCCACAGCACACCCGTTTCGGGGCGGAAGGCGCTGACCTCGAAAAACGGCTCGACCGACCGCGCCGCACGACTTTTAGCGACGCGCCGCAGGGCCGTGGATGCAGTGACAGGCATGGGGGAAATGGAAAATGTCCGGGATGACAGCGAAGGCTATTTTATTTGTCAGCGCAAATATTATCCATGCAATCTTTGCCAAGGCATGTTTTCAGGGGCGCCATTCCCGCTTGTTACCCCTCCTCCCGCGAGGAGAGAAAAGCCAGTCGCGCCGGCTGAAATGGCGCGCCGCTGTTGCGTCCTAAAGGATCGCCAACCCCTGTTGTTCGCCGCGCTCGTAGACCACGTTGGCGCGGCCGACGATCAGCGGGTCGAGATTGCCGATGCGCTCGGCGTCCTTGTTCTTGTACGGCAGTTTGTGCAGGATGTAGCGCATGGCGTTGAGGCGCGCCCGCTTCTTGCAGTTGGATTTGATGACCGTCCACGGCGCGTCGGCGGTGTCGGTGTGGAAGAACATCGCTTCCTTGGCGCGGGTGTACTCGTCCCATTTATCGAGCGAGGCCAGGTCGACCGGCGAGAGCTTCCACTGTTTGAGCGGATGCACCTTGCGTTCGCGGAAGCGCCGACGCTGCTCCTCCTGGCTGACCGAGAACCAGAATTTGATGAGATGCGTGCCGTTTCTGACCAGCATGCGCTCGAATTCCGGTGCCTGGCGGACGAACTCGGCATATTCCTGCGCGGTGCAAAAGCCCATGACATGCTCGACGCCGGCGCGGTTGTACCAGGAACGGTCGAACAGCACGATCTCGCCGTCGGTCGGCAGGTGCTGCACGTAGCGCTGGAAATACCACTGGCCGCGCTCCGTTTCCGAGGGCTTTTCCAGCGCCACGACGCGCGCGCCGCGGGGATTCAGGTGTTCCATGAAGCGCTTGATGGTGCCGCCCTTGCCGGCCGCGTCGCGGCCCTCGAACAGGATCACCACCTTTTGCCCGGTTTCCTTGACCCAGGCTTGCAGCTTCAGGAGTTCGACCTGCAAGCGGTATTTCTGCCGCTCGTAGCTGCGCCGCTGCATCAGGTTTTTGTACGGATAGCCGCCGCGCCGCCAGTCGCTGACCAGCTCCTCGTCCGGGTTGGCGGTCTGGGCGTCGGCCGCCAGCCGTTGCTGTTTGAGCAGGCCCTTGAGCAGGGCGACCGATTCCTCGACCGGCAGGCCGGCGATGACATCTTGCAGCGCGCCCATTTTGGTTTCCCGCGCGCCATCGGTTGCCGCCTGCACGGTGAAGCCCTCGATGCCGGCGGCGCTCAACTGCGGCGCGATGTCGCCACGGCTGGCCGGACGGTGGCGCGGCGATGCGCTATTGGCGGCAGGAGCGGCGTTTTCAGGCGTCGGGGCGGCGGGTTGGCGACGGTCGGTCATGCGGGTCTCCGGGAGGTGGTGGCAAAACGAGTATTTCACGGCAACGGGCCGCTGTTTGTCCAGTCCCGTTCAGCCAATCAAGGGATTGCGCCAGTCGCCACGAACTGATCGAGCAGCGGCCGGATGCGCTCCATTTCATCGACCAGGATGGCGAAATCGCGGCGGCAGGCGGCCCAGTCGGGATCGCTGCCGGGCTGGGCCGCGGATTCGAGGGCCAGCGCCTGGCGGCGGGCCGTTTCGGCGTGGAACATGGCGAGCAGACTTTTCAGGGTATGCGCATAGAGGCGCAGGTCATTGCTGTCTTCCGCCGTCAGCGCCTGGTGCACCGCGTCCAGATGCCCATCCCATTCGTTCAGCAACATGCGGGCCATGGTGACGAACAGGTCGGTATCGCCGATTTCGTGCAGCGCCCCTTGCAGGTCGAGCACGCTGCGGGTCAAGGTTTCGGGCGCACTGGCGCTATCCGGCTCATCCTCGCCGCCGCGCGCCCGCGCCAGGGCGGCGGCCAGTTCCGGGGCGCGTAGCGGTTTGGTCAGGTAGTCGTCCATGCCGACGTCGAGACAGCGCTGGCGGTCGTCTTCCGTGGCATTGGCCGTCATGGCGATGATATATACCGGCCGGAATTCCTTCGACGCCACCCAACTGCGCCGCATCTCGCGCGAGCGGATGGCTTCGGTCGCCTCCAGGCCATCCATCACCGGCATCTGCATGTCCATCAGAATGACATCGAAATGTTCGCCGTCGTGCCGATCGAGCGCCTCGGCGCCATTGTTGGCGATGGTGATCCGGTGTCCTTCGCGTTTCAGCAAGCGTCGCGCCAGTTCCTGATTGACCGGATTGTCCTCGACCAGCAGGATGTTCAAGCCTGCCTCCGGCGCTGGCGCCGCCGCCAACGCCAACGCGAAAGGCTCCAGCGCCAGCGGCTCCGCGCCGTCCTTATCCGCCAGGGCCAGGGCATCGATCAGATCGTCGTAACCGATCGGCTTGACCAGATAAGCCTTGACTTCCAGTTGCCGCAGGCGCTCCAGATCGAGGCTCTGGTTTTCGCTGCCGAGCATGGCCAGCAAGCGCTCACGGCTGCCGGCAGCGCGCCAGGATTCGATCAGCGCGAAGCCGCCCGGCGCAGCCATGTGGACATCGGCCAGCACATAGTCGTAAGGCCGCGCCCGCGTCTGCTCCAGCGCCGCCTGGGCGGCGGCGCCGTCATTGGCCGCGGTCGCCTCGATGCCGAGGCGACCGAGCAATTCGCAGAGCACGCCTCGGGCCGTGGCATTACCGTCCACCACCAGCGCCCGCCGGCCGTGGTAGCGATCGGTCGCGGCGGGCGCCGGCCGGTTTTCGGGATCGACGCCGACACGCACCGTAAAATGGAAGGTCGAGCCTTGGCCGGGCGCGCTCTCCAGCCAGATGCGGCCATCCATCAACTGAATCAGGCGGGTGCTGATCGCCAACCCCAGTCCGGTGCCGCCGAAGCGCCGGGTGGTCGACTCGTCGGCCTGGGAAAAGGCCTCGAAAATGGTCTGCTGTTTGTCGACCGGCACGCCGATGCCGGTATCGCGCACGGCGCAGTGCAGATGGAGCGAGCGCTCGCCCGCCGCCTCGGCATCGACGATCAGCGCCACTTCGCCCTGCTCGGTGAATTTGATGGCATTGCCGAGCAGATTGATGACCACCTGCCGCAGCCGGAAGGGATCGCCGATCGCCCGCGCCGGCGCCGTCGGCCGGATATCGGCGATCAGTTCCAGGCCCTTGCGGTGCGCGCTGACGGCCAGCATCCGCGCCGCTTCGAGCAAGACGCTGGCGACCGTGAAGGGCACGGCTTCGACCTGCGCCTTGCCGGCCTCGATTTTCGAGAAATCGAGAATTTCGTTGACGATGCCGAGCAACGACTCCGCCGAGGATTTGACGATTTTCAGATAATGCCGCTGCTCGGCATCGAGCTGGGTATCGAGAACCAGCTCGGTCATGCCGATGATGCCGTTCATCGGCGTGCGGATCTCGTGGCTCATGTTGGCCAGGAAAGCGCCGCGCGCCTGATTGGCGGCCTCGGCCTGTTCCTTGGCGGCGATCAGCGCCGCCTCGGTGGCCTTGGCTTCGCCGATGTCGCGTTGCAGCAGCAACAGCCGCGTCGGTTCGCCGCCCTCGTTACGGGCAACGACCGAGCCGCGCAGCAGAAACCAGCGCCATTGGCCGTCGTTGGCGCGCAAGCGGCATTCGCACTGAAAATAGCGTTGACCGCTGCCGGCCTGGGCCGCGATCCGCCGCTGCAATTCCCGCCAGTCATCGGGGTGGGCCAGGCGTTGCCATTGGGCAATGCCGTCGTCAAATTGTTCCGGGGCATAGCCGAGCAGTTGTTTCCAATGACGCCCGGATTCGATCCGGCCGCTGCGCAGATTCCAGTCGAGCAGCGCGTCGCCCGACAGCAGCGCCTGCCAGCGTTTGACTCCAGTGTAAGCGGTGTAAGCGGTATCGACCTGGCCGAGCAATCGCTCCAGCCCTTGCGCCAGTTGGTCATGACCGCCGGCCCGGGCGGCCGCCAGCAACTGCGGCAATGACCCCGTTCCGTCGCCGCCAAATGCTTCCTGCAACTGGTGGGCGAGCAGACTGGATTTCATCGCCTTCAGCGCAGGCCGAGCACGTCCTGCATATCGAACAGGCCATGCTGGCGGCCGGCCAGAAAGCGGGCGGCGCGCAGGCTGCCGAGCGCGTAGGGCATGCGGCTGCCGGCCTTGTGCGTGATTTCAACCCGCTCGCCGAGGCCGCAGAACATCACCGTATGATCGCCGACGATGTCGCCGCCGCGTACCGTGGCAAAGCCGATGGTCGAGGGATCGCGCTCGCCGGTCACGCCCTCGCGGCCGTACACCGCGCAGTCGGCCAGATCGCGGCCGAGCGCTCCGGCGACGACTTCGCCCATGCGCAACGCGGTGCCGGAGGGCGCGTCGACCTTGAGCCGATGGTGCGCCTCGACGATCTCGATGTCGTAACCCTGATCGAGAATGCGCGCCGCCGTATCGAGCAGCTTGAACACCAGATTGACGCCGACGGCCATGTTCGGCGCGCAAACGACGGGAATATCCCTGGCCGCCGCGGCGATGGCCGCCTTGCCCTCGGCCTCGAAGCCGGTGGTGCCGATGACGATGGCGACGCCGGCCTTGCGGCACAGTTCGAGATGGGCCAGCGTGCCCTGCGGGCGGGTGAAGTCGATCAGGCAATCGATGTGGGCGAGGCCGGCGGCCACGTCATCGCCGACCACGACCGCGCTGGGAGTGCTGGCCAAACCGCCAACCAGATCGCCGGCGGTCTTGCCGATGCAGGGGCTGCCCGGCTGATCGAACAGCGCGCCGAGCGCCATCCGGTCATCCTTCAGCGTCGCCTCGATCAACATCCGGCCCATGCGCCCGCCGGCGCCGACGATCCCAATGCGCGTCCTGTTCATCTTTAGAATCCGATCGTGTGCAGCCAATGGCTGAAGAAACCCTCCCCCTCGGGATCCGGCAGCGGCGGCGCCGGCTCGTCGGCCGGCAGCGCGCCGAGATCGACCACCCGGTTGCGCGCGCCAGAGAGCGTCAGATCGTCCACGCCGGCCCCCTCCACGTCGCCCGTGACGCCAACCAGGCGGCCGTCGGCATCGAAAAACACCGTCAGCCGCCGCGTATCGACTTCGCCGGTGCTGCCGCTCTTGAAGCGATAAACGTAATCCCAGCGCTGCTGATGAAAGATGTCGGTAATCAGCGGCGTGCCGAGCAGAAAACGCACCTGATCCTTGGTCTGCCCCGGTTTCAACTGGGCGACCATGTCCTGATCGAGGACGTTGCCCTGCTGGACATCGATCTTGTATTCGTTGATGAAACCCGGCTTGAGCGAGCAGGCGCTCAAGAGGGCGCAGAAGGCTGCGGCGGGCAGCAGGCGGGAACGGAGCATGCGGATTTCCGGCGTTTTCTATCGGCTTTGAAGCGGTATATCATACCCGAATTCCCTGCCCGCGCCGGCGCGCCCGCTGGCAACACCCCGATGAGCGAATACCTTACAGCCGGACTCGGCGCCTGGCTGTCGTCGGCCGGCGCCAGCTTTCTGTTGATCGCTCTCGCCGAATTCGGCGATAAGAGCCAACTGGTCTGCATGACCCTGGCCGCCCGCCATCGCGGCTTGCCGGTCGTGCTCGGCGCCATCGCCGCCTTCGCCATCCTCAACCTGCTCGCCGTGCTGTTCGGCGCTGCGGCCGCCGCCTGGCTGCCGGAGTGGGCGGTCACGGTTGCCGTCGCCGCGCTGTTCGCCGCCTTCGGCATCAACGCGCTGCGCTACCGCGAAGACAACGACGACGAGGCAATCGAAGAAAAATCCGGCCACGGCGTTTTCGCCACCACCTTTCTGCTGATCTTCCTGGCCGAATTCGGCGACAAGACACAAATCGCCGTCGCCGGCCTCGGCAGCGCCGCGCCCGCCACGGCCGTCTGGCTCGGCGCCACCCTGGGCCTGGCCGCGACCTCGCTGCTCGGCGTCTATGCCGGGCGACGCTTCCTGAACCGCCTGCCGCTGCGCTGGATTCACCGCGTCAGCGGCGTTTTCTTCCTGCTCCTGGCCGCCTATGCGCTGAGTCGGCTGCTGTAACCACGGTGCAAGCGAGAAGCCCCGGCCTTCAGGCCGGGGAAAAGCGAGCCAGGCGTGATTTCGGCGCCGCAGGCGCCCCAAACTCGTGGCGAGGAGGCTCCGGGCTTTATTGAACCGGCAATTAAGCATTGAACATTCCCGCTACGTCATTGCGCTACGTCGCAGCATCCATGCGGCTCGTGGATTCTGCGTACTGCGACTTCGCGCAGCATGACACGCTT
>Ga0209628_10003013_pt1 | contig 11656 bp, 7 predicted proteins | sample TergutCu122P4_FD_187285 | JGI IMG/M metagenome (GOLD analysis project Ga0209628, IMG submission 187285) | Cubitermes ugandensis P4 segment gut microbial communities from Kakamega Forest, Kenya - Cu122 P4 (SPAdes) (version 2) | ecosystem: Host-associated > Arthropoda: Insects > Digestive system >...
AACATCAGTAACCTCAATTTACTACCACTACCAATGACCCAAATCCAGAAAGTGGTCACACAAACTCAAATAATAATAATAATAATAATAATAATAATAATAATAATGTGTACCTCACAGTTAAATAATCAAATCCTTAGAGTTAATTGGATTTATTAATAAAATAAAACCTTATAATAAGAAAGCTATGAGTTGATGAAAGACAAGTATGCGCCTACATACTGAAGGGAAGATAATAGAAACAGGAGATTTAGAAATAAAACTTTGAATATTTAAAGGAGATTGACTGTCACCACTGCTATTTTGCATTAACTTATGTCCCTTACAGCACAGTTGTACAAGTTGAAATCAGGATATGAAAAACACACAACAAAAACAAAAGTATCACATTTATTACACATGGGTGACTTGAAGCTGGTTGATAAAACAGAGATGGAACTCTAAATACAGAAACAAGCAGTTAGAACATTCAGTAATGATATCCATATGGATTTTGGACTTGACAAGCGTACAGAGTTTGTACTTCTGAGAGGAAAATTAGTTCTCTCAAAAAATATAATACTTGATTTCAACAGAGAAATACCTCGAACAAGGAAAAACATGAAAATACCTAGGGAATGAAGAAAATCATGGCATATAATAATAGCAAATGAGAGAAAATTTAAAGAAGGAATAATTCGGGATATTGAGAATATTACTGAATTTCGACTTGCATACCAAGAATAAAATTACAGCAACTGGAACATTAGTTGTCCTAGTATTAAAATACACTTTTGGTATTATTAATTGGAGATTAGAAGAAATAACAAAAATTCACAGGAAAATTAGAAAGGTACTAACAAAGTAAAAAATGCATCACCCCCAAAGCTGATATAGAAAAGGAAAGAAGGAGAAAGGGGCCTGCTTCATGGTGAAACGATATATAAAGCAGAGATAATTAATACTGTAGAATATTTGAAAACAAAATATAAAAAAGACCAGTTTTTAAATATTGTTAAAAGTCACGAAAGCAATCTACCAAATATGAATTCAACAATTAAAGCGGCAGAAAACTTTGCAGGAGAATTAAAGCAATCAAATGAGAACAGTGACACAAAAAATGAAGGCATTCAACACATAAAAGCAAAACTGGGAGAGTCCGTAAAGAAAAAATGGGAAAGCAAATTAAAACATGGCCAGTATATTATAACTATAGGTAGACAGCTTATTAGCCAAGAAGACACGTTCCTATGGCTGTCGAGGGGCGATCTGAAAGGAGAGACTAAAAGTGAAATAATAGCAACAAAAGAACAGTCATTTCAATCCAAATACCATGCGACAAAAATATTACAAACAGAAACAGATAGCAAATGCAGACTCTGGAAATAATACGATGAGACATCGGAACACACCATAAAACCAAGTCCAATACTGGCAAAAGAAAAACACTAAAGAGGCATGATGGAGTGTGTGCTGAAATTTAAAAAAAAAAGAAGCCATACTGGGCACTGCACACATACTATGGGAAGCATTAATGTTAAAGAACAAAACATATCTCACAGGCGGAATAGCATAACATGTAGTAAAAATTGTACTTGCAGAACAGCCGCAGCACTGTGTACCATAGAAACGCGGTTTGTTTCAGGTATATAATTATAAATAACCTGCATAAAGATGATAACAAAGGATAATCATAATACAATTACAACTATTATGCAATAATAGACGCTGATTCCGCAGAAGGCAAAGCATTTCATTCTTTTTACAGGAAAGCGCGTAGGCACGCAAACATCTAACGACTCTACACAATACTATTGACCAATTCTGACTTGTTAAAGTTGGGAGGGTAGATTTATGAGATGAATAAAACACTAACATCATATACTATGCAGTATACACGAATGCGTGATTTCTGTTATTTATCTAATACTTCAAATACGTGAGGCTCTTTTGTCCGAGTGCCACGGATCATTTCTCTGATCAATCATCAGGTACCGGGCGAAAATAAGCGCATCCATTAATAACACTGAACGAGTGATACAACGAGGAGGACGCTCTGCTCAGTTTCCGCTAAGGCACATCTCTTCCCACACTTAAGCTTCCAGTCCATACACTTCAAGATTTAATGTGCGCAATATTTGCTCACCCACAAAGCTTCCTTATTACATTCGACTGTCGTCACACTACAAGCAGGCTATTATAGTGTACCACGTTCTACATCATTTAGCAGGTACACTAAATGATTCAATTGCCTCAAATTCTTCGTTATGTTAAGCTTTCAAGGTAATTTTATCAAGGTCTTAGATCTTCTGTGATGTTACGCCACGTTGCTTGACTGTTAGTTACCGACGTTTCGGGACAGCCTGATAGGCCCATAACTACATCACATTCTCCTTGACTTCTGTCTATACCCCACCTATTAGCCCAAAGGTATCCTCGCATTTCGATCGTATGGATCGATATTAAAACATCTTTCGTATGGATTATACGAAAACTTAAACACTCATAAAACTTGTATCGATAAAGAATAGGCCATGCCTTCAGTAAGTCACCGAAGTTCATAGACTTGAACTGTCGATAAACCCCTGACTTATAAACTGGAAAAAATTTTTCCTCGTAACTTACAAACCTGATTACCTTCCTGACTAATCAATAATTTACTAGATTCTCGGAGTAGCACATCGCTGCCTCTGTCAGTCGTATCTTGCATCGTCTACCAACCGGACGTCTTCTGTACCGACACTTATATTGCAGAAACAGAAATTTACGAGTAATACATGGAGCACAGTAAATATGAAGCGAAAACTGACACTTCTTACGACAACAAATTTAGTGAAAGTCGTTTTAAAGTGCTTCTGTTCTTATATCGTATGGGAGGGATTCCACTGAACATGAAGTCAGTATCAAGACTTAACGCAGTATATAACGGCAGCCTAATTGTGTGTTTTTACATTACATACCTTTGTGTCAGTGTGGACACGTTTATTCACAGACATCAGTTGTCAGTCGCCATGAAGAATTTTCGCGTATTCTTAGCAATGCTATTGTTCGCGTGGTTGCATTTCAGTGTCAGGTAAGCAGCATTACAATCCTCATTCATACTGTGTTATTATGGGATATCCATTCGGATGAGGACGTTATTGCTAACAATGTTAAGAAGTTGTATTCCTAATTGGTGAATTACTTAAGAATGAAGAACAAATTAAATTGATAAATGCGAAAGAAGGAAGGAATTGAAACCTTTAATCAAATTTTGACACTATACAGGCTGAATTGTGTAAATCAGTGAACAGATTTTTTGTTTACTTAAGAAATCACGTATTTTTTTCGTTATGTCAAATACTAAGTAATATTTACACATACTTGATATTGTAGAAAATATATTTCAAAATTTGCGATGTTCTGATCACATTAAACTTTGTATTTTTATCCACAAATTACAACTGTGCTTAAGCAAATATTTTTTTCCCAATACAGCTATAGTAAAAGTTATATCGAACATCTTCTGAGTCTGACGGATTCCTTCACATGGGAAGAACTGCCAACCAGAGATCCAGACACCGGATGTTTAACAACTGCTGGATACATCCCGATCATTCAGAGCCTTACAAAATACACGGTGTTATTCTCAAGTGCAGGCCACATTATCCAAACCACCATACGCATTGTAACAAACCATGAAACGATGTATCCACTGTGGCTCCCCACTGACGCATCCAGGAGCCCTCTATACGAAATTATTACCGTAATACAGGTATGTTCACACTGCAAAGTTAATTAAATATAATTATGCTCAAAATCTGAACTGTAAGATACACCAGTGTTGTTTGAAACGTCGAAACACGAATTTTTAGCACTTTACAGCGAAACACCGTAGAATATAATTAAAACGCCAATATTTTGCGTGAGATAATACATATTGAATATGTTGATACTTGTTGTCTTGTTCACTAATAACGGCAGGCGTCTAAATCGCGACAATATTTAAGATAATAAAAAATATATTTTGGGTCAACAGAGCGAAGACGCCACAGTATTAGACATATAGCATGATTGATATTAATAAGGGTAGAGTACAGTAACTCCATAAGCGGCCTGGACAGTCCTTGATCGAGTTTCCCAGATTATAAGATATTCGGCATATTAAGGTAGTAAGGTTTTCAGACCTCTGCACCGGCATATTTACACAACCCTCGCCTGGAAAATATTCCTGGTACTCAATCCTGTTAATGCTGTGTCGACTCCAGTCCCACAGGGCCGCCGGACAGCACGGAGTGCCTCATTACTAAGGAAATAAAGTAACAAAAATTTGAAATTTGATAGGAATGTATCGACAGCGACAATTCTATTAAACGACTTATGCACACTGCGGGCTACACCATTTCACCGCTTTCACCAACACCAGCCTTGTGCAAAGCTTGCGGTAGGTAGAAGTGATTTTGCGTAAGAAGTAGCGCTCACTTGAAAATTTAGAAATGTTACCTATCAGTGGTTATGTGCGTCTTAAAAATTAAATTACGATAATTATAACGTAATTAACACCAAAAAGTTACCATTTCGAATACATACATTTATCCTCCAAAGAAGAGTAGGATTGTCGATGTAAATTATGAATTCATACCCTAATTTACTGTGGTGGTGAACAGCTAAGATCAAAAGCAACAAACTGAAAAACATCTACAATAAAAATCATTCACTGTTATATTGTAGATCAAATGTCGTTATTCATTGTCGTTTCCACGTCTATAATAAAAACATACAACCAAACAACAACAGATCTAAACGGTATAAAGTAAATAATACCAAATAACACAGTGCTTTCTATAACACACGTTTTTCTCCACAAGGTATTTAAATTGGATTTATGGCTGTGATTTGGCTACTGTACTCTTCACACAAGCTTATGCTGGAGAGCCGTCTTGATAATCTCTCAGAGGTAATGACGAAAATAAAATCTCTTAGAATGTTACGCCGTTTATTACAACGTTTCACAGTAAGAAACACATTACTATTCAAAAACCGTAACCTAATTTAAAACTTCTCAAGCACTACCTAGAAAACAAACCAAACAGAAAATAATAACTAATAAAAACATTTAATTTTCTTATCAAAGTCTTCCTTCTAACAAAAAGAAACTCACAGTCAGGTCTCGCACGATTTTTCTATTGACAACTAAAGTAACAGCTATGCAGCCGATCTCAGAGACGCCAGAAAGTTGTTTCACTTTAGGTCCTTCATTGATGGAAAACACTAATATAAGCGCAGTTACCAACGTGTCTATCATGTTTTGTGGATCTTCTGATTGCCGTGCAAAACACTGTCACTGTTAGGCAAATACAGAACAGTCATTGGTGTTTAGATTGTTCACTTCATATTGATACTGCACTTGTAAAATGCAAATAATTCCTTTGGGCAATAATATATAAAACAAGAAAGGCAATGTACGTGGAACGTAAAAATATCGCGCGTTCGCCTGACGATTTTGCCATGAAAATTCAACAGTGTTCTCCTTAATACTGTTAAGACATGCACGTCCCTGTCACCATAAAATAAATATTTAAAAATTTTTGTCCAATTTATTGTTGCGCTAAGCACATCGCTGTCGGTATCACGACATACACTTAAGGCTACATGTAAAGTCCCTGATATTGAAGCCTGACTTAAATAAGACTAATATTTTCTCGACAGTTTTTCATAAAAACCAATATCAAATTTCATGGAATCCGTCAAATGGGACGCGCACTGGTACATGCGGACAGACGGACATGACGAAGTAATAGACGCCTATCGTAATTAAGCGAACGTGCTGAAAAACCCCGGCTTTTCACAATAATTCACCTGTGATACGATAAGCATTACACATTACCAGATTATGTCTATTACGCATGAAAATCGCATTTTCTCTGGGCAGCATTGTATTTCCACGTGTGACCTGAATTTTGTTTATATTTTTCGAGGTTATCTCAAGTAAGGCACGATTTTCGGGAAAAAAGTATTAACACAATATACGTGGTTTAATTTTCTCTACAAATTAGTCCGAAATATTTCGAATTCTGCGAAGAATTCAGCGAGATATCATACATTTAGAAGAGCTTCATGCAGGGGACCCGTAATTCTTTCAGAATGTAATGAAAATTGAAATTTCTCGACAGACATTCGAAAAATTCTCAAATATCAAATGTCATTAAAAACCGACTAGTGGGAGTTCAGTTGTTCCAAGCGGACAGAATGTCGCTTTTCGCAATTTTTCAGCAGCACCTAATGAATAAATAAAGTCAAATTTCATGTATCCGTTTTTTAAATCTGGTACAATTTGTTCTCTTTATTATCGAATTTATTTTTCTTAGGAATATATATGCCAGTGGAATCCAGCTAACTGTGTTGGATACAGATGCATTTTTTTTAATCACCTGAAAGTTTCTCTACTCCATTCGAAAGTTACAAGAGTTCAAATAACCTTGAACTACATTTCAATTTCTCGTGACAAGAACTCCCTGTAATTCTCGGGTGACAGTAATGCATTGTGAAGGCCTAGTTTATATTATTAGAACGTCTCTCAGACACCCTTGGATTACAGCTTCGAAATGTCATTAGTCCGCGTAAGAAACATTTGCAGCGAATTGCGTTCTAGAATTAGTGGTGTACTTACTGTTAAATTATGAGCGCTTCGAACTGTCATAACAAATTTTAGAAATTAGTCAAGTGTGATTGTTAGTTGTTTTGGAAGTTACTGTGGATATTAGAAGTTTAAGTTCTTTCGAGCACTGAAGTTATGTCTTACTGTGATATTTTCTTAAATCTATGGATGACGTCGAACAAAATGTAGTGAGTCCTAGCGGTCACATTGACTTGTTGCATTCCTTGTACACCAGAAATCTACCAACGTCCGGCTATGTTATAAAAAATAGTAATTATTATTATTATTATTATTATTACCATCAGTATTATTGCAGCATAATATTCTTCCTCATGACAATCTCGAAACCTACTTTTAACTTAAAAGAAGAATAAATTGATATCCAATAATCTTTCATAAGTATGGACATTGAAATTTGAATTTTTAAGAAAATCTACCCTAACGTTCGCACACTGACAAAATCAGCTAACGAATCACCGTTTATTAACGGAATTAAGAATTTACTAGATGAAAATATGACTTTGTAGATTGTGGCGATAAAAGTGTAATAGAATAGCTGTGAAGTTACGCAAACTGGCATTGTTGATTCGAAATATAATACACAAAAGGATAAAAGTTTATGTCTCTACCTCATGATTTTTATTTATTTCGGGCACAGAAAGCGTCAAATATATTACAATTAATCATCTTCCTCTCCATTGTGATTTGGAAAAGTACAAGCCGTACTTTAATTATTCACATAAGTATTAATATTTGGAGTTCCAGCAGCAGTTCCGATAAAGTGTCCAGTCATACGCCATAACATGTCACCTGTTTCTGATACAGTGTTAGTTCAAACGTCTTAGTGTCACAAACTTCCTAAATCTTCATAGAAGAACAACAAGAGTAAGCGATCCACCAACCAAAATTAACCGGACAAAATGCTAATTGAGGGCGCAGAGTTGCGACTGGCGCTAGTTGAACTCTCGTCCTAAGTATGGACATTCCTGCGCCCTAAACGCAGTGCTAGGCTATGAAGTGTGCGACTTATAAACACAGTGAAGCCTTCTGCCCGTGTTATCGGATTTCCCGTTTTATTATATTGCAAAAGTCAGTTCGTCTGCTAGCACAGAAGAAGCTTCTTTGAAAGTATGACGACAGTTTAATCCTGTTTTGGCTCAGTCACGTCGACTGAGGACCTCTGCAGTCTTAGTGAACCCACGAACTTGTAGAACGCGGGCCGCGTTCCGAAGTTTAATTAGACCCTGCCATTCCGCCTACAACTGCAAAAAGTATTGTAACCGTAGCCTGGGCAGCCGATCAGTGCTATGAAAACTTCATTCAGCCAACTTGCTCGTCTCTTCCGCCATGCTGACTGCAGTCGCCTTTTTTTTAAATTTCACGCGACGTCTTTCAAACTTCGGCTGGAAAAAATTACCAAAATATCGGACCCATCGCACCAGCTAAATTTCGACCTAACCTATTGGTCAGTTCTCCGGTGTGCTTGGCGGATAATTAGAAATCCAAATCCTCGTAAATTTGCCAGTTACCAGCATAAAAATGCGACTTATTACTTACCCATTACCTTCTTTTCTGAAAGTTTTGTTCGTGTTGGTTACTATTCTTTTCTTCCCATATCTAGCTCGTTGTCAGTACTAGGAAACGTGCTACTGCGCATGACTTGCCTTCGATCGAACAAAATATAAAACTTCCTTCCGAAAATTAGTATTTATTTCCACAAAATAAAAGATTACTGACATAAAAATTCTTCACCGCTTTAGTGTTTGGCAAAATGCTCTTTTTGAAATATCGGTACTTCACCCATGTCTTTCTGATTATATCATAACATACAAAATAATAATATGAAATTTGTTGAAATAATTTTAGGAATAAGTCAGTGACACAGTCACTACATATATTTAAAGTCAGTCTCAATTGCAACTACTTTCTTATCTCTTATATGTCCTCTGTAACCACTGCTGTCAAAGACCTAATTATATTCTCAAAGTACGCAAGGTCGACGGAAAGGAATGTTTTCAGCAACACACGTAAACAATGAAAATTAAATGACTATTTTCTACTTCGATTAACAGAGTAAGTTCCTTTGTAGATTTATTAAATCTAGGCACTCTCACAGGTCATGGCAACAATCTTCTTAGCAAGTATATATTTTGGCTTTCAAAGCCTCTACGCTACGCTAGTGTGTGTCGCCTGCAGTCAGCTGGAGAAGCTCAGGGCGGCGCTGTTAGACATCAGACAGACACATGGCACATCACTGCAGGACTGTGGAGTTGAGACTGATGAACGGGAAGCAGCAGGACAGAACAGTCATTCTGAACAATTCCGTCACATACAGGAACAACTGAACAATTGTATACGTCATCACCAGGAGATAAAGCGGTAAGGCTAACAACGCTATCTTTACCTACAAATAATGTTACTCTTTCCAATAAGAAAAACGGGCGTGTTACTACATAATCTTCCACTATTTCAGATATATGGCATTACTGAAAGATACAGTAAACCTTCCACTCTGTGGACTATTCCTCCTTCTCTTATCGTTGATGTGTATTGACGCCTTCTCTGCAGTCACGGTACAGTATGCACTTCATTATTCATGCCAGAGTATAACTACTCGAATACACACGTCCTGATTTGTTCGATAATAGACAATATCGATCACACAGACTTTTTTTTTTTTGTCTTTGGTCACCTCGTAAACTTTCAAGTTTTCTTCCGTTGTAAAATTAGACACGAAAATCTTAAAGAAATATATATAAGAGGCTTTGTGTATGTCAAGATATGTTTTCTTATCGGTAGAAACCACACGCCTGGGACACGAAATAATTGCAAGATCATTGTCCTCTAAGTCCTACATCCATTACATCCATCAGTGAATGCGACAAGCAGTAACTGTTCTCCATTTATTGGATTAAGAACGCAACACTGCAGACATGATTTACATTTATTTATTTAATCGGAATTTACTGACTAATATACATAAACCATTTTATATTTGTATCATGATTTGTAACTTAATAATAGAATGTTTATTTTCATACAGTATTTCCTTTTATGTTGTAATGCTAATTCCCTCTCTCTTTTTTCTCTATGACATCACGGGTAAGGTTACATTTTAAACATAAAAATAAATGTTACCTAATGTAAATAGTTTGTATTAATCGGTGTATGTGACGTCAAAATTTGGATACGAACTCACAGTTCTTTACATATTATTTGAGTTTCGGTGCAGGCTTCCCTTCGCTAGTATGAATATTTGTCTACTTCTGTTAAGGCACACGTGACAAGAACGTACAACACATATGATAAAAGTCGGAAATCAAAACTTATACAATTCAAAGGAACACATATACCGAATTGAAAGTTCAGACTTTTATGTTCATACTGAGCATATTGAATAAAAAATGTTAATTATATACCAACATATGCACAAATAATTAGTGTAGTGTGTGTTTCGTGCGCACCACACACACACACCTAACCAGGAATTACACATGCGGCCACATTTACCAAGATTTTACCATAAAAATACACTACTGTATTTTATCATTATAATAATAAACAGCTTTAGGTAACACAATTTGTAAACTCCCTGAAGATAGTGTATTGATACCGAAAAATGTCGGAGTAATTTCAATATATATTTACACCACTGATTTGTGCATATGTTTGTATATAAATAACATTTAAAAACCAGACATTTACATTAGAGTATTCTACACTATTTTATCCACAAATATTATTTTCACAACTGCTAAAACATAACACGCAATGTGACTAGTTTCAATAACGTTCTGCGATTCATTTGCCTTTATAAGTTATATGCCTTCTTCAACGGAATTAGGAGCAGCTCAAGGGTTCACGCTGTAACCACTAATGATAATGTGCTTCATTTGGCAGAGTTGGGGAGATAACACCGATATAGCACAGGCTGCACTCGGGTATACTGTGTTCTTGTTTGCCACATTCGTATATTGCCAGTTTGGAGAGGAGCTGTCACAGCAGGTAATAATAATTTGGCTTCTTCAGACGGATTTTAGTGACTGTATTCCTTGGGGTGTATTATTAATGGAGATTACCTGGATGACACTTGTTTTTGTGTTTGCTGGATTTACAGTAATGATTAACACATAAAAAATAACAATACTAATTTATCCACGACTTCACATTTCAGTGTCTGAACATTTTTATCTTGCATAAGTACATCATTTAAATTAGCCAACCTCACTTCATGCAATTCCAAACTGTTACATAAAAGTTAGTCCCACATTCACAGTGATGTGCCTGAATATTCTGAACACTGTTGGCATACCCATAAAACCTGCCCCACGTTTTAATATGCAACATGCAGATGTGAATTAAGAAATATTACATAAATATCTATTTTTATCATCGCACAACGTGTCTCTATTTTGCAGAAAGCAACAACGGCCTCGGTTACTCTATGTACTGTAGATGTGGATATATTTAGCTAGAAATGCAATGTACGTATGTCGTCACATTGAGACGTTTTCGCATAACCACTGCTGTTATGGAAGAGCTAAGAATTAACAATTATGACTGTTTGTGTACGTGTTACTGCCTTATTTATCCTGTATGCAAAGCGCATGCGCCATATCATATTGTCATCTCTGAAATGTCTGGCTATACCGTAACTTTGAACGTTATCACATACACGGCACAATTTTCGTAAAAAAATACTTAAAATGGAAAAAGTTGCTTTCATTTAATCTAAACTTTTATCTGGAACACTTCTTGTTCTAAGAAGAACTCAGTCAGGTACCATAAATGTACAAAAATCTTCATGTAAAATGTCCTTTATACATGTCATACTTTTTTAAATTTTCAGATTTTCTAAAAATATTGAAATATAAAAGTTCATGAAAATCTTTTCAATGTGAGCCAATAGTCAGTTTTCACAATTCTGTGAAAGCTCCTATTAACAAGTGGCGCCTTCCCGCCAAGCAAAACAGTTTTAAGTCTGGGTTTGGGCGAGAAATGAACTCTAAGCAGCCAAAATTCTCAGGATCTGGGGGGGGG
>Ga0209628_10003014_pt1 | contig 11653 bp, 8 predicted proteins | sample TergutCu122P4_FD_187285 | JGI IMG/M metagenome (GOLD analysis project Ga0209628, IMG submission 187285) | Cubitermes ugandensis P4 segment gut microbial communities from Kakamega Forest, Kenya - Cu122 P4 (SPAdes) (version 2) | ecosystem: Host-associated > Arthropoda: Insects > Digestive system >...
AATGAAACTACATTATTTTGAATAAACTCCTGCACATTTTAGCTCAAAATTTAAATACCCTGTAGAAAAACCTTCCCACATCACAGTATGAACTGGGGATTAAATGCCCCCACGCTGAAGGGTTAAATAGCACCTACTGCAAACACGAACCGTCATCTTACCTGAATGCATATCTTTCCTTGTATAGTCCATGAACTGTGCTAAAAATAAGCTGATAGTAAGCAATTGTGCCATCCTGACAACCAACAGCCTGAAAAACACCAAAAGCACAGGTCAACTTTACAGGACATCGGATAAACAAATCATACCATTAATTTAATGTCTACAGTCTACGCCATTGCTTTGAAAACTTAAAAAATCAATTCATTGAACGACCCCTTGGAAGACTTAGGGAGACAAAATATACATATCGAATGTGGGAAGAGCATGTTATAGTACAGACAAAAATCGAGCAGCACTTGTCATAAGAACACCTACCCCAATGGTGACATAAGTGGATGATAAAGGTGTTTCACAAAATACCACACTTTCTAAACAGAGAAGAAAAACTACTTATCTCCTCAAAGGAATCAAGCACAGTAATGAACCAAACTCTGAAGACAGGGGCAGACAAATACAGCCAAATCATTAACTGCCTGCTGAAAACACAGGCCATCAAATGTGAAAACAGCAGACAGACCTTAACTACGGCCTGCTCCGTGATCTCATCAGACTGTACTGGTGTTCCATTCTTAAATTCCTGCAATTATCTCTGTATAAAGTTCTGTATTTCAAACATACTGTGCTTCTTGTCTGTCACTGCCCTTTATCTGTTACTCATTCCTAAATGCTGTTACTGTTACGTATTAGTCCTTCTGCACAGTGTAATTCATATTGTACAACTATACAAATAAAAAGAACAATATAATATATATAATATATATGAGTATTTTGATGTGCAACAACACGCTACTAAATATTCACAATTACATTAAATAAGACTTTATTCTATTGATGCCCCATGCTGTAGGGCAAGAAGACTAAGTGGACATCTTTTCTGCCTTTTTCCTGATATTACGTTTCTATTTTATCAGCCAATTATAAAAAAAATGTACAGTGAATAAAATATATTAAAGGTAAACGTAACATTATCCCTGTGAATGCCATGAAGGCATAGCTCCACCCATTCTCAACCTCAGCACTAGATGGAGGCAAGTGCTCAGCTTCAGATAACAGCCCCACCTGCAGGGAAACAACCCTCAGTACCCATTAAATAGGAAGATGGGTGAGTCCCAGAGCCAGGCTGGATGCTTAGGAGAAAAGCAAAATCTCTTGCCCCTGCTAGAAATGGAACCACAATTCCAAAGATGTCAAGACTATAGTGTCCACACTACACTGACTACACAAAAATATAGAGACTTCAAAAATTTCAATATGCCATTGGAAGCAAATTCATCCTACACACATAGTTCACAGATATATTTCACTGTAATACACAATCTCACCACAAACGATGAGTCAGGACGAGCTGAACAGCACCAAACCCATGATGGCTGCTCATCACCAACTGTACCCAGCTTTATGCCATCTCTAGTCATTAGGGTACATAGGCGGTTTGAGCCACCAATTAGCAAGTATTCCCCTTTATTGAAGTAGCTCACACACAGTGGGTCAAATCCAATATTCCGCTCTTTACCAACCAGTCTTCCACCCATTGTGTAGAAAGAGAGAGACTGTCCCCAATCAGTGACACATAAAATGTCATAATTTTCTTCCCTGAAACAAAAACAAATATGTGTATTATGCAGTGTGTTGATATTTTGAGGTTCACATGGCAATGGCAATTGAGATTACAATCTTCTGGGACATGAGGCCATATAGTTTGATTGAATGTTAGTACCTCCACTAAACTACTGGTGTCATATCCCAGAAGACTGCAACATTGTGTGAAAGAATGCTGTAACTGTATACCAAACTATAAGGCATCACATCAAGACTTAACTTTTAAATGTTCTACTTTCAACTTCTCACCTTTCTTCTTCTTCAGAACCCTTGCAGTGAGATGCAGAACTGCATTATATCCTCTCTACCAAATACAAACATCAATATTACTAACACTAACAGTAACATGTTTGTGGCACTAGGTAAAATAATGTTCACAGAATGGGCTGAGACTGGGCCCTTGACACTCTGGCCTAAAAGACTCAAAATTCTACAAATAAACAGTAGATTTACTAACAAAACTTACTTGGCTGGACTCCATGCAATAGCCCAAATAGGTGTTTGGGAGCCCCCAGGCCTCTTAATGTGCCCTTTCTCTTCACCAGCCTATGAAAAAACAACCCTCATGACAACTCTTTAACCTGACACATAACATCAAGCAAAATACAAACACTTGAGGTTTCCAATGTGGTAAGAATATGGATATGCAGTCCAACTATAACACACTGAATCCTACATGGAACACCATACACTAGTGCAGAGGTTTCCAACCTGTGGTCCACTGCAAACTTACAGATCTTGAGTTTTTACTATACAGCCCCATATTAAAGCCACATTTACTTTAGTCTCAGTTGAGAAAAATGTAAATGTAATGACATGGCAGTACTTCTACAGATAACAGCAACACAGCTGCTTTTCATGGTTGCATGGTGCCTGTTAGTTCAACCACACCAATTCCTCTACATTCTCAAGAACTATATTCCTGAGATGACTGTAAGTAGCAAAATTTGCAAAGGCTGTAAGTAATATACACACCAAAAGCAAGGTATTGTTACCTAATGTAACAACACAATGTCATTGTACAGCACAAATTAAAACATTCTTGCAAAACATTACAAAATATATTCATAATACTGACTAAAAACAATCTCACATTCTTAGAACACTTTACTTTCAGCAAGGCAGTATGCAAAGGTGGTGTCACAGGTAAACCTTTAAAAAAAGCCCCTATTTGGTTGCTGAATGTGTTCAAGCAAAAGAGTGAATATAAGATAACGAATGTACATTTTGATTAAAATTTTTATAAATGTACAGTCTTCTGCATGCAAATGGTGAAAATTAGAAAAAGGAGCAATAAATGCGGGCAAGTATATGGTGATGAAAGAACTGCAATGTATCCACTCAAATTAAATTAAAAAATGTAAAAAAAGCCTGAATGCATTTTCATAATATACAGAGCATCTTTAATCTTGCACAAGCAAGGCAGCTGTCACAGAAGCTTCAACACCTAATAAGTCTGAATCTGCCAGGAACTTAGACTCAATTTTTTGCCCACAGTCCAAGTTACCTTATTTAACAGACTGGTCCCAAAATGCTGACTTGCAACTTCTAAGTATGCCTCACACCTTTTGAAAAAACCTGTCTTGACACATGACCAACCTCATGTCTTGACATACATTGGTATTAGCAATTTCTCTTCAGATATCATCTTGTAACTCTTGCAGAAAATGTGGACTGTTCACATGACTCTATCATATATGGACCCAAACATAATAATCACATGGATTCAAATCTGGAGATCTCAGAGGACACAATCTGCAAGACATTTATTGTTTCTTTGGAATATATGGCCTCTGCAATTTTGGGTGCACTCACTGCACACCATGTTCCAAATTTAAGGTCATGCAAAGGAATTTCAAAAACTTCACAGGAATTTTTGCAACATCAATATCTGTTGTACAGGCTTCTCACATTCCCATTTAACATAAACCATGCCCCATCCAGGAAAAACACAAGACTTCTACAACAAGAAATCCACTGGCTACTGACTTTTGAAACCACCTGCAATACCAGATTCTTGCTAGCCAGTCCAGAGGGGGAGAAAAAAAAAGGTTGCTGTAGATCTTCAAGTTTATAATGGTATACTTCTGAAATGTTGCTACCTTGGGAGCTGAGAATTTTGAAACTTACATTTGAAAAACCAACCAGCAAAAAGATTTTTGGGATGTGTTTCCATTTGATTACCAGTATTGTCCAACTTCCCTTCCCTTAAATAATAAAGTATTCATATATTCTTTTTGTTCAGCACTGAAACTTTTATTCAGATTTTTTCCAGTATCAGTATAATGTTCCTTTCTGGATGGTCCTGGGATCAAATCCTGGTGGGGGCAAGATTTCCTGCACTTGTCCAGACCGGCCCTGGGGCCCACACAGCCTCCTACATAAAGGGTACCGGGTCCTTCCCGGGGGGGGTAAAGCGGCCAGGGCGTGGCATTGACCACCCACCCCCATCTAGCGCCGAGGTTAAAGAGAGAGTAGGGCTATACCTCTACTCCCCCTCTGGGCCTTCGTGGCCTGTTCTGGGAGGGTGAATTTTACCTTTTACTGTACCTCGGTGACATTTCTTCCATGACACATGTCTTCCAAAAGTACTGCAAAAAAAAAAAATACTCTCTCTTCAACAGAATGCATTCCTCCCACATACTGTCCATCCACTGCATAAAACTCACAAGATATGACTAAGTGACTGTCTCACATTCCAGCACTTATAAGATGGGGGAAGTCTCACCAGTGTTGCCTTGGTAAAGTAAGCTTGTAGTTCACGACACTTCGGGACATGACTGAAGACACATTCTACATAATACACATTTCAATTCACTCAAACATCTCTCACAAAACCCAGCATTACATTTGCTCAAATTGAATTCTGTACACTATTTTACAAAAAAAATGTCACTAAATTTAACAATCTTCTACAGAAGCCAATAAATTTTCAGGAGTTACAAACCTTATTTCGTATGGAAACACAGCCATTGCCAAGCCCAAGGGCCAGATACTGCCCATCATTTGTCCAAGCACAAACATTGATACGAGCACTGGACTTGTATTTCTGCACAGCTTTCTGTTCAGCCGACCAGAAGGCAAAGTCACTTATTGCACAGCTAGCCAAATGATGAGAAATTGGGTTGTACGCCAGGCACTGAATGGCATCATTATGGCTGTGAAAGGCAATTATAAAACAATTACCATCAACACAGTACATTTTAGAAATCTGAAGAATTGCACCTCACTCATTCTAATTACAGCAACTTAATTTTTAATAACTTTGAAAGTTAAAACCAACCATGTATGCTGCTATTAGGAATACACACCTACTCTCAGTATATCTCTAACATATTTTGGACCACCTGGATCATTGTCAAGTTCAGTATAACACAAGTGGAAGCATCAAAGGTTTACATAAGTGACTTTATGAGAATAGTGGAATGATTAACACAGCATTTCAGCTAAAAGAATATAATACATGGTTCAAAAACACAATGTAGTTTTTATCCCAAAAATAGGTAAAATAGGTAAAATGCAGGTAGTTGGCTAGTCACAACAGCAATGTGCATAGCTGCTAGAAACTTTTAATATTGATTAAAGATGTGCACAACAGAAATGCAACATCACAACATTTTAGTAACCTGTCCTTTAAGAACAGCAACATGCAACATTTCTCACTTTTCTGAGACACAAGTGAAAAATTAAAATTACACTGTTTACTTGCTTCTGTGTAATGCACCACTGAACAGTGAAACAAGTAAGATATTTCAGTATCAAGAACCACTGCTAGTTATGTAATTGTATTTAACTGCTACAACTTCAAGCTCTATACTGAGTTTACCAACACTGTTTTTCGTGAATAATGGTAACCAGGTTACTAGGATAAAATGAGAAGAAAACATAATTCTAGAGATACATTGCATTTCAGAATACATATTTCCAGAGATGATGAACTGGTTTAAAATATGACAGTGTCACCAAATGAAAAGGTCAATTTCTGCATTTATATAATGAAAACAAATAAAAAAAATAAAACACCATAAATTAAAACTCAAATACCATTTTGGAAAGTATTTTGTTGGACTTGTGTTTCAAAAGTCACAAAGAGATTCATAACTGCATAAACTTCACGTAAAATTTGGGTGATTAACTCCCTCCTAACAAACTGCAATATTATCTGAACATTATTTCAAACACTCAGAATCCATATTTCCATGACCTCTCAAATATGTACATAAAGGATCAGAAGCAATGTCTCATTTTACAAATATTTTATTTTCAAAATGTGCAAATTATATTAAAAGCATCTTAAACAGACCCACTCAATGGGGTGGGGATGAGGGGTTACTGGGTTCTCAGTTCCGAAACAAATAGTATACTGAAATTCCTTTTGCATAATTTGGATACACGATGGTCACCAACTCTGTCTATTTGAAATGGACTATCCCAAAGGCACAGGACATTAAATTACACTCCAAGCATCAGTATTATAAAAATGAATTCACCTTTTAGATGCATGTTAATTTTACAAATTATTATTCTTCAAAATGTTTCTGTTACTGAACATGAATTTAAAAATATACTTACGAATATTTTAACACACCTTCAAGCTTTGATGTCCAAATAATGACAGTTTTATCAGCACTTCCAGATGCAAAACGTTTTCCATCTTTTGCATAACAAACACAGTACACAGTATCTTTATGACCTGTTGGAAAATTATCAACACATTGATCACTAGAGGTGTATTTCCCCACTCCAATTCAAGAATTCTGTATGTAAGTTTTACTGGATCAGACCATTACTGCTTCCTTCATATAAAATTTTCTCACTAAAAATTGAGGTCTATGTAAATATCTATATAACATTCACTTCTTAAAAATAAATGCTCTCACATAAGTGTTACAATCACATGCAGAGTGCAACAAATTTGTGTCATATCCAAGATTCAAGTCTTCTTAATATACTATGCCATGTTCACTGATATGCAGTTACCAATGTTTTGAAGAAGCCCAGTTGTTTCATCTTCAGGTTCAAGCAGTCTAGACCCTCTTCTTGGAAGGCCTGAACCATGGATGTTACACTATGTCAATTGGTAAACAGTTACAAATTCTGAAGGTACTACACTCCTTTGACACACTGTTAACTATTTACCCATAGATGTTACACTATGTCAACTGGTAAACAGTTACACATTCCCAAGGTACTACACTCCTCTGAAATATCAGTAACTATTTACCAGCTGACACAGCACATCAATGACGACTTGCATCTTCATCAACACTATGTGAAAACCACAAATCTCGTATGTTCATGTTATTCAATTAGTATTTAGGCAAATGTGCAGAGTACACCTTTAATTTCCCTATAACAAGGATATCACAAGAATTAACATAATCACACCATATTCTGAAACACGATGTCTTGGGACATTCTACACAATAACCTATATTGCACACAACAAAAAACATGTCATACTGCACCTTTTAAAGGTTGAATAAGGGACCCATCACTAGTATCATAGACGAGAACTCTTTGACCTGCTGCAACTACCAGCTGAGACCCATCTGGATTGAAGCACAAATCATATATGCTGAAATACAATGTACAACTACTTTTAACGAACAAGAGTACTGGCAAATCTTTATGCTCATTAACGTAATGGTGAATTTTTTCACTTACCACTGTTCCACTTTGTCCCGATCATGAACTTTGTCAACCCACACTGGCACAGTCCTCATCCTAGACAGTTATTTCAAACAAATTTCCAATTCAACACATCAGAATGTTTGGATTTGGTTTCGTTGTCAAGGCAACGATTACGTATGTAATGATCGCCATATTCTGTCCTGACGTCATATTGGGTAGTGTTCTGTGTTGAAGTTAGTTTCTATAATGAAGTTCAGTTTTGTGAAAAAGTGCCAGCACCTGTCTTGATTTATTCTTCGGGTATTTTGTTACATTATAGGGCGAAACAAGTCACCACAATTCACAGAGTAAAATTCTCAGTCAGTGGTGTGAGAGTAGTGCGTTGAAAATTTGTTCTAGTTTTCTATGAAACGCCATGTTGGTCGCGAAAAGTCGAGTTCTGTTTACAGAGATCTGAATCAGTAGAACATCTGTAACAGAAAACGTTCTATGAAAGTGCAACCATGAAGAAAGTAACACTAGAAACTACAGAAAAGGTTAGACAAGAAGTATTTTATGAAAGTAGCCTCCGGTAGGCTTCAGCACGAAAGCATTGCGTGAGAATGTTAGTTTGAAAAGGAAGTAATGAGTATATTTGTCTGAATTGAATTTATCCATCCTGAACCCGTTGTATTGAAATTATAATAATAAATGAGGTTACATCCTAGACATGTTAAATGATACCAATAAAGAGAACACCTGTTCCGAGCAGATTTAATTTCTGTTTGGATACGCTCATAAAGAAGGATACTGGGTTGTAATATCTGCACAATAACCAAGTGTGATAGATTGTGAGGGAGTATCTGAAAAACCAAATAGTGCCATTCACATAAAATCTAAGAAAAAATTAGTGGCATGCTTGAATTTCAAATACGTGACCTCAGAATAAGAACTGTAGAAAACCTGATACTGAAAACGGTAGTTTAAAATTTAAAGATCGCCCTTCATAACCAATATTTTATTTTATAGATGCGTTCAAGAGGCATTTAAATATGGTCTTAGAAGTTCATTATTTGGGGTATCAGTGGTATTTATTGAACCTGTTATTAATTAACAGCATAGGAGTGTGCTTAAAGACAAGCCAGTTAATGATAAATAGTTGAAATACTGCAGTGTTTGTGTGTTGGAATGTAAGTTCTCACTTAGTTAAACTGATTATTTACTCAGTGATTGTCACCCATCAAACTTGTATATTTTTAAAGTATGCCGATTACTTGTGTTACATTGGTTATCCTGGCTAGTGTCAGGATGCAAAACTGCACTCTACGTTAGGTTGCTGTAGGTCTACTAAATGGCAAGTCAAGACAAGGGTGGGTAAGAGTAGTTATAGCCTGATAATGTGAAATCAGCTTATCATAGACTGAAAAGTTACTTGGGACACTTTCATTCCAGACAAATTACCCTTAATGCAAGTATGTACTCTCAGTTAAGAAAATACAGAACACAGTATTTAACGAATTTATAACAGAAACACAAATTAAAAATTCATGCTGTGTATATAATGTATGGCACCCATTGCAGATAAGACTGTTTATTAGTCCCAATCTCAGGTGACTGTGTCCTTGAAATGGTCCCAGCACTTGTCTCAGCTGGTTCCTATGTAGCCCTAATACAAGGTGTCAGCTTTTTGTTTGTAGTTACATATATACATACATAAGTACTTACATACCTACATACATACCATTGCTCCATCAGTCCATCATACTGTGTTTGGACACAAAACAAGTGATGGTACAATAGAACATTTTATGAGCAATCATTAGTCGTAAGACAATAATTACAGTCAGACAAAAATGATATAGGAATAGAGCATTGTGTTATAATTAATGATAGCAGTAATCATCAATATTTATTTAATTCTTGTGACCTTGTAAAGTGTTTCTGAACCTCTATGAAAGATATAATGCATTCTGAGAATTTAAGTTTTTTATGCTTGCCTAATACTCAACTTTTTGAAATGATGTAAGGTTTGCTGTTGGTCATTGAAGTTGTAATTTCTTTCTTGTATTAATGCTATGCACATAAAAGTTAAAATTTAAATATTCTATATTATTTACCATAAAAGTTATTAAAGATTGTATTGTGATGGTACGGTCATTATTCTCAATACGTTGAATGTAGGTTTATGTGAACTTCTGGATCTTGCTGCTGTCATAATTATGACAGTTCTGTTCTGTAATTGAAAGACCCTTCTATTGTCTGTAGTAATACCCTAAAATGTGATTTCATACTTCATTATCAAATGGATAAATGCAAAGTAGATCATTGTGTGTCTACATTACTAAGTGCTACATGAATCTAACCAGCATCACAGACACTACCTAATTTTGGTATCACCTGTTGAGTGTGAATCTTCCAGTCCAGATGTTCATCAGTTCCCAAACCAAGAAATTCTACATCTCTTCCTTTTTTAATTTTTTTTATCTTTATAGAAAGCATGACATGACAGACATGCTGTCAATATTCATCACAGTTATGAGGCCAAATTCTCAGTCCTGTGTTGCAGAAGTGCAGATACATTGTCATCTGTTCTTGCTTATTTATATCACTTAAATATGATTGTAGCCCATCTAACATCATCAGTTGCATCTGAATCTGGGAAGTTTACCCTGCATAATTCCACCAGAGTCACTCTTCCAACCTGGGTGTATCAACCATCAGATAGCCTTAGACTGTGTACCCTTTTGCTAACTTGTGTTTCCATGATCTACATGGGTCTGGCAGCACTTGGTTCATCCTAGAGTCCCCTTGTAATACATCCGTGATGAAGATTGTATGGGCTGCCTGTTGTAACAAGTTTAACAAGTGCATTCTTTGTAAAAAGTCCCAATCACTTGTTCTCTTTTAGCTCCATTAAACAGTCTTCTTGCTCTGTCAGTCTGGTCACCTCTTGTTTCCACCAAGGCAGATTTATAGTGAAACAATTCTGGTGATAGAATGAGAAGGTGATCTGTTGCAGCAAGTCACCAGCGAGGCCTAAATCTTCAACTGAGCAAATATTTCACAATACATCTTCAAGGTGTACCTTGAAGTCACCTTTGTAAGATTTACAGTTCATTCTCCTTGGGTTCCTGAAAGTAACTAGTTATTTCTGTACTGCTTATTTGAAAGTATGTGTACAGCATCTGTGATCTGACAGTGAGGGCTAATCAGATACATACCAAGCATTATACCTAGCATCAAGTCAATAACCTCTCTACTGTTGTGAACTACAAAGGTAGGCTCATTTTCCTGATTGAGAATATTCACTTTTAAACTCAACTAATTATTTCATTAAGCTTTCTTTTCCTGGATTAGTCCCACTACTCATCCATCTTATGTGGTGTGCATTGGCATCACATTCAGTGATGAATTCTGCAGTAGTTGATGACATCCCTCATCTCCTTGGTTGGTGATGATTCATCCACATCACAGGAGAGGTATGCTAAGTTCCTTCTGGCTGTCTGTTGTGATGTATGTTATCCTTGGTGTTGTCCTGTTCCAAGAACAGAGGTCCACAAATAAAGGCAGGAGTTTCATTCCTGAGTAAATGCAGGTTCTTGAATTAACATTAAGTACGACAGGAAATATTGCTCCCCCAGAGCTAGTTAGCCCACTTATTTGGCCTCCATGAATCCTGGATTTTACCTGCCCCAAAGTAACTTTCTGGCAAAGATCTGACATTGCTGCCTTTCCTGGCTGTAGTATAAATAAATGTGAAGAAGTTTCATGTTATGTTTCTCACAAATGGTAAGTCCTTTTCCTTGGCTCACTATAAGTACACAGGTTTGCTAGTGCTGCCAGCACCCTCTTGTAGTATTCTGGCTCCCTGTGAGATTTGGTCTCCATGACTTTTCATCTTCTCTGGTTTCTGTTGTGGCTGCACAAATAATGGTGAAATAAATGTCACCACACATGTGATCCCCCCCATTGACATGCAGCCACCAATACAGTAACTCACACCTTTGCCTGGGTGGGCCAAGTCCTGTTTGCCTGCATGATGTGAATGCAGGGGTTACATTTTGAAGGGGAAAGGCAGTTCTACATTGGTTTGTACTGTTCTGTTGGAAATAGAGAATGTTTGCAGTGAAAGAAGATTCCCTTTTCAGCAATATTTTTTTTTTTTAATCTTGCTTTGAGGTATTAAGATAACTAATCCCCACCAGAAATGAAGTCGATACTTCATTGTTTGAAGGAGTGATAACCATTATATCAGAATGTTTTACCGGATAACTGTGTA
>Ga0209628_10003016_pt1 | contig 11652 bp, 11 predicted proteins | sample TergutCu122P4_FD_187285 | JGI IMG/M metagenome (GOLD analysis project Ga0209628, IMG submission 187285) | Cubitermes ugandensis P4 segment gut microbial communities from Kakamega Forest, Kenya - Cu122 P4 (SPAdes) (version 2) | ecosystem: Host-associated > Arthropoda: Insects > Digestive system...
TTGCAGTTTTTCAATAATCTCTTGATTATAATTGGTTTCCCCACATTCAATCAAATATAAAATCACATCAGCATCTTTCAAGGATTCATCCACAAAGCGCATCATCAATTCCTGCATTTTATAAGCCGGCGTTAATATTCCGGGTAAGTCTGAATAAACAATTTGGTAATCTTCCCCGTTCACAATCCCTTTAATGCGGTGGCGGGTGGTTTGCGCCTTTGCCGTAATAATTGAAAGGCGCTCACCCACCAAGCGGTTCATGAGCGTGCTTTTACCTACGTTAGGATTTCCGATGATGTTTACGAAACCTGCTTTGTGTTCCATATTTGATTTTTTTTAGCACGCAGATGATGCGGATTTAATGGATAAACGCAGATAAATCTGAGTAAATCATGATAATCTGCGTCATCTGCGTGCTAAATTAATATTAGCCTAAAAACGGGTACCCGTAGTTTACCGGCGGTACCAGTGTTTCCTTAATAGTTCGTGGGCTAATCCAGCGGTAGAGGTTCAATTCGCTGCCGGCTTTGTCGTTGGTTCCGGAAGCGCGGGCGCCCCCAAACGGCTGGTTGCCCACCACTGCACCTGTACATTTATCGTTGAGATAGAAGTTTCCGGCAGAATAACGCAATTTGTCCATCGCGAAATTCAACGCATAACGGTCTCTTGCAAAAATAGAGCCGGTTAGGGCGTATGCCGAGGTTTCATCGCACAACTTCAGCGTTTCTTCATATTTATTATCATCATAAACATAAACGGTTACCAATGGTCCGAAGATTTCAATAACCATAGATTCATAATCCGGTGTTTTTGCTTCAATGATCGTAGGCTCAATAAAATAACCTACCGATTTATCGTACTTCCCACCCAATACAATTTCTGCATTTTTAGAGGCTTTTGCTCTATCAATAAAGCCGGCAATATTGTCAAACGATTTTTCGTCAATTACGGCATTAATGAAATTCGAGAAGTCGCGAACGCAACCCATTTTCACCGTTTTCATCATCTCTTTAATATGGTCTAACGTTTCTTTCCAAATCGATTTTGGGATATAGCAACGGGAGGCAGCCGAACATTTTTGTCCTTGATATTCAAATGCGCCGCGAAGAATAGCCACTGCCAATTCGCGCGGGTCTGCGGAGTTGTGTGCGAAAATAAAGTCTTTTCCACCGGTTTCGCCCACAATTTTCGGATAGGTTTTGTAATTGTCAATATTGGTTCCAATGGTTTTCCAAAATGCATTGAAAACTTCGGTACTTCCGGTAAAGTGCACCCCTGCAAAATCGGGCGAGTCGAAAACCACTTTACTGATAACCGAGCCGCTGCCGGGCAAGAAATTGATAACGCCATCGGGAATACCGGCTTCTTTAAATATCTGCATCAGGTAATAGTTAGATAAAATGGCAGTAGTTGCCGGTTTCCAAACAGTTACATTGCCCATCAACACAGGCGCTACATTCAAGTTCGCCGCAATGGCAGTGAAGTTAAACGGCGTAATGGCATACACAAAACCTTCTAACGGTCTGTATTCCATTCTGTTTATAGTTGTATTGTCGGATACGGGCTGTTGCGCATAAATAAGCGAAGCAAAATAAGCGTTAAAGCGCAAGAAGTCTATACATTCGCAAGGAGTGTCAATTTCGGCCTGGAATGGACTTTTTCCCTGTCCTAACATGGTGGCTGCACTTATTAAGTATCTATATTTCTTTGACATAAGTTCGGCGGCTTTCATCATAATGGAGGCACGTTCCACCCAGGGCATCTCTTCCCATTGTTTTTTGGCAGCCATGGCGGCGTCAATTGCCATTTTTACCTCTTTTTCAGTTACTTGATGATAGTTTGCCAGCACGTGTTTGTGTTCGGTGGGCATCACTACTTTTCCCATTTTTCCGGTCTTAACTTCTTTTCCACCAATAATTAGGGGAATCTCGATTACCTGATTGTACTGTCTTTCCAATTCGGCTTGTAAAGCGGCACGCTCGGGCGTTCCGGGTGCGTAAGAATAGATAGGCTCATTGAGCGGCTGTTTGAAATGAAATAATTGATTGTTCATAATATTAATGATTTAGGATAAATTTTTTCGTGCGGCGAATATAGTGTTTTTAAATGAATTTATAGATACAGCAAATTACACCCTCTAATTTGCGCGGCGTCCATCCTGCCTAAAATCTCTATCATCCTGTTTTCTGCCCGTTTTCCCAAGTCATCAGTGGCGATGAAAGCGCAGGAATGAAGGTTGGCAAAGTCAATGATGTTAATAGCGCCGGTACTGAGGTTTTTAGAGCAATGCAACGGGTCTTTTTCGTCTCTTAATAAAAGTTTCATCCAGGGGGGTGTGGCAAACCGGTTTTCTCCATGACTATATGCTTGCGATAGCAGTTCGCACATACCATACTCGGAGTGTATGGTTTTTACACCAAATGCGTTACACAAAATTTGATGCAATTCCTCTTTTACTATTTCGGGGCGCCGGCCCTTCATACCGCCCGTTTCAAATACAATTAATTCGGGCGCAGAAAAAGAAAATTGTTCTGCAAAATCCAGCAGAGCAAAAGAAACACCAAACAAAATTATGGGAATCTGTTTCTCTTTTAAAGCGATGATTTTTTCATACAATTCTTCAAAATTGTATAAATAAAAACCGCTTTCCGCATATTGTGAACCGGAAATAAACCGGTTCATCATATAAATTAAGGAAGAATGTTTTTGTTCTAAATAGTTGGGTAGTAATGCTAAAAAGCAGTAATTAGCCGGATTTCCGTAAAAATGTTCGAATGAATTTAAAAAGGCGCGTTCGTAGAATGATGCGTTTTTAATAAAATGACGGGAATGTAGGGACGGAAAATTTTCCGCCCTTACCGATGTTGTTCCACTACTCCAAAATTCAATTTCCGGTTCAAAATTTCCTGTTTTAACAATATGTGTTCTAAAAAAAGAGATGGGCAAAAAAGGAATCTGCTCTACTGAGGTTATATCTATAGGATTTATTTTCAAAATGTTACAAAAAGAGTGATAAATTTCATTGTGTTCATATTGATATTGAAACAATGCAAGGGCATGTTTTTCAAAATCCAAATCGGAAAAAGAATGAAAAATATCTTCTAAATTCATTTTAATTTTCTGTGGCATAAAAACTTATTTTCTTTTTCAATCTCTTTTTGTTTTTCTTTGGTGTCTTGGGGAAAAAAAGATTCTGTAAAAATTTCTTCTATATAACGCACGGCATTTTCGCTTGGGTGGCACAAATCTTCGGCGTAAAACCGGTAATCGCGCAAATCGTCCATAAGAATTTCATACGCAGGGAAGTAGAAGATATTTTTTTCGTTTGTTAATTGTTCTACAGCAAGATGTAAAACAGATTTACTGAGTTGATTTTCGTGAAAACCATCTCCTAAATGGCGCACCGGACTTACCGTGAAAATAATATGGATTGAGGGATTGAAAGATTGAAGGAGTGAAGTAATTTCTGTGTAAATACTTACAATTTCATCAACATTGAGGCGATTTTTGATAAATTTTGTGTTTGGAATTTTATGACAGTTCGCCACAATTAAATCTCTTTCAATAAAGTTGTAACAGTAGGCGGTTCCGAAAGTGATAAACAGAAAATTTGTTTTTTCTAAAAATGTTTTTGTAACGCGAAATTGCTCATTAATTTTTTGTATAAACTGATTTTCATCAGGATGAGAAAAAGATCCGTGGTGGGCAAAACTAACCCAACGGTTATCAAAAAAGTAACGATAACTTTCCGAAAATAGCAACGGATTGAGCGTCATTTTTAGGGCATTGGCAATAGAAACCGGATTAAAAAGTGTTCCAAACGGGTTAGAAAGTGCAAAAAAACGGTTATTTGTCAAAAAAGTCCCGATATGGTCAGAAAAACAGGAACCCAAAAGCATTATTTGGTCTTGATAAGAGATTTGAAATGGATATTTTGGAATAGGTATTTCGGTGCGAAACTTCATGACTAACACAATAATTTCTTGTTAAACGAATAAAAAGGGTTAATCTTTTATGTTTGCCTGAATAATTGCAAGAATTTTTTTTTATTCAGATATTTTTTTCATCAGAGCACTACTTTGAAATTATTTATTTATTTTGCACAATTATCTTTAAACAATGATAACCCCCACAATCCTTCGCGCCCTTTTGGAAGAAAACTCCGTAATGATTACCGGATTGGGAACATTTTCGGTGAGAAAACTTCCTTCAACAATTAAAGATGATATTGTTTATCCGCCGCAAAATATCATTGAATTTGAATATTCAAAAGATATTGAAGGATTTGATTTTGTGAGTAAACTTTCCAAATGGGAGCAGATAAGAATTGACGAAGCGCAAGCCCGGATTTCCGAATGGCTTAACCTGCTTGAGCAGGGGTTGGAACACAATAAGAGTTTGTTTTTTGATGATTTCGGGACTTTCTCAAAAGAGCCTTCCGGAAAAATTAGGTTTCAAAGCATGTTGGTTTCACAATTGAACATTGAAAACGAAGGGTTAGAACCCGTTTATATCCTTTCTCAAAAAAGAGAACAGAAACCTCCAATTATGGAAGAACCCGTAGTAGATAAACGAGTTGCTTTAGTTCAAAAATCAAAAAAACGGGATAAATTTTGGTTTTGGACAACCATTCTGGCAACAATAATCTTGTTAATCGCTTTGTTTTTTAAAGATACATTCATTCAATGGGTTCAATCCAATTCTGTAAAAAATGAGACCACTACATTAATTGAAGATGATGATATAGATACTACTGCTTTCATCACGGGCATTGAAGATAATATTTCCCCAGTAATCGTTGCTGAGAACAGCAAAATTGGTGAATACAAAAATCATACGACATCAAATTTATCGAAATCAAATGACGTTTATTTACCTTATCAGGCAGACAAATATTATGTAATTGCGGGAAGTTTCACGAAAGAGGAAGACGCTTTGCGTCACATTAAACAAAAAAAATTGGAAAAATATCACGCAAAAATCATTGTTCAACCAAACAATCCCCGCAAGCGAGTTTGTGTTGGAGTATTTGATAATGAAAAAGATGCGATAAGTTTTGCCACACAAATAGATAAAAACTATTGGGTGTTGAAATAGATATTAAAAAAAATATATTTTTGCGCCCCCTTAAAAACAAGAAAAAATATTTAATAAAGTTTGAAATGTCAAGAGTTTGCCAAATTACCGGAAAAAAAGCGATTGTTGGAAATCATGTTTCGCACTCCAATATTAAATCAAAAAGAAGATTTAACCCCAATTTACACAATAAAAAATTCTTTGTTCCCGAATTAGGCGGATGGGTAATGCTGAAAGTATCCGCAAAAGGAATTAGAAATATCAACAAAAAAGGAGCGTGGAATGCTATTGTGGACTCTCATCAAAAAGGTATTCTTAAGTAAAATAATATTAAATCCGTAGAACAATGAAAAAAGATATCCATCCTAAAGAATATAGAACAGTGGTTTTCAAAGATATGTCGAACGAATACGCGTTCTTGAGCAAATCCACAGTAAATACAAAAGACACCATCGTTTGGGAAGACGGAAAAGAGTATCCGCTTATAAAACTTGAAATCTCCAATACATCACACCCGTTCTTCACAGGTAAGATGAAATTAGTGGATACCGCAGGTCGCGTAGATAAATTCCGCAGTAAATATGCAAAACTTTTGGATAAGAAAAACTAAAACTTATCAAAATACGTTTAAATTGAGATTTTTCTGACGAAAGGTCTCAATTTTTTATTTTATAAAACTATGAATATTATTTTATCCGACCACGAAACCAGAGAGAACTTGCTTCCTTTTGTGCTCACACGTCCCGTTTCTGAAATTAGAATCGGTATCACAACCATCCGCGAAAAATGGGAGCGTGCCCTTAATACAAAAGTCTCTTTTTTCTCGCAAAATTATTTATTTGGAATTTACCCATTTGTTTATGCCAAAGATAATTTGTTTGTTATGGGAAATGTTCTTCCAAATAAAAATCTTGTAAAAACCTTAAAATTACTCAAAAATGGCGAGATTTTAAAAGATATTCATCAAAAAACGCTGGCTATTCACTATAATTTCGAAGAACTTGTGAAGCAAAGTGGTGAAAAAATAGTTATTTACGAGGATGATGTCAAGAGTATTAACTCCAAACATGACATTTTTACTTTAAATCATGAAGTATTGATTGATGATTTTAACAATCTTACGAAACGCAGAAAAAGTTGTGTTTTAAATGATTCTAACAAGTTGATTGGCAACCCAAAAAATCTGTTTATCGAAGAAGGTGCGGTTATTAACGGCGCAATTATTAATTGTGAAACGGGTCCGGTGTATATCGGAAAAGACACGCAAATTATGGAAGGAAGTTGCATTCGCGGTCCGTTTGCGCTGTTAGATAAATCTGTGGTAAAGATGGGGGCTAAAATTTACGGAGCAACCACTATCGGACCTTGTTGCAAAGTGGGCGGCGAACTCAATAATGTGGTGATGTTCGGCAACTCGAACAAAGCGCACGACGGCTATTTGGGCAACGCCGTAATTGGCGAATGGTGCAATATTGGTGCAGGAACCGACGCTTCGAACTTGAAAAACAACTACGAAGAAGTGGCGCAATGGAACTATGCCTCAAAATCTTACGAAAATACCGGACTACAATTTTGCGGATTAATGATGGGCGACCACTCCAAATGCAGTATCGGCACTATGTTTAACACCGGAACGGTGGTGGGCGCGTGTTGCAATCTGTATGGAGCAGATTTTCACCGGTCGTTTATCCCTTCTTTTTCAACAGGTAACCGCCATAAAGGCTATTCTAAATATCCGATAGAGAAAGTGTTAGAGTCGGAACGCGCCATGTTTTTGCGCAGAGGAATTGAAATGAGCAAGGATTATGAAGAAATGCTTGCTCATTTATCTCATTTGTAATTTTTTCAGCACGCAGATGACGCAGATTTTTCAGGATTTACGCAGATTATTAAATTTTAAATCTTAAATTTTAAATTAATTTTTCCAAATTTTTTCCTTGCCAACCGTTCCAAGTAGGGGCGAATGATGTTTACTCTTTAAAGAAAAATTTCGATGTTCATACTTTACAATACGCACAAAAGTATAAAACGTAACATACGAGAAGCAAGAATCTGTTTTTTCTACGCAAGAAAATTAGAAAAAATTTAGAACAGAATCCCCAAAACAACATGTAAAGAGTGCACAATAGATTTGAATCGGGGGGTATCCGAAATGTTGCTTTTTGCTTTGGCACTAAAGTAGTTAAATTGACAACCATAGTCCGCATTGACAAACACCCGAAAGTTGTTTTTTAGCACATATTCAAAACCCAATCCGATATATCCCGATTCAGCAAACAGGGCGGCATCTGTTTCACTGTTTTTTAGTTTTTCTGTTGTGATAAAATATTTTTTAGTCGCATCTGTATTACGTAATAAAAAATCATCATATTGAGTTCCCATAATCCTAAAATTATGGTATAATCCTAATTTTCCTACAAAAACACAATTATTTAAAGGAATGGTTCTGAACTTAAATCCTGTAGGAATGGTTAGGTAGGTGGTTTGAATTGTTCTTATTGCAGATCCTTCATGTACATATTGAATGGTATCCAGATTAAAATCATATCTGTTTGTAAACGAGAACTCTCCTTGTAAATATCTGACAAATACACCTGTGGAAAAATAGAACATGTTTTGTTTGTTCAAATTAATATCTAAATTAAAACCGGCAATCATTCCGCCGGTAACTTTAGTTCGCTCTAAACCATTGATTGTGGGCGCAAACCAATCTATGGTAGGACCAACAGAAACCCCATAGAATACCTTTTTGCCTTCGCTAATAGGTTTAACTGTTGAGGTTTTTTGGGCAAACGAGGCAGAAAAGCAGAAAAGCAGAAAGAGCATAAGAGCATAAGACCGTAAGACCATAAGATTGACACGCCTGTCACGATTGTCACGATAAGGATGTAACTTTTTCATAACTTAATATTTTAAGTAAATAATGTATGGATATTTGATTGAGTTTTTTTTCCGAGGTGCTTGTATGCGTTTTCTGTGGCTTCTCTACCGCGTGGGGTTCTCATTAAAAATCCTTCCTGAATCAAAAAAGGTTCATATACTTCTTCAATGGTTCCGGCGTCTTCTCCTACTGCGGTGGCAATGGTGGTCAACCCCACCGGCCCGCCTTTGAATTTCTCAATAATCGTTTGCAAAATTTTGTTGTCCATCTCGTCCAATCCGTGTGCATCCACATTTAAGGCGCTGAGCGCTACTTGTGTAATGTCGTAAGTAATGGTTCCGTCGCCTTTAATTTGAGCAAAGTCGCGTACGCGGCGTAGCAAAAGGTTGGCAATTCTGGGGGTTCCGCGACTTCTGCGGGCGATTTCAAAACCGGCTTCGTCGGTCATGGCAATATTTAAAATCCCTGCGGAACGTTTTAAAATACGCGCAAGGGTTTGGGCATCATAGTAATGGAGTCGCAAATTGATTCCGAACCGCGAACGTAATGGTGCTGTGAGCAATCCCGAGCGTGTAGTGGCACCCACCAAAGTAAATGGATTCAACGAGATTTGCACGCTTCTGGCATTTGGACCCGTATCAATCATGATATCAATTTTGTAATCTTCCATTGCCGAATACAAATACTCTTCTACTACGGGAGAGAGTCGGTGAATTTCATCAATAAAAAGCACGTCGTGGGGTTCCAAATTGGTAAGTAACCCAGCCAATTCGCCGGGTTTATCAATCACGGGTCCGGAAGTAATTTTCATATTTACTCCCATCTCGTTGGCGATAATGTGCGACAGGGTGGTTTTTCCTAATCCGGGCGGACCGTGAAGCAGTACATGGTCTAATGCTTCTTGCCTTGCTTTTGCAGCTTTTACAAAAACCACAATATTTTCAATTACCTGTTCCTGACCAAAAAAATTGGCAAAATCGGAAGGGCGAACCGAACGTTCAAACTCTTTTTCGGCAGCCGAGAGGCGCCCACCGGAAGCATCTAAATTGGGATTCAGCATATATTATTTTTTCATGGCGTCTAATCTATTCAACTCAGTGATAGCATTCTCATTTTTTGGATTTATTTTTTTACATTGCAAATAATCTGCTCTTGCTTTTTGCCACTCCTCCAAATAAAAATAGGCAACCCCCCTATTACACCACGCCTGATCGTATTGGGGGTTGATTTCAATGGCTTTACTAAAATAACGGACGGCTTCTTCGTAATTATCTTCAAAAACTAAAGCAATATATCCCAAATTATTATATGCAGGATAACTATTTGTATCAATGGCAATAAGATTTTGATATTGCTCTTTTGCCAATTCCAATTCGCCCAAATCCTGATATAACATTCCCAAATTATAGTTTAATATTTTATCATTGGGTTTTATCTCCAACGCATTTTTATAATAGCTAACAGCCAATGGATTAAGTTTTTCCTGAAAATGTTCAGCCAAACTTTGATAAGCTAGCACTTCTTTTGGGTCTTGGTCAATAACTAATTGCATCATTCTGATATACCCGATTGTGTCTCCTTTTTCTTTTAAAAGAATGGCTTTCGTTAAAAACGCTTTTGGGTTATGGTTTTGCAACTGAATCGCTTTTTCTATCGTTTCCTCACATTCTTTATACATATATTGATATAAATATAACTCTGCCAATTTTAAATATGCCTCATTGTAGTTATCTATAACAATGGCTTTATTTAGCATTTCTTCTACTAAATCTGTTTCATTTTTTGACAAATAGATGTCTGCTAAGGTAACATAGTAACTCGATTTTGTATTGTTTAATTTAATAGCATGTAAAATATCAGCCAGCGCATCATCAATTTTATTGTTTCGATAATAATACTCAGCGCGTTGCTGGTACAAGTCGCTATTTTTTGGACTTTTATCAATTTGTCTGCACAACTCGGCTAATGGAGCAGGAAGGTTATCGTATTTATTTGAGTGGCATGAAAAACAGCAGATAAAGGCTATTAAAATACTTAAAAAGAGGAGTTTCTTCATGAGTTAGAATAAATTTTGGGCAAAAATATACTTTTTAATTAATTATATCAATATTTTCGCAGCCAAAAATATTTACACTATTTGTAAAAAAATGACCCATCCCCAATATATTCTCGGCATCGAATCCTCCTGTGACGATACTTCGGCGGCAGTAATTTGCGGCACAAAAATTTTGTCGAACGTAATTGCCGGACAAAAAATCCATGCCGAATTTGGCGGTGTAGTTCCGGAATTGGCGTCACGGGCGCACCAGCAAAACATTATTCCTGTGGTGGATACGGCATTGAAAAGAGCAGGAATAGACAAAGAGCAACTCTCGGCAATTGCTTATACGAATGGCCCCGGATTGCTTGGTTCACTTTTAGTAGGCAGTTCGTTTGCCAAAGGTTTGGCATTGAGTTTGAAGATTCCACTCATTGTGGTTGACCATTTGCAAGCCCATGTATTGGCAAATTTTTTAGATACGGAAGAAAACAAACCCAAACCGGAGTTCCCTTTTTTGTGTTTAACGGTTTCCGGAGGACACACGCTGTTGCTGATGGTTCACGACTATTTTAATATGGAGGTGCTTGGCAGGACTATTGACGATGCTGCCGGAGAGGCCTTCGATAAGGCTGCCAAGATACTGGGACTTACCTACCCGGGCGGACCTGTGATTGACAAACTTGCCCAACAGGGTAACCCCAAACGTTTTAAATTTTCCATCGCAAAACTACCTGATTTAGATTTCAGTTTTAGCGGATTAAAAACTTCATTTCTTTATTTTGTGAGAGATAATCTAAAAGATAATCCACATTTTATTGAAGAAAATCTGAATGATTTGGCGGCTTCCATACAATTTCATATTATTAAGTCACTCACGGATAAAATGGAGTTGACGCTAAAAAAACACCATTGTATCAACTTTGCACTGTCCGGCGGGGTTGCCGCGAACTCCGAACTGCGTAGCAAGATGACGGAACTTGCCGAAAAGTACAATATACGCGTAACCATTCCGCCTTTGGCATTAACTACCGATAATGCCGCCATGATAGCCTGCTACGGGTATTTTAAATATTTGCAGAAAGATTATGCAGGGTTTGGGGTAGCGCCATATTCTTCGGTTTAAAAAAAATGATAAAATACTTTTATCTTATTTTTATGAAGAAAGCAACAAAAAAATTCTTTATCTTATTAATGACTTAAAAACGAAAGGAGATATAAATGAATAGAATAAATGTAAGGGTTGAAAATGGTTGTTTGGTAATTGAAGCAAATAGTAATAAGAACATCTGTTGGAAATAATATCACTTTGCGCGCTACCGATTTTATTGAACTGAAACCGGGTTTTGAAGTGCAAACCGGCAGAGAACTCTATTTAGATGTTACCCCCTGCGACAATTCCCTTACCGGAACACCACCCCCTGAAGAAGATTAATCGGAATTGAAAAAAAATCAACCGGGCTTTAGCCGGAATTATTATTTTTGGTTAAAGTCCGGTTTTTAACTAAAAAATAGTTTACACGAAAACCAATAAAAATTCGTTACAATAAATTATATTATGTATTAACACCAAATTAAATATGGAACAACTTTATAAGATAGGGATTACCCACGGAGATTTAAACAGTATTAGTTATGAAGTGATTATAAAGTCGCT
>Ga0209628_10003017_pt1 | contig 11651 bp, 11 predicted proteins | sample TergutCu122P4_FD_187285 | JGI IMG/M metagenome (GOLD analysis project Ga0209628, IMG submission 187285) | Cubitermes ugandensis P4 segment gut microbial communities from Kakamega Forest, Kenya - Cu122 P4 (SPAdes) (version 2) | ecosystem: Host-associated > Arthropoda: Insects > Digestive system...
GCGGGCGTCGGCGCGGGAGTTTACAAAAACGTCGTATCGGCGTGCGATTCGATCATCAAACGCAAGGATTCGCAGACCTGCCGGGAAGAAAACAAAGATTTATACGCCGATATGTATAAACTTTACGTGAAACTGTATCAATCGCTCAAACAGGATTTCGCAGAACTTGCGAAGATAAACGGGAAATATTTTATATAATTTATAGAATATAAAATAAAGGCGGGAAGAGTTTGCTATGAATAATATTATAGATTGGGAATTGATTTGGATCATAATCGGGGCGATCGCCGATATTTTCGCTATCATGAGCGTTGTGGTTTCTTTTGCGTTGTGGCTGAGTTTCGGGCAATTCAGGAAAACAATAGAATTGCAGAAATTAAAATACGTCGAAGACCATGACAAAATAATAAAAGATTTGCAATTATCATATAATTCTATATTTATTGATGATATCAAAGATGAAAATACGATAAGTAAGATCAGACAGCAAATCTATTCGATCAACAGGAGTTTTGAAAAATTGCTTAAAAAAGAAGATTCAAAGTGCATAAAAAAGTTAATGAAAATCATAGGAACAGAAACGAATAAAATGGATTTTGCCGCGTTGAGAAAAAATCTTGATTTTTTAATTATAGCGTTTAAAGAAAAAATTTATGATTACCAATAGCGATATTATTTTATAAACCGAAGGCGGGTGTTTTATGACCTGGGAAAAGTTTTTTGACATAATCGGGCAGATTTCTGATGTTCTGGGATTGGTAAGCATTGCGATATCTTTTGCATTATGGCTGAGTTTCGGGAAATTCAAGAAAGAAATCGAAAGGGAAAAGATCAAATATGCCGAGGATCAGAAAAAAATATTGAAAAACCTAAAATCGGTATACGAGTCTCTTTTTACGGATAACCAAAGGGACGACGATATAATAAGCGATTTGAGAAAACAAGTATATTCGATTAATAAAAAATTCAAGAGACTGATGGTAAAAGACGATTTGAAATGCATAACGGATTTGATAAAAATCACGGAAAAAAACGTTAAAAATATAGATTTTGACGAATTGCGGCAAAAATTTGATTTTATCCTAACATCTTTTGAAGAAAGGAACTATGATTATGAACGATGAACTTTTCAATAAATTTATCAAAAAACTGATAGAAGATACAAAATCAAAAAAAATAAAATGGGCAAAATCAAAGTTTTTCAAAAGCGATGAAAAATATTCTGAATTTACCACGCAAATCCCCGAAATCGGCCAGATCTATATCGGCAGAAACGACGATGACGATATTCGATTTTGCACGAAAGAACTCGAAAGCGGCGACGGGAGCGTTCAAAATATCGAATGCGCGGATTTTATCATAGATTACAACAACGATTATTACGTCAACATGATGAGGCTGCATAATATCATCAGAAGCGTCTATAAAACGGATTTCCCCGGTTATAACATAGAAGAAGCGATAACCGCGTATATAAACCGAATGGATTGAAATTTAAATATTAAAAAATAAAAACGTGAGGTAAAAAAATTATGTTTAACGGATTAAACAGCAATCTCGGCAATTTATACAAACTATCGAATGCGAAGACGCGATCGGTTTCGCCCGAAAATTTTACGGGTGAAAAAGGCAAAGGCGGCATGTCGACGGATGGGCCGGCTAAAAACTGCGCCCGCGATTTGGGGCGGGGCTGGAAAATCAGCCCGTTTGTCGTAATCAAACCCGGCGAAGTTTTCACAATGGCGGATATCAAAGCGAGCGGCGCCATAAATCACATATGGTGTACGACGTCCGGCAGGAACTGGCGCGATTTTATTTTCAGGATTTACTGGGACGGAAATGAAAAACCGAGCGTAGAAACCCCTATCGGCGATTTTTTCTGCTCAGGCTGGGGAGAATATACCCCGGTGACGTCTCTCGCCGTATGCGTGAATCCCGGCAGGGCGTTTAATTCTTACTGGAACATGCCGTTTAAAAAAGGCTTTAAAATCACGCTCGAAAACAGGGACGTAAAAGACATGGTTATATATTATCAAATCGATTACACAGAAACGGAAATACCGGAAAACGAAGAAATCGCGTATTTTCACGCGCAGTTCAGGCGCGCGAATCCGTTGCCGTATAAAGATGTTTACACGATTTTGGACGGCGTGAAAGGCAAAGGCCAGTTTGTCGGGACATATCTTGCGTGGCAGGTCAACAACAACGGCTGGTGGGGCGAAGGCGAAATAAAATTTTATATGGACGGCGACAAAGAATTCCCGACGATATGCGGCACGGGGACTGAAGATTATTTTTGCGGGTCGTATGACTTTGAAAATCCGTACGAGCGCAAATACGAAAATTTTAATTCTCCGTACGCGGGGTTCCATCAGATATTGAAATCAGACGAATTATACAGGGTGCAAAAAAGATTCGGCATGTACAGATGGCACATCGCCGATCCGATCAGATTCGACGAAGATTTGAAAGTCACGATACAGGCGTTGGGTTGGAGAAGCGAGGGCAGATATTTGCCGTTGCAGGACGATATCGCGAGCGTTGCATATTGGTATCAGACGCTGCCCGCCGCAGACTTCCCGCAATTGCCTGACAGGGATTACTGCGAGGTCATTTAGAAATAATAAAAAACAAAATATACAAAATACGGAGGAACAAAAATATGTCTAATACAACAATACCGAGACCCGAATTCCCAAACCCGCAGTTTGAGAGAAAAGAATGGCAGAATCTCAACGGCAAATGGAAGTTTAAATTCGACCACGGCAATTCCGGCGAAACAAGAAATTTCGTAAACGACGGCAAAGTTTTTGACGCTGATTCTATGGAAATAAACGTCCCGTTTACTTATGAAAGCCCGCTATCGGGGATCAATATAAAAGATTTCTGCGAATGCGTCTGGTACAAAAAGACTTTTAATATAAGCGAAAACTGGAACAACGGCAGGATTTTACTGCATTTCGGCGCGGTCGATTATCACGCAAAAGTCTGGATAAACGGTAAATACGTGAGTTTCCACAGGGGCGGAATGATCAGTTTCGCGTTTGATATAACCAAATTTGTCAATATCGGGGAAAATACGGTTGTCGTAAAAGTTATCGACGAATTGAGGGGCGGCAAACAGCCGTCAGGCAAACAATGTCCCAATTTCTATTCGTCCGGCTGCCATTACACGAGAACGACCGGTATATGGCAGACTGTCTGGCTTGAATATATCGGATTTGAAAGTTACATAAAAGATTTTAAAGTTTATCCGGATATAGAAAATTCTACGGTAACAATAAACGCCGCTTTTTCCGATGCGATTAAAGGCGCCGAATTCACGGCTGAAATCTTATATAACGATAAAATCATAAACGGGAAATTCCGGAAAGCGAACGGGACAAACGTATCGGTTCAGCTTGACATTCCCGAAGAAGAACTGCACCTCTGGGACGTTGGCAAAGGCGAATTGTACGGTTTGGTTTTAACATACGGATTAAACTCCAAATATGATTTTGTTTACAGTTATTTCGGCATGAGAAGCGTCACGGTAAACGATAACAAAATTTTGATAAACGGCAAACCGGTTTTCCAGAGACTGGTTTTGGATCAGGGATTTTACCCCGACGGGACATGGACCGCGCCGTCCGCCGAAGCTCTCAAAAACGATATTTTAATCTCGATGGAAACAGGATTTAACGGCGCGCGCCTGCACCAAAAGATATTTGAGCCGCTGTTCCATTATTATGCCGACGCGCTCGGTTATATCACATGGGGGGAACACGGCAACTGGGGCATGGATTATTCCGGCGAAAGCTATCAGAATTTCTTGTGCGAATGGATAGAAGAAGTAAACAGGGATTTTAATCATCCGTCGATTGTCGGCTGGTGTCCGCACAACGAAACATTCTGGGGACAGAGGCATGACGATCTGGCGTATATTTACAGGATCACGAAATCGGTCGACCCCACGCGCCCCGTGATCGACACGTCCGGTTATATCCACGTCGAAACGGATCTATTCGATATTCACGATTATGACCAAAACGTCGAATCATTCAAAAAAAGATACGACGCGCTGCTCGATGAAAACAACAAAGCCGAGATTTTCCAGAACGACAACAAGTGGGCAAGAGAAAAGATCATGCAGTATCCGTATTTCGTGAGCGAATTCGGCGGGACATGGTGGAGCGAAGTGAGCGGCGAGTCAAATAATAATACGCAAAGCTGGGGATACGGCAAAGCCCCGGAAGACATAGAAAAATTCTATGAGCGTTTCGAAGGGTTATGTTCGGCTTTGCTGGATAATCCAAGAATATGCGCGTTATGTTATACGCAGCTCACAGACGTTGAGCAGGAACAAAACGGCATAGTCTATTACGACAGGCGCAAAAAATTTGATATGGCAAGACTGCATAAGATTTTAACGAAACCTGCGGCGATCGAAAAATAGAATATAGATATGGATTGTAGGGGCGCGCAATAAACGAACTTCGTTCGTTTCGGCGTACGTGAACGAATGCCAGTTTAATGGATTTACACGGACGACCAAATGTCGCCCCTACAAATATTACGGGGCCTATATATGCAAAAAAGCTGGCGGCAAATTCCGCGAGTTTTATATTGGGCGGGATTTTATTGTCATACCTGCCGGTTTGATAAAATGAATAAATTAAAATGAAATAAAAAGCCTTGACAATACAATCAAAAAGTTGTATAATTATTTTGGTAGAGGATTAAATTATGAAATTACACCATTACAAAACGGCGGGCGGAAAAGACTTAATATATGATTACATTGAAAAACTTAGCGAAGATGAACAGACAGACGGTATCTCAGTATTAGAAAAATTAGAAGAAGAAAAATTTAACGAATTGAAAATTAAAACATGGCAAGGCAAAATTTCAGAAGTTTACTTTTATAAGCATAACCGATTGTTTTATGTTATTGCCGACGGGAAAGATATGTACTTGCTTCACGCCTGTAGAAAACAAAAAAATAAAACTGAAAAAAGAGACAGCGAAATAGTAATAAACAGGGCTAAAAAAATAGGTAATATGTTATCTAAAAATTTTATATAAAGGAGTATTATATATGCCATTTGTAGAGGTAAACATAAAAGAATATATAGAAAAAAGAAGAAATGAAGACCCGAAATTTAAAGAAGCATGGGACGGCAGCAGAACGGAATATAGGTTATTGGGCGAACTTATAAAATTGCGTAAGGAACAAGGCTTAACACAAAAAGACCTTGCCGAAAAAACAGGGAAAAAGCAACAGATGATTTCGCAAATTGAAAAACACGAAAAAAGCCCCACACTTAAAACATTATGCAATTTGGCGGACGCGCTGAATGTAGATATTAGATTTGTACCGCGTTAATATAAAATAAATATAAAAAATCGGAGTGTGATGTTTATGTCAAAAGAATATGCGCAAAAATTAAAATATATCGGCAATAAAAATCAATTATTTTCTGTAAAAAACTATATCATGACCGACGGGAGGGCAAATAATCTTAGAGCAATCGACGTAATCAACGGCAAAGGCTTGTTTATGACGATATTACCCGACAGGTGCCTGGATATTTACCAGCTTATATATAAAGACACAAATATGTCTTATATCACGGCGTCGGGCGCAGTGCATCCGGGTTATTATTATTACGACAAAAAAGGCCACGAATTTTTGCGCAGTTTCTTCGCCGGATTTTTGACGACATGCGGAATCGAAACCATATGCGCCCCAAGCGAAGACGCGGGCGAACAGCTCGGACAGCACGGCAGGATAAGCAATATCCCGGCCGATAATTATTATGTCAGGATCGACGAAAATACGGAGAGCGGCGAGCCTGAAATTTATATAACCGGGACAATGACGCAGGCGCGGCTTTTCGGCGACAAATACTCTTTGACAAGAGAGATCAAAATTTACACAAGCGAAAATAAATTTGAAATACATGATATTGTGAAAAATATAGGCTTCAAAACGTCGCCGCATATGATTTTATATCACCTGAATTACGGCTATCCGTTTTTGGACGAAAATATAGAAATAAACGTCCCCGCATCCGAAACCGAACCGTGCGACGATTTCGCCGCGCAGGATCTGGATAAATGGCATAAATTTAACACGCCGCAGCATGGCATAGAAGAACAATGCTATTATCACAAATTAAAAACCGGCGAAAACGGTTACGCGAAATATTCGCTGTATAACCCAATTTTAAATAAAGGCATTTCGGTAGAATACGACGCGAAAACCCTCGATCATTTTATACAATGGAAAATGTGCGGCGAGGGGGATTACGTCCTCGGCCTCGAACCGGGCAACGGTTTGGGCGGCGGCAGGAAAAAGAACAGGGAAAACGGGACGCTGAAGTTTCTTGAGCCGCAGGAGGAAGTCAAATATCATATCGTCGTAACGTTGGCGGACGAAAAAATAACAAAAATTTAAAATAACAAACAAAAATTATATACGGAGGAAAAAATAATATGTCAAACGACGGGATAAAATCAATGGTCGAATATGAAAAAATGTCGCCGGCGGCAAAAAAATTACGCGATTTTTACGCGATCAAACCCGATGCGGGGATCATTCAGTCAGAGTTCGGTTTTTATTGCCTGGAAGCCTGGAAAGCAAGGGGAAATATAACGGATTCGACAAATCTTTCTGAATTATTCATGTACGAGGACACGGGCTGGGCGAGTATCGGCGGCCTCGGCTGGTGCGAAGCGGGGTTTTCGCCGTGCTTTGAAGAAAAAGTCATAGAAGACAGGGGCGATTACGAATTGGTGCAGGATTTCGCGGGACGGCATGTGCTGTATTTCAAAGGGCGCAGGAACGGATTCATGCCCGAATATGTCTCTCATCCCGCGAAAGACATGAAATCGTGGGAGGAAAACTGCAAATGGCGCATGAATCCCGATTCCCCCGAAAGATACGCAAATATGGAAAAAGATATGCAGTGGAGAATACGCAGGGCAAACGAAGGCTGTGTAGTCCAGCAATGCGTTGTGGGCGGCTATATGTACCTGCGGAGCCTGATCGGTCCGGAAGATGTTTTATATAAATTTTATGACGAACCCGAATTGATCCATGACTGCATGAAAACATGGTTTGAACTTGCGGATAAAGTCATAACTGAACATCAAAAATATGTCACGATCGACGAACTTTATTTCGGCGAGGATATCTGCTACAAAACCGGGCCGCTGATATCGCCCGACATGATGAAAGAGTTTTTACTGCCGTATTATCAGCAGCTTATCAATAATATAAAAGCGAGAAATATCGACAAGTCGCGGCATTTGTTTTTCCAAATCGACACCGACGGATTCTGTTATCCTGTTATTGATATATATAAATCGATCGGCATGGATCATATGTCGCCGTTTGAAGTCGCGTCGGAATGCGACGTCGTCGAAATCGGCAAAAAATATCCGGATTTACGAATACGCGGAGGGATAGACAAGCGGATTCTGGCATCAGGCAAAGACGCAATCGACCGTATGATCGACAGGATCATGCCCGTGATGAAAAAACGCGGCGGGTATATCCCATTATGCGACCACGGCGTGCCCGAAGAAGTCGATTTCAACGATTATCTGCATTACAGAAAGAGAATGCAGGAATTCAGGTATTAGAAAGGTGTAAAAAAATCATATGAGTATCATCATAAACACGCTTGTAAAAGAATTCGGGATCCCCGAAAAAGCATTGAACGACACGATCAGCCTTTTCGATAGCGGCGATACGATCCCTTTTATCGCAAGATACAGAAAAGAAGTCACAGGCTCGCTCGACGATCAGGTATTGAGGGAATTATACGACCGTTTGACGTATCTGAGAAATCTTGAAACCCGCAAAAACGAAGTCCGCAAATCGATAGAAGAGCAGGGCAAACTTACGGACGAAATCTCCGCCGCAATCGACAGCGCGAAAACCCTCGTCGAAGTCGACGATATTTACAGGCCGTTCAGACCCAAAAGAAAAACAAGGGCTTCTGTCGCCAAAGAAAAAGGGCTTGAGCCTTTGTCCGAGATTTTATTTAAACAGGATATGTTCTCAGGCGATATTTATGAAATCGCGGCGCAGTATATAAACGAAGAAAAAGGCGTCGCGTCGGCTGAGGACGCGTTAAACGGCGCGATGGATATCGTCGCCGAAAACGTTTCGGACAACGCGGAGTTCAGAAAACAGATACGCGCTTTGACTTTCGAGTTTGCGATGATCACGTCCAAAAAAATCAGCGACAGCGAAGAGGGGAAAATATATTCGATGTATTTCGATTTCGCCGAGCCTGTCAAGAAAGTGCCGAGCCACAGGATCCTCGCCATGAACAGAGCCGAAAAAGAAGGCTTTATAAAAGTTACGATCGATATCGACAAAGGCATGATTTTAAATTATCTGTTTAACGAAACCATAAACGCGCAGAGATGCCTGACGACAAATTTTGTCGAAAAAGCCGTGGTTGACGCTTACGACAGATTGATCTCGCCGTCGATAGAACGTGAAATTCGCAGCGATATATTTGACATGTCAAGCGAATCGAGCATAAAAATCTTCGCTTTGAATTTAAAAAACCTGTTGCTGACCCCGCCGTTAAAAGGCAAAACCGTTCTCGGATTTGATCCCGGTTACAGAACAGGCTGTAAATTATCGGTCGTCGATAAAACCGGAAAAGTGATCAACACAGGCGTAATATATCCGACAAAGCCGCAGGAAAGAATCGAAGAATCCGAAAAAATCGTGACGGGGCTTATCAATAAGCATAAAATCGACGTCATAGCCATAGGCAACGGCACGGCTTCAAAAGAAAGCGAGATTTTTATTGCGAATCTGTTAAAAAAATTAAACTGCGGGACAAAATATATAATCGTCTCGGAATCGGGCGCGTCGGTGTATTCCGCGTCAAAGCTCGGAGCGGAGGAATTCCCGGAATTTGACGTAACGCTCAGGAGCGCGGTTTCGATTGCGCGGCGCTTGCAGGATCCGCTTGCGGAGCTTGTCAAAATAGACCCGAAATCGATCGGCGTTGGGCAGTATCAGCACGACATGAAACAGGCGCGTTTGGACGAGGCTCTCACGGGAGTGGTCGAAGATTGCGTCAATTCTGTCGGCGTGGACGTAAATACGGCGTCTTACAGTTTGTTATCTTATGTTTCGGGGATCAATTCCGCGTCGGCGAAAAATATCGTCAAATACCGCGAAGAAAACGGGGAATTTCATTCGCGGTCAGAAATAAAAAAGACCCCGAAAATCGGGGCGAAAGCATTCGAGCAGTGCGCGGGGTTTTTACGGATCCCGAACAGCGGCGAAGCGCTTGACAATACGGGGATACACCCGGAATCTTACAAAACCGCGAAAAATTTACTGCAAATGTACGGATTTACGCTCGCCGACGTCAAAAACGGCGCCATAACCGGATTGTCCGAACGCGTTAAAAACGACGGTTTGACTGACGTCGCGAAACTTCTCGAAGTAGGGATCCCGACTTTGCAGGATATCATAAAAGAACTTGAAAAGCCGGGCAGGGACATACGCGACGATTTCCCCGAGCCTGTGCTTCGCGAAGATATCATGGACGCGAACGATTTGAAACCCGGCATGATTTTAACAGGGATCGTTCGAAACGTCATAGACTTCGGCGCATTTGTCGACATAGGCGTTCATCAGGACGGGCTCGTGCATGTATCCGAAATCTCAAACAAATATATAAAACACCCGAGCGAGGTTTTATCCGTAGGAGACGTTATAAAAGTTATGGTGAAATCAATTGAAGCGGGGGGACGAAAAATCGGTTTGACAATAAAAGGGATAAAATAAGAAAACGCAAAGAAACTCTGCTTTTTATTTGCGCAAATATTCTCTGCTTGCCCTTTGTTCTTTCTTGATGTTATAATTGAATCAAACCAAGAAGCAATCAATAAATCCATAACAAATAAAGGAGGAAAAAACAATGTTTGATATTCGCAAATTCGGGGCGTATATTTCAAAATTGCGCAAAGAGGCAGATATGACCCAATCGATGCTCGGCGACAAGTTATGCCTGACGCGGCAGACGATTTCAAGCTATGAAAACGGCGAAAGTTTCCCCGATATATCGATACTCGTCATGATCTCAAAAGAATTCGGCGTCACGATCGACGACTTGATAAAATCGGGCGACCCCACTTCGACCGAAGAAATTTTACTGAAAACGGAAAAAGCCGATATCCCTTCGGAAGTTTTCCTGAATCCGAACCTATCCAAAGAAATCATGAATATCGCGCCGCTTTTAAAACCCAGCATACTCGAAAAAGTCGCGAAAGGATTGAAAAGGCACGATATCGACATATCGAGCCTCGTCACCCTCGCGGAATATATGAACGACGAAGCTTTTCTTGGACTTCTGGAAAAAGCGAATTTTGACACGCTTGACAAAAATATACTCGAAAAATTCATGCCGTTTTTGGACGACAAGTCAAAAGCGAACTTGTTTGCAAAAATCGTAGAAGGCGAGATCGATTATCATTTTCTCGAAATCTATCTGCCGTATGTGGATGAGTATTATATTGATTCACAGGTAGAAGCGGCGGTTGTCGCGGGGACGATCGAATGGGACGCTTTGGATATTTTAAGGGAATCGAACGCAAGGAAAAATGAAAAATGGAAAAAAGAAATGCTTGAAGCCGGATGGGCGCCGCCGAAATAATAAAAAAATTAAAAAATAAAAAATGTGAAAGGCACCAAAAAATAATTAAAAATGTGAGAAATATTGAATTAAAATCAATCTGTATTTATATAAAATAAACAATATAGGCGGACAATAAACAGTGCAAAATCTATTTGTTTATTTAAAAAACGCAAAAAGTTAAAAATTTTGTAAGCAAATCGATATGTTTTATGCAAAATAGATAAATAATGACTTAAAAGTTTGGAACATTCGACACTTTTATTTTTCATAATTTTTTGATATAGTATATATAGATAAAAATTTTAATTTTATCGTCGATTTTTTAGGAGGATTGAAAATGGCTAGCGTATCATTAAGACATATGTATAAAAAATATCCCGGCGGCGTAACCGCGGTATCGGATTTCAGCCTTGAAATAAAGGACAAAGAATTTTTGATACTCGTCGGACCGTCAGGCTGCGGAAAAACCACGACTCTGAGAATGATTTCGGGACTTGAAGAAATCACCGAGGGCGAATTGTTTATAGGCGACAAGCTCGTAAACGACGTTGCTCCCAAAGACAGGGACATCGCAATGGTGTTCCAGAACTACGCGCTCTACCCGCACATGACCGTTTACGAAAACATGGCATTCGGATTGAAGCTCAGAAAAGTCACAAAAGAAGAAATCAAAAGAAGGGTCGAGGAAGCCGCGAGAATACTCGACATAGCCCACTTGCTTGACAGGCGCCCGAAAGCTCTTTCGGGAGGCCAGAAACAGCGTGTCGCTTTGGGACGCGCTATCGTCCGCGAACCGAAAGTGTTCCTGCTTGACGAACCCCTCTCCAACCTGGACGCAAAACTGCGCGCATCAATGAGAACCGAGCTTACAAAACTGCACCAGAGAATTGGCACGACGTTTGTATATGTTACACATGACCAGGTCGAGGCTATGACGATGGCTACGCGTATCGTCGTCATGAAAGACGGACTGATCCAGCAGGTAGACAC
>Ga0209628_10003018_pt1 | contig 11646 bp, 6 predicted proteins | sample TergutCu122P4_FD_187285 | JGI IMG/M metagenome (GOLD analysis project Ga0209628, IMG submission 187285) | Cubitermes ugandensis P4 segment gut microbial communities from Kakamega Forest, Kenya - Cu122 P4 (SPAdes) (version 2) | ecosystem: Host-associated > Arthropoda: Insects > Digestive system >...
ACACGCCTTACAGGTCACAATGTGCAGCCATAGCACTGACAAAGCCCTACACATCTTTTACGCAGATACTGTTAACCAAACGTGTAATTTTTAGCCAAGCACTGACTTTAGCTCCCTGAAGATGGTTTCTATGTAAACCGAAACATGTTGGAGCGTTTTTATCTGATTTAGAATGTTTTAATAACTCTGCGTTTTTTAACGTTATGTGCATCAGTTGGTAATAAAAGGGTTCAGTACTGTTGATGCACGGTGTAACCATGAAGCGTATAGCTAAGTTTGTGGTCATCTGAGAGATTTTTAGCTTCTGAACGATGACTGAATTCAAGCAGTCCTTTTAGCTGCTTTAGCAGCTGTAATTAAGGAAAGATAGTCGGTAGGATAGCATCTAAAGGAAGCTTACACTCTCAGTTTAACTGAGCGATTTTACTGTGTGACGTCAAACCTGACGAAAAAACTGTGTAAACCGCGCAGTTTTGACAGGCAATAGCGCAGGCCTCAGAACTGTCCATTCAAGTCGTCTATCACACAGAGAACTGCGCAGTTCACTCAGGGAATCCCACAGCAAACGACAGCCTTTTTTTATTCACCATAGTCACACGCAAAAAAAGACACAGAACACACCAAAAAACTGACAAATCTGATGGGAAACCTCTGTTATGCCAGAGAACATTCAGTTCACTTTTTCGTGCTGTTTTTTACACAGTTAAACTGCACAATTTAACTTAGGGTGTATGGGGCCCTTTACATGAAGTCACTTAATGTACCTTCATCCTACCAACTAATTTTCTTCTGTAACTTGCCTTGCACGCGTGATTTGAGGCTGCCGCCGCGCAGTAACGAGACCTGCTCTCTTCTGGGACATTACGCAGCGTATAATGGTAACTCCCAACCAGTTTCGGAATAACCTATCGGTCACATCTTCAAGAGTTAATAACCTTGGATTCTTGACCTTTGAATATGGAGCCCAGTTTTTCGATACGGATAGAAAAGTAGACGTAACGTAGGTAACAGTCGCTCTTAGCAAATCAGCGAAGGCGCCTAAACGTGGCAATAATTAATACAATGAAAGACATTAAACAGAAACATTTGTGTATTTCAGTAGAACCAGCCGCTTGTCATTTCTCTAACAGCACACAATCGCACAATGCTCCCTCTCAGACTTAAGCTAAACTCTTAGTCAATATAAACAATATCGGTGGAGAAAAGGCACCGGGTGCCCTTATCGAAACGTCTGAAATTCTAAATCGGATTAACGACTCCGTTCACTTCAGAAGCAAGAATCGTGCTGTGAGGCATATGAAATAACACATGTTTGAGTGAATTTAAAGGAAAGAGATTAACCTTTTACAACATACTGTATATTCTTATCCGCGTTCCCAAAATTACAAAAAGCAACTATTATCCTCGTCATATCTGCTCTCCACCTACCCGTCATTCCATCCGTCCTTCTGTCCGAATACAACAACGCGGCTTCCACCGAACGGATTTTCATGGAATTAAATATTTGAAAAATTTTCGAAAATCTGTTAAGAAAATTCAAGTGTCATTTAAATCGTAACCGGTAATTTACATGAACTTCATCTGAAGACTCTGATTGTCCGTCTTACATACATAAGTTTACTGCTTTTTGGTTACAAGTTACTTTGCTGCAAAGTGTAAGAGTATTGTTTGTTTGTTTGTTTGAATGTTCTTACCGTCTTCTAGAAGAATAATTAAGAATATTGCGAAAATCGTTTAGAAGACTTACATCTAATGGGAAGGGTTTATGCAAGACGCACAAGGCATGCGCCCGAGGTAAGTTAGATGCATAACGTACATTATTTTTTCAGTTAGGAACGAGTGGTGGAGTGGAGGACACGATGTTAGGCTTCGGTTGCTACTGAGCCACTGGGCGTCTATACAAGGACTATAATTCTTTCAGTTCGTAAATGATGTCACTCTTAACATGTAGTTTCGGAAGTTTGAGTACAAGTGATGTAATTCTATATTCAAAATCAGGTGACACCTAAACCCCTGAACATTACACAACGGCTGTCTAAATTTGAACCTCCACACAATATTGTCCTTACATGGAAGTGTAAAGGTAGAGCTCACCCATTGGCAGACATGTTCTGGTTGATAGGGAAGTCGGATATGTAGCTCCAGCCAATTCGCAATACCGGTAATAGAAGTGTGTGGGTGGTTAGCACCACACCCGGGCCGCGTTAACCCGGAAAACACCTGGTATTTTTAAAGCAGGCTAGGTGGTCCTGTTGGCCGGTCTGGACGGGTAAGGGAAATCTAGCCGCCACGCCCCCACCGGAATTCGATCCCCGGGCCGTCCAGCCCGTAGCGAGTGTTCATACCGACTACGATGTCCCGGCCGCCACACAACGTTTAAATAGGCTGTGTTTATTATACACTGTCCTACAATATTGCAAGTGTTGAACGTGTTAAAATTCTTAGGTTTTCGTTAAGAAATGGAAAGGATTCTTGAGACATTACTGTTTTACATCTATGAAAACATACTCATCTTAAAATCAATTACAATTTTTTGTGCTTATTACCATGCCACCCTTCTGAAAATTACATTAATTGAAACTGATGAATTGATACTAGTGTAAAGTTGCCGCAGTTTTGATGTTATTCGTAATTTGTGATGAAAAACGAGAGTACTTTCCAGCGTAAATGCATTGTTACACTTTTCATAAAAATCTATAAGTTTTGCTTCAGAAGCGTTTAGGCGTGCAAGGCACGAGTGGTGATTCCATTGTCTGTATTTCGCCACAGTTTGGGAAAGAGGGGCCTAAAGGCGCGAAATAACGCCAAAGTGTAGTTAGCTTCTTAGTTAGGATTTATAATTTGTTCTTTTGACCAGATATTTTCAGGATAATCAAATAGAAGATTGGGGTTGAGATTTGTAGGGCACCTAGCAATAGGATGCACAGTGAACCCCCCATATAGCGCTAAACTAACTTAGCGTCCGTGAGAGTCTGTGAAAAGAAATTCCCTGTCCTACCATACTTACCGCTACCCCGACATACAGCCACAAATTTCGGCGAAATAACACTGGCGATATATCGGGGTTTGGCGCTACTTGTAGAATTTCCATCCGAGAAGGTGAAGTTACAAAAATTTCGGAATACTTGTGCGTAGATGTTTGAGAATAATATTAAAAGGAATTGTGTAGAAATATATTATGAGGATGTGGCCTGGAATTATCTGACTCAGAAGAGAGCCATGAGGCGGGACCTTACTTGTATAAGCAGCGACAACGACGTTTCAGGTTCCGTGAAAAGGGAAGGGGAGACTTTCCTAAACGGCTGTGGAACTACTAGCTTCTTTAATTCCGTGCAGCTCGAATGAAAATTTGTGTTTGCTGTCGAGGCCTATCAGTACCTGTAGACAGGCGAACTATTGTGAATGCCTACAGGTATGAAGTGTGAGGTGGCACCATGCACTGTGCTGCATATAAATGCGTACCGTTGGGAATTAATGTTGTTAATACTGGGAGGAACAAGTTTCCTGACGCGCCTCCCTCATTTTCGCCTGGTCATTTGCAATTACCTCGCGGTCAGCCTGCTCGTGATGGATCAAAAAACAGGTGCATGTGGCTCTTTCTTTGCAGCGCTTTTTAATTTCCGACTGCAGTGTTCTATCGAAAAACACGAACAGCAATCTCACTGTGTCTGAAGAATTTTAAAATATGGCAAAAATATAAGATTTCTCCCTTATGCCTCCTGCTTCTCTTGTCGCTTCCTTGCTCTTGTCTTTGAGCAATTTTAATCTCTCATGTTCCTCATGCATCAGATATTTCAACAGTCTATATTGCTCAAATATGGAGTATGCTTGCTCTTCTTCTGATCTGGAGACATGCATATCTCTGTGTACTTCTGTCAGCCTCAGTCAAGACTGTACACTGTAGAGATACCATACATGGCCTCAAACTGTTTCCTTCGGTACTGCTTACAATGGGGTTGTAATTTTTCTGTTCTTTTTTATCTTCTCTACTTGCTTTCTTCTCGATTTGTTAGTATCCTGCAGTCATTTATTTCTCTTTCCTTTTGCAGGTCACAGTCCCTTTCTTCTTCGAATTTCGTAGTTTTTCCAGCTGTGTGTGTCCCTACAGCTCCTGCCATTTTCTTACCTCGGCTGTCTTATATGTTCGTAACAAGCTGTTTCAAGTACTGGCGTTGTTTTGCGTGGTAATTAATTATCGACGGAGGATGTGATCCAGTGCGAACTGCAGAGGGAAGATAGGAGAGAATCAGGCTGCATTTTTTAGAATGGCTTTGTTCATGTCGTTGGGCCTAGTGATGAATTTGGTACGCTTGTTTTAGAGTCCTAATACGTCAGCGATACTCTTCGTCATGGACCATTATTTATGTCTGTTACGCAGAGGGCCATAGGATAATCCCACTTAACTTTGTGAGATGTTTTTATTTTGTGATATGGAAACACAGTGTGCGAGCACTGGGAAGACTAGTAAGTTATGTTGTACAGACCAGCTACATGGAGCTGATTCGTTCTTGAGAGATTTATAGTTGCTCAGCTAGTCAAGAAATGGAAGCTGAAGTTTCATTACATTATTCACAAGCCACCACCACCTCGCCCTACCCTACGCCAGATGCATGTGTGGGGACAGAGAAATAGTCGTAGTTTATTGTGTCATACTGAACATATAAATGCAGTGTGTGACAAAAACGCAAAGGTTTTTGTGTTAACTCTAGCGGTACGTATAGAGTACTAGCCGGTACAAGTTTCAGGGTTAAGCACAGAGAAAAAGAGCATTAATGTGTTTTATTTTAACTGTTGTACCGTGTACCTACACAGGCACACTCTACTATAAACTTTACCTCCAACCATCCATTAGAACACAAACTCGCAGCGTACAATTTCTACATAAACGGAATGATATCTGCACCAATCACAGAACAAGCAAGACAGCAAGAATGGGACACTATCTGTACCATAGCTAGGAATAATGGTTTTTCATTACAGATCTTCCACAATTTAAAGAACAAAATAATCAAAACACAAAGACAAAAATACTCCCACGCAAACACAAAGAAAGAAATGGATCACATTTAAGTATTTTAATCCACTCATCCACAAATTTACCGACCTGTTCAAATGCATCAACCTAAACATAGCATTTCGAAAATGTAACACCATATACAATCAACTATGCGATAGATCACCACAAATCAAAACAAACTCCAGTGGAATGTATAGATTACAATGCAACACATGTAACAAGTCCTGCGTTGGCCAGACTGGAAGCTCAATACCAATAAGACACCGTGAACATATACGATATATAAAAACAAACAACACCGTCTTAGCATACGCATTACACATCCTCAACAACAGACACGAATATGGCAGTCCGGAACATACTATAAAATTATTACAAGCATGCAGTAAAGGGAAGGCGATTAACTGTTGGGAGTCATTCTACATGCAAGTACTACAACAACATAACTTATTGATCGATGATCAGAAGACCATTTAACCCAACCCACTATACGCTCTTTGTCAACGGAACGAAACACGTCACACTACTCGACACACACTCAGACTCAGTACATAACGGGCCGACATAACAACAGCATCAACATACACGGGAGTCCATCATTAAATAAATAACTATACTCGACATATCTGCGACATAACATTATACATACATGAATAGCGCCCATATTAATTACAGATTGTATATACGGCCACAATACAGGGCTTCCTAAGAACTGTAACGACAAAATAATTTTAGCCATTTTATTATAACTAGGGTAATGTTAATATTTTGAATGATTTTAAACATTGGCAGCAAAAATTTTAAATTATATCACCAAGACTGCATTGACATAATTACGTAATTTAGCAGGTACTGACTGCAAGCTCCCCGAAGATGACACATTAGTGTCGAAACATGTAGGAGTAGTATAATAAGGAGCAGTGTAATAAATTGTCAATTAATTGTGCATTTATTGGTTCATTGTACAAAATAAAAAATAGTGTGTTTTGTTTACAATATCACTTTCTTACGGTATTGCATCATGTACTGCATCACGATGGCTGCCATATGGACCAGTTCGTATGTAGGTTTTAGAAAAGGGATTTCTTGTTTGGTACGATATTTGGGTAACCTAAGACTTCAAAATGAACCTGAAAACATAATACAAACCCTTGGAGAAATTAATAATGAATACATCCGTCATACGTTGATAGTCCCTCAGCCTTTCTTAAAATTCGCAGCAGTTTATGGAACCTGCAGATTCTTTACCGCTTTCACAACGGTCTAGGACTTCGCCCTTTCATGAAGCTGTTGAATATGATGTAGAAATTCATCTCTTACTATTTGCGATTAATTTTAATAGCATCCTCCCATATGTACCTAAATATGCCAAAAGGTCTTCAACGATAATTTTTTCCGTCTCAAGCTTTGTGTGTGTACGATTTTACTTCTCATTTTTGACGTGAGTTCTTTTGTTCCTACCCATATCATCATTAATTTATCCATTTTTATCGTAGTGTTATATGAATATTGCACATTATACACCTCCTCATTTTGCACTTTTCCATATCTCTTAGTGTTACTACCACTAGCATGTTTTAAATAACCGTTCGTAACCTGGGGAGTACGTGGATAAATTTCAGGGTGTTCGTGAATTTGGATGGGGAGTGAATTAAAACTTTATTTTTTACTAACTTCTAACTGGAATTTAGATTTCAATTCAATAATGAATATAGGCAACAAAGTAATTTATTTCCTGTAGACTCCAAAAATGCTTGTTAAATTCATTAAATGTCTTACCTCTATTTGATGCGTAAAAATACAGGTTTTTTTTTTCTGAGAGAGAGGGCTAGATTTCTCCAGACACTCAAATTGGTCCATGTCATAAAGAAGGATAAGAACCCCTGCTTTAAAATGTTATTCGTTCTTAAAATAAGGAACGGCGTTTCCACAAACATGTAAAATAACAGGCGAGATTATTAACATCTGTGATTTCAAGTACATGTTCAGTCAAAACTGTGATATACGAGCGGTATATTAATCTTCATATATTGATACGTTTGTTTTGCGAGTATCCTTTAATATTAATGTCCTTTTACGTAATATCCTTTTGTCTTGGCCCATCCCCACGAATTTGAGTACACGCGGATTTTATTTATTATTTTACTTGTGAAGGTAAAAGAAGAAAATGAAAAATTGTGTCTTCAAAAATGAACAAATACAGCAAAAAGATCCATGTCTTTCTGGGGAGAGGGGTGATTTACCTAAGGAATATGGGTATGTAAATAAGTCCGTCATTCGGTGTTTGCGATATTCTGGAAAGCATTTGTTTAAGAGTCTCTTGGTACAGAGTTCGGGGGAAAAAATCTTTATTTCAGTCACTGAACCGGAACTCTGGCCTACTTTAACATTTTTACAGATAAGATGTGTGCAAATTTATCATGTTTATTGAGGTATGTACGTTCTGTGTTTACAAAATGACACTAAGGTACAGAATTTATGCTTCCTTTATGTTAGAGTAGGTTCTAGAAGTCGAAGGGTAGAAGAGACAAACGGAATTTTAAGATTTTGAGAATTTAATAAATAAAAATTGTATTTTCATTAGAATTAAATACTCCATTATACCAGTAATAAAAAATAGATATGTATAATAATCATTGGATTTATAAGTGCCTTATTTTGTACGTTACAAACTATGGGTAGCAAAATTTTTAGTCTGCAGGACTGTAAAAAAAGCGAATGAAACAACTTTTCGACACTGAAGAGGGCCATATTCTGGAACTGGATTATGGTCAGTAAGACAGCCGTACAAGAAGAAAAGAAGGACCGCATATGGCCTACGTGCCGCGTGTTTGAGACCCCTGCTTAGAAACTCCCTGTGCAGTTCACGTGACATAAGGACAGTGCTTTGGCTGTGTTCATTGCTGCAGTAATTTATACCCACCGAACGCTCTTATATTGGCTCTCCTGATCACGTCTCTTTGTGTGACGTTGAGGACTTGCGCATGAGACGAAACTGCGATTGCTCTAAGATCGTTCACTTCTTTGCTGAAGTAGTTAGATAAATGTGGGTATTTCTTAGGATAGTTACGAGATTCAATAAAGAAACTGGCACGATGATAAAGTAGCTTCTTGTGTATATATGATGAAAAGTAAGGATAAATGACTGAGCAGAACCTTTTCATAATCGTGACAGATATTTTTCCTTATCTTATATTTGGCTGTAGAATGTCAGTTACCGAGTTGAAATTGTCGAGAATATGCCTTTATGTCTTTCTCTCAAGGAGCTACTCGATTATTTACCATTCTGTGTAGTGCGAGTAAATTTAGCACAGTTATGGTTACTTTAAAACTTGAAGTATTTGACATCTGTAATTTTTTACATATCCTCCACAGATTAAAAAATCTCCGCCAGCTAATTCAGTTAAGTTTCTTTAATAATAAGTGCGAAAGAGTTTCTGCCTTTACCGGAAAAAATTAGGCCTATACACTACACAATACACTTGTACAAATAATAAGAAACAATAAATGAGAAGTGAATAGGCCGGCCATCAAGACACAGCTTTATAAAATAATGATAACTCAGTTACATGTTTCGACCCCATCGGGTCATCATAAGGCTGATATCTAAAATATATTAAGGAAGTATACAAATCTTATGATGCGTGGGCAACAGCCGGTGTCACCATATGTACCTGTCCTTCTTTTGGTTCGAGATAATTGGATTTTGACCAAATTTGTTACGAGATGTTTTTATAAAATGTATCTGTTGATTATAGCGTAAAGTCTGTAGCATACACTTGTACACTCTAATTACACGGAGAAAACTTAGTATGTGTTTAGAAATACCGCAGTGTAAATTTACTGTGTCTAAGCAAGTTGCATTATAAATACAAATTCTTTAGTGACTCACATGTATGTTACACGTGCAACGCGCAGTACATTTCTAACACTATTGTTTTTCAGATGATGTGCTCGGGACTACATTTATGTTTATCCTACTGCTTGTATGGCCGTCAGAACCAAGTGTATAAAGAGTTTTATTTAAACAAATCATATATTTTTTTTAAATCCACATTGTCACCCGGGGTACATTCTTACTGTAGGCGTATTTTATATAATTTAATTAACAAATTCGAATATATTATAAAACTTGCTGTGTTAAATAGTTCTCTAGGTTTTCTATTTTCTGCGATAACCGCGATGAATGAGAAAATGTGTAATATAAAAGTTATGTTTATTCGAAATAAACTTCACCATGCAATTTGGTTAAATCGGTGAATTAGCATGTTACAAGGTGCCTTCCACTTTATACAGTGTGGGAATCTGAATAAAATTTGAAAGGTGATATTACACAAAATACTCTACGGTCCCTATTTAATTACAAGGGATCAGCGAGTGCTTTCATTATTATCTGCACAGGTCTTATTTACGTGCAGTAATTATGTGCTTTTGTGTTATTGTTTATTTATGTACCTTATGAAAAGTTCAGAGTATTAGACTTTAAGCGGTAGGTTGTTTAGTCAGTACCAACTTTAAAAGAATGTGAAATGAAGCAGCCTTGGCCTGTTTTGATGTAATATCCAGGTATTTTTTCTGTAAGGAGTGTCTAAGAGCACGAAAAATGTCAGCATAGCCATATCCGACCGAAACATGTGTGAGGAAATAACACTAAGAAGCTGCTGTCTGTTAACAAGGTCAGAACTGAGAACGTTTAGGCACCTTTGCATATAAGAACAAATGTAAATGGGAAAATCAGAAATATTTCTTATGTAGGATCCATGGACTATTAAAAGACAGGGAAGGAAAAAGTCATAGCCTGGACCTAGAAATTGGAACTCAGATCGAGAACTGAACATTGAATAAATAAGTAGCAAATAATATAGAATTTAAGATTTAATGTTTCAATAATAATATATATCTTGGGATTAACACAAGGGATGTGCACTGCAGAAAAAATTGTCAGCAGTCACATCCTTACTCTGTAATGAATCTTAAGTAAAAAATTTTACACCATAGTAATAATAATAATAATAATAATAATAATAATAACGTAATAAACAGTCGTAGTTTTACGCATGTCTTCCTGTCGTTCGATTTATCAATCTTCTGTTTTTGTGATAAATGTGTTGGTATTTCGAGCATTGTAAGACAATTGTTCCATGCGATGTGCACACAACAAGATTGTTCACTGTCTGCTGAAAGTAAGACGGAACCGGACATACACGCACAGAGGCAGGAAATCAAGTAACGGACAAAAGAAAGAAAAGAGAGTTTTATTGGTAATTCATCTTACGAGCACTGGGAACCCTAGCGGGCAACCTGGTGTTTTGAGGCTCATTCTAGGCTATGGGGTTTGCGTGTTAGTTGCTGAGGGATCAGAAAACAAGAGGGTTTTTTTCACGCAAGACTAATCAATCTTCAGTCCGTTCTACTTCCCTACATCGGACTCCATTGTCTTGTCTTCAAAGTATTCATTTATTTTCTGAGGTTTGGGCGACCTAGCTTCGTCAGAAACTGTTCACTCTTATACCTCGATTTTATCTTGAATAGCGCTGGGGAAGGCGAAAATTAATTTCGTTTGTGGCTCTCACAAAGTAATAAATATGTGTCATTTTATTGAAGTTGTAAAATCATTGAACTTCTACAATTGCGTCTTTGTAACATTTCAATCTACAGTTTGCATACAAATTTCGTCTGCATTGAGAAAGCTTGAACAAAAAATTCTTTATATTTTTGCTGAATGGTACAATCCAAAATTAACTACAGATTTATCTATATGTCCCGCCGATTGTTTTAATATGTCGGTGTTGATGTCTCCATCGCCATTAAGTAACTCTATTGCCACTTGCCCGTAACAAGCAATTCTATAGCGCAACGTCTCGGTTTGTTGGGTGACACTGGGTGGTCTAATAGCCAGGTTAGTAGATTTCTTGTTATGGATTCTGGATAAATTCTTTACCGCTTAATATGAGTATATTTACCTCTAGCTTCTAGCTTAAAATTTGTGGGGATATTTTCTTGAAACTGTAATTGAATACAAGCGATACATATATTTCATTACATGTATTAGATTATCACGCTGTACAAAATAAATTACTTTCTTAAGAAATAGAAGACAGAATTTTACAAGGAGAATATATTTATCGAACGGGATTCTTTGTGTGAATGCAGTATCGTGTAAAAATCAAACATCTTGTAAAATAATTTGTGGCTCAACGATTTTCATCAAACAAAGGCCAATATTCATCGTATCAAGTACGATGAGTTAAAAAAGTCAAATGACATTTGTTATTGTTTGAATTCAAGGTTAATACCAACGAATGATCAATAGTATTTTGATGTAGTTTTATTACAAGGTATCCCCCAAAATGTTTCGACCACTTATTTAGACATCTTCAGAGGGTATCAAACAGAATAGATTTACAATTACAAAAGTCGCATAACCACTCCAACCATGAAAATAATCATACAAGCAGAGTGTTTCGGAGTAGGCAAGTGTACTATTTACAAATAATTTACTTGGATGGTCATTTACCATATGCACCATCAATTAACCCTTAGGCTACTAATGTCGTATATATATGGAGCTCCTAGTAAAGCCAGAAATGCTAACGTCGTATATATATGGACCTACGTTTGGCAAAGCT
>Ga0209628_10003019_pt1 | contig 11643 bp, 7 predicted proteins | sample TergutCu122P4_FD_187285 | JGI IMG/M metagenome (GOLD analysis project Ga0209628, IMG submission 187285) | Cubitermes ugandensis P4 segment gut microbial communities from Kakamega Forest, Kenya - Cu122 P4 (SPAdes) (version 2) | ecosystem: Host-associated > Arthropoda: Insects > Digestive system >...
TACCGCCGTAAGCATACGCATAAGCAATGTGGTTGCAAAAATTTTTCATCATCATATCGAATAGCATACGTGAAATTCGTATTTGTGCAAAATTAGGAATATTCCAACCGAAACGGTAGAACTCCCACTCGTTGATAGCGATGCGTATCGGCACAAATTTTTCCGTCTTTTTGAATTTTTTGATTGGATATTTGATATTTTTCCGAAAAAGTGCCGTCTGAAATACAATATACAAGGCATCGCTACGCAAATCATACGCATTTTCTGTCTTGCTATAATTAGCATCAAGCCATCTAACAACGGCAGGATGCAGACTTAATTCGGTGGTGTACATAGAATTTAAGGTTTTTAAGTTCTAACGGAAGAATAGGGAATAAATTGTAAAAAATGGTTAGTTGTTGTGCAACTAACCATTTGAAATGTTATTGATGGTGGTTAATCACTAATTAACCACCATTTTACGTATAAACTTTTCCGATTGCGTTGTAATTTCTACATAAAACATTCCGCTTGCTGCGGACTGTAATCGAATAGTATTATTTGGCAATCCCGACTGTTTATAAATACTTTGTCCTACTATACTAAATACTTGTACAGAAATAACTTCTTGCGGGTCAAAGTTTATGTCTATTGTAAATGTACCATCGTTAGGATTGGGTTTAATGCTTACAGAACGTAACATATCTTCATCACTTATGTTCTCATCATATTCTTGTGAAAAATTTCCAGCACTTTTGTGATTTGAAGATTGTTCTGTGCCTCTATGTGTACCGCAAGAGACCAAATTCCCAGAACATGGTGTTATTTTTGCAGTTACATTAGAACCTGCTAAAATCCTTGCACCCGGTTGAAAAACTATTTTATCTCCCGCTGTAAGTGTATAATTGGCATTCCTATAAAAAACGGCAGTGGAAGAAACTGTAATTGTATTGACAGCAGATATTGTTAGCCCGTCCAAATCGGCATCATACTCTTTGGTTGAATAAAAATCTCCTTTAAGAGTATGCGATGATTGACACGCTTTGATAGGGTCAATTCCTTCATAAGTTTCTAAACCGCTATTACCAAATAATGCAGATTTCATATTGCTGCTATAAGGCATACATGCTTTAACTTTGCCTACCCAGTCATGCTTCATAGAACTATTGCAATTATAACTTGGACCATGAACAATATTAGCAATAACCCGTTTATTGCTATTTAAAAAAACTGGAGCGCCAGAACCTCCACCCATTATAATACCATTATCCCAATACACGTCCCACGTGGGACCCGCAAAATATTTAATTTTTCCAGATGTTATTTTTTTAGGTAATCCATCGGAGTGGTGAATACAAGTAACTCCATCTCCCATACTTCTATCTGTAATATCTACTCCTGCGTAATAAACATTATATTGAATAGGAATGGGGTCTGTTATAAGCAATAAGGCATTATCACTCCATGTTGTATCACAAAATCCTATTAATTGAGACCCTTGTACTCTATAATTACCACCATAGTAATAGGGGTCATAAGAATCCCCACTATTGCAAAATGTGTTTTGGTAATTAAAATAAAATTCCGTTTCACCCCAGTCCGTAACTTTATCTGTACAATGCCTTGCTGTTAAAAAATATTGAGTAAAATTATTTCGATAATTATTGAGCAGTGCTCCTGTACATTGACCTATTTTGCCATTTGTTTTTGGAAAATAATATATCGCAACACTTCTTTTTGGGTCACACCAATTATTTCCTTCTGAACAATTAACATCTATCATACAAGAATAATCAGCACCTCTCACGGTCTCATAAAATGATTCTGTGAAGTGGTAAACACGCGATATAATTATTTGGTTTTTATCAAACTCATCTATAGGAATTTCAATATCAATCGTGCAACTATCGCCACGTAAAAAATTACTAATATAGGAGGAATCTGACTTGTGTGCAAAATAAGTACCTTTATACTGATACTGCAAAGAATCAACATAAAAAGAAACTATGGCATTGGAACTTAATATAAATTTTTGAAACACTATTTTTATTTCTTTTGCGCCTTCCGATTGTATTTTAATCTGTTTTCGCCAAACACTATCTTTCATTTGTGCAAATTTATTATCGTCCAGACAATTTAGTTCCATAACCCTCCAAACTCCACAAGAACGCGAATAGGGATCGTTTAAAGTATCTATTGCAGGAGCAGGTAATACAATATTTTGTATTACATTCCCTTTTTGTGCTTTTACTGTACAAACACAAACTAACATTACAATTATTAAACCTATCTTTTTCATTGCTGTACATTTTTATCAATTAATACTAAATCAAAATAACCATAATCCACACATCGAATAAAACCAACATGTTTGGATACATAGTAGTTAACAGTAGATTCATTAAACACATAAACATCGGAATAGTCTACTCCATTTACCGTATAATTACTCAAATACGCAGCAGAAGGAATAAAATTATTGCTTCCGTCACAATGGAATGAAAATTCTGTGCAATGCAATGTATTATACATTGCAGGCGTGGAAATATACATCCCATTTAGTGTATTGTTTTGATGCCTATCTGCCATTAGCCACGTTTTACAGTTGTTAAATAAAGATAATTCCATATTTTCTACAGTAAAATTAAGATGTATACTTTCTGCATAATCGTAAATTTTTCCTTGCCCACCTTTTGGTTCAGGAGCAAATTTTCTAACTTCAAAATTTGTTACTATCATTTTTTGAGTTGTTTGGCTTACGCTATCGTAATACGTCCATTCAGAGCCTGTTTTAAAACAAAACAAATCTTTTACTAACTGATTTACAGGAGCAACGTGTTCTTTTTTGCAAGTTGAGCATAAAAGCAACGTTACTATTCCTATTGTTAATGATAAAATAAAACGTTTCATTACTCACCTCCTTTCTTTGCTTCTAATTCAGAAAGTCGTTTTTGTAATTCTTTCATTTGTTCATCCTGTTCCAAAATATAGAGTGTTAATTCCTCTATTTTTCGCAGAAGCAAGGCACTCATTTCGCTTAAATTAATCCCTTCGGCTTCCATTTCAGCGGCAGGTGCTACGTCTGGCAAGTGTTTATTGGTTTCTATAAATTTGCCCAAATCGCTCAAACTCATTAGTTTGTAATCGTTGGCAAAAACGTAATCGCAACCTTGGTTAAGACAGACTTTTACTTCGTGTGCACGGACAATACCAGCAACATCAAGTTTAACAGTAGGATTAGAAATACCAATGCCCACATTACCATTTAGGTAACTATTCCCCTGCACGTGAAATTGTGCTTGCGGTTGAGAAGTGTTTACACCTACATAGCCATTAGTACCACTTATGAAAAATCTGGTATCATTATCTACTGTAAATACCATATTTCCTATGCGTTGGGGAGTACCACAAGCTGGATTGAGTTTTTTTACATAAAACTGTAAATTTTCTCCTAAGTTTCGCGGTCCAATTGCAGGCACCTTTATGGTTCTATCAAATTTATGTGCACTGAAACCTACTGCCTTGTAAGAAAGCGTGACAGTCTCACAAGGGTCATCAATTGCAATTTCCTCACATTCGAAGTTTCCTATCACTAACTTTTTACCATCATCAAAATCAAATATGTGATTAATTTGCGCATTTGCTACACTACCTATGGCAGTACATATTGCTATTAAAACTACTAACTTTCTCATTTTTGTTATTTTTGTTTCGATACACAGCGTTTCAACTGTGCCTCTCTTTAAAACATTCTTTGTTATTAAAGAAAGAATTGTATGTATGTTCTTCATTTGTATATCAATTTTATTTTATATTTAAATTATTTAAGTTTGCTAATCATTTTAAATTCTTATTTTTCAGTTGTTTAAATATGTATTTTTATTGTTATATTACTAGAATTTAAGTTTATATTTAATTTAATTACTACGGTATAAATCTATTTTGTGTTAAAAATAAGAATTTTAAATAAAAAGATGTGCTGCCTTAAAAATGTATGTTACATTTTGGGTTATCGCCCTCTCGCCAACAGGTACACGCAATAGCGAGGGGCTAAATTTGCCAAGTTCGTTTTACATAAAAACCAGACATTTGTTCGTATGGTTATAGTTAGATTTTGGAATAAAACAGTCAAAATGGAAGTAAAAGCACGTAATACAATAAAAAGAATCTGAAATTTTCCTGCAAATAAACGCAGTAAAATGCTGATAATCAATGCCATACCTGTTATGCACGTTTCCATAACCATACTGTTTTATACCTGCTTATGTTGGTTAATTCTATTATATAAAGGACACAGCGACAGTTTTGCCGCTGTGTCTTTTATAATAATTAACCTATTCTTTCACTATTTTTTTAGTTACTTTGAATTGGTTTTCGTCTGTTATGGTTATGAAATACATACCGCTGCTCAATGCAGAAATATCTATTTTCGTGTCCAAAGTTGAAAGTTGGAAAGTGGAAAGTTTTCTACCGACAATATCATAAATCTCAACTTTTTCAATCCGTAAGCCATTGCTTGTAACTCGCAACTCGCCTGCGGTTGGATTGGGATAAATTTGTACTCCGTTGCTTATCTTCTCTTCGAGAGTTTCGCTACCATCTGCACTCTTTTTGCCTTTGCTTCCTTTTCCGCCTTTGCCATCATCTTCTCCGTAATTGCAAACACAAGCAGGGTGCATTGTGAAAGTATTAGGATAAAGTTCTACCCAATCATAGACAAATACTTCACCCAAAGAATAGGCTTTTATGGAAACAAAATCATCATTGGATGATAAACGTACCAATTCATTTATTAAATGAATTGGTATTTCTTCATCATCTGGAAGAATAGAAATATTCTGTACAACTGCAAGATAATCCCGATAATTTAGATATGCCTCTGCGTCTAATTCTGGGAATTTTGCAGGCATAGCATCTAAAATTGTTCTTGCTTGAGCAAATTCTCCTAAATCTAAAGAAACATCTACCAATAAGTATTCGGACTCTATTGTATTAAATCTTCCTACCCATTTACGATACTCCGTTATATCAAGTCCTTCCTCATCAGAGCCAAGAACTTCTAATGCAGCATAACAAATATCGTCCATCTCTTGTTTTAAATGAGTTAGTTGATAGTATAATACAACTTGTTCTTCTAATGGAGTGCTTGGCGGGTTGCCATTGATGGTTATAACAAGTTCTCCTGTTGGCAAAACTTCACCATCAAGTTGCTCAACAATATCCATTACTACGGGGTTGTCCCAATCTATACCATTTCCACCGTTGCCACTGTTATTGCCAGACAACATTTCAAACCTTGTTTCTGCCTTTACAAACTCTCTTTCCAATGTAGGAAGTTCTGCAAAGGCTATCAAATAGTACAAATTCCCCATATAGCCATAACCTGTACATTTATCTTTATTTACACCTCTCAACCAAACATTACCGTATGGATCTAACACAGAAGAAGGGTATTGATTAGGCGTATTTAAACGATATTGGTATTTAAGATTATAATATTGTTCCCTATAAGAAATATTTGTTTTTGATTTTAAAAACGTATTTCCTGTTGCAGTGGTAATATCATCACCAGATTGAAGAAAACGAATTTTACTATTTGCTGCTACCGAAATATCATCGCCATTTCTTTCAAAAGCGTTACACTGATATACCAAACCTTGAGATAGGTTGTTGGAAGAACCATCACCGTTCTCGCCTATGGCTAAAACACCAGTACATAAATTTCTAAAGGTATTGTTCTTAACAAGATGATTGTTTATTCCTGAACTTTCTGAAACTACGCCTGTACCACCAAAACCTCCTATATAAAGACCATACCCAGTAAAACGGTTGTTTTCAATTCTATACAACGAGGATTTTTTTAAATATATTCCTGTGTGGTTTTGTGTGGGAAACGTACTATTGGGAATAGGTAAGTCAAATTTACAATTTCCTACTCTTAAATTTCGGGTACCTTCCGCAATTATTCCTGTATAATTATTATTAAAATTGCTGGAATAAATTTGACTTTGATTAATTCCAGAATTTTTTAGGTAAATTGCTCTGTTAAACCCAGAAAACGTACAACCATTACCGTTAAAAATCAAGGGTGCCCTTCCAACTCTTATACTGGAATTGTTAGCATAAATACCATCACATAAACGTGCTAACCCGGGTATTCCGCTTATGAAATTATTTGAAAATTCGCAATTTTCAAATAAAATACCATTAACGTCATTCAATTCTACCTGTGCCTTGTTAGAAAGCATGTTTATGGTAAAACGACATCCTTTGAAATAACTAGGGTTATTGGGAATTTTACTGGATAATAAGATAGGTTTGTAACGAGCAAAACATACTGCTTGTGTATTATTGACAAAATACGCGTCTGTTGCTTGAATAATCCCGCCACCATATTTACTACTTAAAGGGAAAGGTGGAAATAGTATGCCATTTTTATTTACCACGCTAATGCCACATACCGCATTTTCTATTGTAGCACCGTTTTTCAGTTCAACAACGCCCTGATAAGTAGGAGACTGTATCTGGTTAATATTACCCTGCACCTCTATACCCTTCCACAATATGCCATAGCAAATGGATGTTAAAGTTCCTCCATTGACAATGAGTTTGGCACCGGGCTCAACAATAATTCTGGCATTCTTATGGCATTCTACCGTTGTAGCAATCGTTAATGTTTTTCCTTTCAGTATAATAACAGTACCAGTTGCTTGTACAGGTGTACTCCATGTGGTATTTGTAGCAATAACTCCTTGGACGGTAGGAAGATTACTATATTGATTCCCAACCCCCACGGCATACCATGCGTTTGTTACGTCAATTACTTCCTGACTGCAATTTCCATATAGATTAATTGCGGCTTGAATGGATACATTTCTTGCAGCAGCATAATTAGCCGTTGAATGAAGATTTAGTAAAGTTTTATATGCAATTTTTTCTGCTTTATTTATACCAATACCCATTACGTTATAAATATGGTTATTATCGTTTATTCCTGATTTTCCAACCGATAATATATAAAACCAATGACTTAATATAGTAGAATTAGTATGAGGTTGATTTCCAGGATCCCAATTAGTTCCCATATATGTATCAGGGCATCTAAATCTATAACTAGGGGAAGTAGGAAGACCATTATAGCCATAAACTGAACTGCTTTTCGGATTTTGTAAATCACGAATGCAATTATATCCCCAAGAATTATTAGGTATAAATACTTCATTACCACATAACCATAATGATTTATTCATTCCCATCGTTGAGTTTACATAATTTTTCACACAAACCGACCATATATCACTAAATCCTTCATTTAACGGACCTGATTCTCCAGAATAATAATAAAGGTTTGATGAAAATTGAGTGATACCATGCCCTACTTCATGAGCAACTATATCTACTGAAGTCAACGGATTAAGAATTATGCCATCTCCATCACCATAATCCATATAATACATACTTGGATACCAACCAGCATTAGCATGCCCTACATTGAAATACACATAACTTTTAATGTAGGGCACACTAGTAGGATCTATACCGTTTCTGTTATGAACATTTTTAAAATAATCTATTACTTTTTCCATACCCCAATGAACATCTAACGCATGGCGATTTTGATTAAAATTTGCCCAACTGCCAGATGTCCAATTAGTATTTGCATTCGATATTTCATTTCCATTTTTGTTCAAAGTATGCAAAGTAACCGAATTACCTGATGTTGTATTTCTACTCTCAAACAATCTATATCCACCTGAATAAGAATCACAAGTTATACCCTGTGTTACACTATACAAAGTTTGAGCAGTGCCGGGTGTATTCGCATTTATGATTAACGGATTATCCTGAATTATTTTACCACTAATAGCATCTACAAATATCATCCGTTCACTATATGGCTTCAAGGCAGAAATAGCAAACTTCCAAGATAATTTAAAAGAATCTTTTGCTATTAGATAATCTTTTGCTATTACAAGTTTTCCTTTTGGGTAGTAGGTTGCAGCAGTATCATTAGAATGTTGTTTTATGAAATTTTCCTTATCAGAATCTTCCCAATAATATTTTTCCGCATCCACATATTTTAATGCTTTTAACAATGCCTGTTGCTCATTTAGTGTTGGCAGTACTGTTTGAATGTTAACAATATGGAAATCACCATTGACATACTCAATGTTACCATCTTTTCCGTGTAACAAATATTCAGCATTTTCCACAATGACTCCTCTATAATACTGTTGAAATCTCTTGCTCGTTATACCCAATTCATCGGTAGTTACATTTTTTAAACGGAATTCATCGTCTTGTTTTGCTTGAAGTATAGCCTTCAGAAAAATTGTATCATTTTGCATTTTTCTGTTGGATTGAGAATCTATTGCAAATCTTGCAAACTCTATTTTTCCTTTGTCGTTTCTTTGTATAAACAAAGTGTCTCCTTGTTGAGCATATAACGCTGAAAAATATGCCCCTAATAATGCAAAGGAAATACTAATTTTGATAAAATGTGCTTTCATAATTTTATTTCTCCCCTATTTTTTGATAATGATAAAAATTTTGCGGTATAGGTCCTATCGCACCACTATAGAAATAAATTTCTTCTTCTCCTAAAAATAGGAATAGCCACTGATTTCGACCACCCTCATGCGGAAGTTTAATATTAGTGTTTCTATAATCCAATCCATAACTATAACCTAGTACTTCCTGAACTTGAAAACTGCCTGCATAAAATAATGTATCTGCAACAAATACTTCATAGTTTATAGACTCATCTTCATTTTGGCTTAATATTTTTATGACTGATTTGAATTGGTTATTCCCTTCGCCTCTACCTTCGAGCGATGTTTTAAACCAAATCCAATCTCCTTTTAATGTGTCCATAATAGAAGGGTACTTAATATTTTCTATCTTAAAATTATCTATCACCAAATTATCTTTAATTTTACTACAACCACAAGCGGCTAAAAATAACACGCTTATCATTCCGATACACAGCGTTTCAACTGTGCCTCTCTTTAAAACATTCTTTGTTATTAAAGAAAGAATTTTATATTTACTTCTCATGCTTATCTATTTTTATATTTAATTGAATTATTTAGTTTACTTGTTCATTTTAAATTCTTATTTTTCAGATGTTTAAATATGTATTTTTATTGTTATATTATTAGAATTTAAGTTTATATTTAATTTAATTACTATGAAATAAGTCTATTTTGTGTTAAAATAAGAATTTAAAATAAAAAGGTGTGCTGCCTTAAAAATGTATGTTACATTTTAGGTTATCGCCCTCTCGCCAACAGGTACACGCAATAGCGAGGGGCTAAATTTGCCAAGTTCGTTTTACATAAAAACCAGACATTACTTTGTATGGTTATAGTTAGATTTTGGAATAAAACAGTCAAAATGGAATATTTTTTGCACAAAAACACGGCAACAGTTTGGGACTTTTCTGCAAAGAAATGTAGTAAAAGACTTATAATCAAACAAACTCCGAATACACTTGTTCCCATAATTATACTGTATATAAAATCCACAGGCAAAGGTAACACTTTTTTTCAATACAAAATGCAAAAAATGAAAAAAAATGCAATTATTTTTTTATTTTACTGTATATCAATAAAATAAAATGTTATTTTATTCTAAAATAAGGGGTAAAATTCGGCATTTTTGCTTGGTTTTTGGCAAAAAGTGAGGTTGGTATATGTAAAATTTCGCAGGATTTTCGCAGGAAAATGGAGTGATTAAAAAAACTTAATACATTTCCAATACAACACACAAAAATTTTCCCAATTTTTCCCTCTCCTCTTTCTATTTTTACGGAAAATTTTTGTAACTTTTGTAACCGCTTAAAAATGGCAGTTAATTTGTTGTTTTACAAATGGTTACAATTTACAATTTATTTTTTACAAAATTGTAACCGACTAAAAAAAATTGTAACCGAGCAGTTTTTACGAAAATTTAAGGTTACAGTTTTTGATGCAAAAAAAACTGTAACCTTTTTGTAACCAAATTGTAACCTATTTTGTAACCTTTTATTTTCTTCTCTATTTTATTGAAAATAAAGAAGATATAAAGAAAATATAAAGTAGTTTTTCGCTTGGTTACAAAGTTACAAAATATTTCCGTGATTTTACGGGGTGAAAGGGGTTGAGAAGTTTTTCGACCGAAAAAAAACAAAAAAAAGCCGCAAATTTTCATTTGCGGCTGCCATAATATAAAAAGTTAAATTAGTACGGACAAATTTCGTCCTGTGAAACGGCTCACCATTGGATTTCAAATAGATATACTCCGACACTTCGTTGTTTTCTTTTTTGATAATTCTGCCTTCTTTGTCGTTGCACAGTTCGGGCGGGTTGATGCACTCAATATACGATTTTGTTCGTACCCAGACTTTGAGTTTTTTCTTAAAAGTGGTGATTTTCATTTTCTTTCCTGTTGGGTCAAAATCGTTAAATAGTACCCGTTTGGAGATGCTTTTGTCTAAATTTCCGCCCTGTTCGGAGAAATAAACGTCTGCCCATTCCTTGAAATCTTCGCCGATTTGTGCTAAATTTATGCGTTCCTGCACCTTATCCATCGGAGGCTGAACAACGATGTTTTTGTCGAGCGTTGCGAGGTAAAATTGCAGACAATCAACGCAAAAATTAAAATCTTCGTTCCACCAATCGTTTTTGTAGGCATCGTTGTAGAGTTCATAGCCAAAATCATCTTGCACAGTGCGGGTTTCAAAATATTCGTTTTTGTTGGTCTGCTTGTGGTAATAGTCTGAAAATACGCACAATAGCAAACGCCGCATCGTTGAGCCGTCATCTTCGTTGGGCGGAAAATTAGAGGTAATAACCAATTTCGGCGACTTTTTATAATCAATTTCTTTGCTCCCCTCAAACTTTTTATTTACCTGCATATCGCCCGTAATAAACGAGTAAAACGCATTGAAATCAAAGTATTTAGTAGCATCGTCCAAGTTTAAAATATCGGTATATTCGGTTACCCTGTCCATAAAAAATTGGCGTTTTGTCAATTCTTTATCCCGTCCGGGCAGGGTAACAATGTTGCACAAATTTTTCAAAAATTTAATCATAAACGATTTTCCGCTACCTCCCGAACTTTCGCTATCTTCGGTAACTTTATTTTCCATAACCCAGACTGACAATGCTTTAGCATAATTTTTGTAACCGTGCAACAGGTAGCCTATCACATACATTTTATTGATTAAATGCAGGCGTTGCTCCTCCTTTTCTTCGTCTGTCAATCGGCTGCCGTCAATGGAAAATTTGTTATCAGCGGCATATTTTATATCTTCTTGATTATCTTTGTCTTTGTCAAATTTTCGGTGTTCCAACTCTTCCCGCCAATAAATACGCGATGCGTTAATCAAATAACGAAAATAATGGCTTTGAGTATGCTTAATGCTTATATCGTACCCGCATTCTTGATTGAAAATCCATTCAAAACTTGGCTCAATGCGTTTAAAATTATGCGGAGACACATCGTTTTCCCAAACTTTTGTAGCCAAACTGTCGCCTTTTAGTTCCTCGACCTTGTCTTTGAAAACGTTAATCGCAATATTTTGAAAAAACAGCATTTGAGATTCCATTGTATAGTCTTGAAAATCAATATCTAAATCGGGCATATTGTCCAGCGTATTGATGTTGGTTTTGGTGGAATTGA
>Ga0209628_10003020_pt1 | contig 11642 bp, 6 predicted proteins | sample TergutCu122P4_FD_187285 | JGI IMG/M metagenome (GOLD analysis project Ga0209628, IMG submission 187285) | Cubitermes ugandensis P4 segment gut microbial communities from Kakamega Forest, Kenya - Cu122 P4 (SPAdes) (version 2) | ecosystem: Host-associated > Arthropoda: Insects > Digestive system >...
CTCTTTCTATTTGCTGCACAATGTTTCAACACTCAATCAATGCAGAGAGGTTTCCTGTGTCACATTTGTGTGTAAACACTTTGCCAGCTAGCTGGCAAAGTGTTTATCACACAAATGTGACACAGGAAAACTCTCTGCATTGATTCAGTGTTGAAACATTGTGGAGCAAATGGAAAGAGACTGTTTCAGCGTTGCCAAACGTAGGTCCATATATATACGACATTAGCATTTCTGGCTTTACTAGGAGCTCCATATATATACAAAATTAGTAGCCTAAGGGCTAATATTATTAAATGGCAAGTGAAATTTAATCCAGTAGCCTAAGGGTTAAACATGTATGTTTCTTTGTAGTAACGTTTCTAGTATAAAATGTTTGAGCACGTGATTTAAATATCATTCCACAGGTTGCTCAATATATTGGAGAAATGTGTCGTTACATCCTAGCAGTACCAACAAAACCAGAGGATAAACAGCATAAATTACGACTGATTTTCGGCAATGGGCTAAGACCTCAAATTTGGACAGCATTTGTAGAACGTTTTAACATCCCACATGTAGCTGAATTTTATGGGGCTACAGAGGGTAATGCAAATATTGGTAAGTAAGCTTGTTTAAGGAAAGACTGAATCTAAAACTTTAAAAATATACCAAGAGAAGGTGCATACTATTTCCCTATCTGGTACCACAGCCAATTCAATTCTTGACTGCCTTAAATATCCTCAGCTATTGGTTCCTCTCAATTGATTTGGTCTTCTAGCCCCTGGTCCCCAGCATATTCTTCTGACACCAACATACACAGTCCGTCTACTAAGTTTTAGGACTGATTGTGCAGAGCAAATTCTACGCGCGCCATCAGGCAGTTACCCAGAGAAACACATAGGAGCAAGTCTTGACACGTTGTGTGCTTAGTGTTGTCTGAGTGAGTTGGGCAGTATTTGTGATTTGTGGAGTGAAACGAAGCTGTGTGTGAAAGCCCCGTCATGGATTTGAGTATGGAACAACGATTAGCAATAAAGTTCTGTTTTAAAGCTCGAAAAAGTGCAATGGAAACTGTCCAAATGGTAAATGCAGCTTATGGGGACCAAGCACTATCCCGTTTGAACGTTTTCCGATGGTATGAACGATTTCGTGATGGACGAGAAGACTCTGAAGATGACCCCAGGAGTGGCCGGCCTACAGAGTGTCGCAATGACAACAATGTCAAGAAGATTTCTCAATTGCTGCTTCAAAACCGTCACCTTTCATTAAGAATGCTAGCAGACGAGGTGAACATTGGCAAAGACACAGTGAGAAAGATTGTGTTGAAGATTTGCAAAAATGTAGGATTTGTTCGCGCTTTGTTCCACACTCTCCAGAGCAGAAAGACCGGAGAATTGCAGCTTGTCGAGATTTGATTGCCACAGCAGACAGTGTTCCTGACTTCTTTAGGAAGATTGTAACTGGCAATGAGATGTGGCGTTTTGCCTACGGTCCGACCACTAAACATCAATCCGCTGCATGGGTTGGAGAAACCTCACCATGGCCAAAAAATTGCCATTTCAGAAGTCTCGTGTGAAGACAATGTTGGTGATTTTCTTCAATTGGCAAGGCGTAATCCACAAAGAATTTGTTCCAGAGGGTGAAACTATCAAAGCAGTGTACTACAAAGGTGTAATGGAAAGGCTCCTAAACAGAATTCGACTTGTTAGACCCAGCATGTGTGAATCTGGTGACTGGTTCCTTTTGCACGACAACGCCCTGTCTCACAACACGACAATCGTCAAGCAGTTTTTGGCCCAACGAAAAGTGACTGTGCTCGACCACCCTCTGTATTCACCAGATTTAGCACCTGCTGATTACTTTTTGTTCCCAAAAGTGAAATCCCACTTGAAGGAGCGTCTCTTTGAATCGATTTCAGACATCCAGAAAGCCATGACAAGTACATTAAACACCATTGCAAAGGACGACTTCTACAAAGGCATCCAGAAGCTGTATGACCGTGCAAATCTGTGTGTACGGTTAGAAGGGATGTATGTCGAAAACTATACAATACAAGTGTCAATTCTTTCACGCAAATACTTTTTATAATGTCAGTCCTAAAACTTAGTAGATGCACTGTGTACGCTGTTTTGAATTTGTGTATCACTAAATATAACCTCGTGTTCGCTAGGTTGTCTAGGTCCCTTTAGGAAGCACAGTTTGAGAATCCTAAAGATAATATGTTTGGGGAACTGGGTCATCGTTCCCATACCCCACCCCCAACCTGGAGGACCAAAGTACCTCTCTTTTTCTGGCAACTCTCTTGAAATCTGTGAAGCATGGACAATTCTATCAACAGCCAGGCTGCCACAGGAATAGTTTTCAATTTCACTAATGCAAGCAAGTCCTCTCACCCTCAGGGGAAGGGGAAGAGGGAACCTTCAACAAAATGGAGATGGTATATTGTACTCATTGTAATTAATTTCTTCCTTACAGCGAATTTTGACAACACAGTGGGTGCAATAGGTTTTGTTTCACGGATCCTTCCTTCCTTCTATCCTATTGCTATCATCAGAGCAGACCCACACACTGGGGATCCAATCCGTAATGCACAAGGACTTTGTGTACGGTGCCAACCAGGTAAATATAATTTCAAATGCTGTCTCTAGCAAGTGAGGACAGAATCTAAAGCAGTAAATAATGTAACCTCTTCTATGTTAGGGAGGGGAAACTTGTAAATTTGCTGTGCCTTCCGATTGTCACACAAACATGTGTATTTGTGCCTCAGTGTCATACTTCATTCATCAACATACAGACAGGCTGCTTCCTAACTTCAAGATTAAATTCATACCTACAGCATTAACTCAGGGAGCTGAGAAAGTGTAGACGGTATAGTCACTAGGCTGCAGGCTGTATGATTTGAGGCATATTTCTTCTGTTCAAAATGTCCACACTGGATCTGGGGCCCACACAGCCTCCTATTCAATGGGTATGAGAGACTCTTTTCCCAGAGGTAATGTGGATAAGGAGTGAATTTGCCCCTCACCACCATCTAATGTTGTGGTTAAGAATGAGTGTGGCTATACCTGTATTTCCCTGACATGCCTTAATGGCATGGTGCAGGACCACTTTATCTTTAAACCATTAATTTCTTGCCCTTCTGTGCAATGGTTCCTTTGGTATTTTTCAAAACCAAAAGTTGGTTCATTTGCTAAGCCTAGAAACTGTATAACTTTCTCCATGAGCTGTACATTTCAGAACACTGGCCCTAAACACCTCTGTTTTAAGTTAACAGTTCAACTCTTGTGATGTAGTTTTTACCACTCCTACTTTATATTTATGAGGTTCTAGGTTCAAAGCCTGGGTAGGCTCGAAGGCTGGTTCAAATGTTTTTGAGATCAAGAGGTAGAAGACTATTTCTTCAGAATGTAAAGCTTTCAAAATTGAACAAATTTAATGAATGGAGAATTTTCTAAAGAAATTGGTGTTACAGCATTCAGTATGTTGGATAGTTCATAACACTGAAAAGTTTTTTCATATGGTAAAAGCGCTCTGCCCATAATACTGAAACAGTTATCAAGTGGTCTGCAAATATATAAGGTTTATATTCATATTTAAATGTGACATGCATGTAAGAGTTGAAACCTGAAGAATGTATTCTAACTCCTTGCAGGGGAGCCAGGTGTTTTCATTGGGAAGATAAATCCTCATAATCCAACACGGGCTTTCCTTGGTTATGTTAACGAGGCTGAATCACAAAAGAAGATTATCTATGATGTATTTTCCAAGGGAGATTCTGCATTCATTTCAGGTACTGCTTGCTTTATGAACACTAACTTCACAAAAATAATTTCCACATGATAAATATTGGACTGAATTATTGCATAACTGTTTAAAGGTTGCCTTAAATGGCACAAGGCCTGCTTTTTAAGCTATATGAATAGGCACATCTCCCCTGTTCATGCAAAACAATTTTAAGAAATTTTTTTTGAACATGGACAAACAAACTGCTTTCTTTGGTAAAAGAAAACCGTAAAAAATAAGGACCGCTATCTATTGAAGGTAAAACACAATACGAGTACAATATAGACATGCCCTGACCTACACAATTACAGACTTATACAATTGTTAAAATATTACAAAAATGAAATTCACGCCAAATTTTTCCTTGTGGGAATGAATGTCTAATGAGACCAAAGTGGTCAAAGAATACTGCCAGGCGATAACACAGGCAGTAGTGTGGTCACGCTGCACCCTGTCAGGTTTGTGTGTTAGAGTTTGGATTTCAACTGGACTGCCCTGTACAAACGTGGGCCAGGACAGCTAAGTTGGTACAGCAACTCACTGCAGGCTGGACGGTCCAGGGATTGAATCCCGGTGGGGTTGAGATTTTCTGCACCCATCCAGACTGGCCCTGGGGCCCACCCAGCCTCCTATACAATGGGTTCTGGGTCGCTTTCCTGGGGGGTAAAGCGACCGGAGCGTGGCGTTAACCACCCACCCTGTCTAGTGCGAGGTTAAAGAGAGCTTAGCTTATTAACTCAGACTTAAAATGTGTAAAAGAAAAAAAAATGTCAGCAATATAAAAATATGAAACAGCAAAGAGAGTTCCCCTAAGCAACTTGATAACAGATTCTACAGTCTAATCCATTCAGACAAGTTTATTCACAAAGTGTATTCTTTGGGTTGAGTTCACATACTCTTTTTTTAAAGTTTCATGCGCTGTCACTTTGACATGCCTGTCTGTTCACATTTAAGGTTGTGTACCAAGAAAAACAGTTACCAACTTTCAACAGACTTTGAACCTATTACTATATTACTTACTACCTACCACCACTACCACTAGTACTACTGATGTACTGATCAAAATTCATCTCATCTGTAGAAATTTTTGTAGAAATGGTCATTTTCACTTACATCTATGTTATACATTACCAAATCACAAATTCAGATAGAGTAAAACAATTCCAGACACCCTAAACTTACACAAGTGAAGTGCTGGCCCCCATAAATCATGTCTATCTTTATAGCCAGAGACTCGACAACAACTCATTCAACTGATATATGTATGTACTTGCACAGACGAAATAAATTCAGCATTTGAAATATTTCTAAAGGCAACTGAGAAATAGTGGGTTTTGAAACAGCAGTTTATAGTCCCAGCAGTCTCACAAATGGCAGTTTATAGTCCCAGCAGTCTTACAAACGGCAGTTTATAGTCCCAGCAGTCTCACAAATGGCAGTTTATAGTCCCAGCAGTCTCACAAACAGCTGTTTATAGTTCCAGCAGTCTCACAAACAGCAATATTCTCATCATGAAATATCACACTTTTATAATACCGTTTTCTTTACATTACAGGCGACCTTATTGTATCTGATGAGTTTGGATATTTATTCTTTAAAGACAGAACAGGTGATACATTCAGATGGAAAGGAGAAAATGTCTCAACATCAGAAGTTGAAGCTGTAATCAGCAATTTAGTTGATTATCGTGACGCAACAGTGTACGGTGTAGAGGCAAGTCTGATTTGATTTTATACTTTTTCAATGACCCTTTTCAGTGTTCATTCTAGCCTTTATAGTTCAAAGTTCAAACCTCTCCTGCCTGATCATTAATTAATGCTACAACTTGCAGTTAAAGGTATTGAATTCTCACAGTGAAGTGCAGCAACATAGCTGTAGTTACAGTAGATTAAGTAAGGAGTCAAAAATATTTTTGAAGAATAATGTCTTCTGGGATTTCAAGATTAAGATATACAGAACTATAATTTTGCCTGTTGTTTTGTATGGGTGTGAAAACTGGTCACTCACATTGAGGGAGGAACATAGGCTGAGGGTGTTTCAGAACAGGGTGTTGAGAATATTTGGGCATAAGAAGGATGAAGTGACAGAAGAATGGAGAAAACTACATTACGTGTATGAGGAGAATAATGGTCTGTACTCCTCACCCAACAGTACCGGGTCTTTCGTGGGGGTAAGGTGCGGCCGGGGCGTGACGCTGACCGCTCACCCCCTTCTAGTGCTGAGGTCAAAAATAGAGTAGAGCTATACTTCTACTCTCCCTAAGGGCCTGTGTGGCCTATGACAGGGTAAAACCTACCTACTCCTCACCCAATATTGTTCGGTGACCAAATCAAGAATGAGATGGACAGGGCATGTAGCATGTAGGGGGAGAGGAGAAGCATATACAGGGTTTTGGTGGGGAAACCTGGGGGAAGGAGACCACTTGTGAGACCCAGACATAGATGGGAGGATAATATTAAGACGGCTGTTCTGGAAGTGGGATGTGGGGGTATGGACTGGATCAAGCTGGCTCAGGATAGGGACAGGTGGTGTGCAATTGTGACTGCGGTAATGAACCTTCAAGTTCCATAAAATGCAGGGAATTTCTTGACTAGCTGAAAACTGGTTAGTTTCTCCAGAAGGACTCTGCTCCATGGAGAAAGTAAGGAAGTAATTAAGTATAGTGTCTTCTGGGATGAGACACTGTGTAGTCTAGCAGACACTTACTGACACTGCAGAACAATGTGTTGCCTCCAACATCAGTGCAAAACAGCACAGAGGAACTCGTCTGAAAAGCTGGTACATGTCTAGCAGCATGCATGATTCCACAGCTCAGAAGACCGTATTTATTATAGTTCCATTCATGAGAATGTTAAATACCACAAACAAAATATTTGTACATAGTTTTCTTTCAAGCATGGCATGTAATGTATAAAAATCACATTTAAGGTCTCTGGTCCTTTTGGGACTTCCTTATGGGAGTTCTGTTGTTTCCTTTCAAAATTTGCTTGCACAATGTTACTTTGATTTCTCAAGATAAAATTTAACATGCAAACTGCAAGCACCAGTGTCAATGGGCAACTGTTTCTTTTTGCACAGAATTGTGGGTCTAAAAATCATTAACAACAGAATGTATTATTTTCCTCAGGTACAAGGTTTGGAGGGACGGGCAGGAATGGCAGCAATTGTTGATCATGATGGCAGTTTAAACCTTACAAAATTAGCAGACGGTCTGAAAAAGACTCTTCCTTCATATGCCAGGCCTCTGTTCATCAGGATAGTGAGGAAAGTTGATATGACAGGTGAGCAGGAACTCCAGTTTTTATGAGTCTGATAATACAGGGCGTTTCATAATGTTCTCCATGATTACAAACATTTATGACAAGAAAACCAAAGGACCTACCTTAATGGAATTGTTCACAGCCACAGGAAAACTGAAAAAGTTTTTTTTGACAACTAGAGATGTTCGATGCATGCACCATGGGTGACACGGCACACATCGATATGATATTCAAGTTCTTGACACACACGCGTCAACATGTTGACATGTGTGTCACTTTTTCAGTTTTCCTGTGGCTGTAAACAATTCCATTAAAGTAGGTCCTTTGGATTTCTTGTTATAAATGTTTGTAATCACAGAGAGCATTATGAAACGCCCTGTATATTCGGATTTGTGTATGATAAATCACAAAGGGCTAAAAAAATTATAGACTTAAAGGAAATAAATGATGGCATCTTTCACCATTTTAAATGCTATTGTGAAGCTGTTCTGCTAGAGAAGATATTAGTGTAAACCATTCGTTTCTTTAACAGGAACTTTTAAAATGAAAAAGCTGGACCTGCAACATGATGGGTTTGATCCAGTACAAATCAAAGACAAGTTATACTACTGGGACACATCTGATGCATATGAAAGTCTGACTGAAGAAGTTTACAATCAGATACAGTCAGGAAAGATAAGACTATAATCTACACATCTCCTAGTTAAAATCAAACATACATTATGTAAGACATCTGTGGGTATAATCTGGATATTCATAAGCAATCACATTACTATGATAACCTAAAAGAAAAAGTTGTAAGTGACATGTGAAAGAGTAATTACCATATGTTTATGAGAGACATTATGTTTTGTTATTAGACTGATTGGCATGGAGCAGACAACATTGTTGCTGCATAACAACCAATAATACTGCTCACTCTGCAGTCAGTCTGGCGATAAGAATACTCACTGTTGTAGCATGTAAACTGTTGAAAGACTTGTGGGAGCAAATGTAACCATTTTGAAAGAATATGGTAGAATGTTTCTTTCAAATAGGTGTTGGTGATATTCAGTGGAGCTTATCAATTTTCATGATGGTAAAAGGGCTTGTATCAAGCTTAAAATAGATTTGGCTGTTACAGCCAGTTGCCACATCAGGCAAAAATTGCAATGCAGATAATTCTAAACTGATTTCATGTAATTATCACCTACATCTCAGCAGAAGCAGTTAAAAGGCTCAAACAATTTCTGTTACACAAGACATGTTTTTTTTGTGTTAAAGTTGTGTTAAAACTTCTTAAAGGCAGAGGGGGTCAAGATTCCCTTTTTTATACATAAATATTAATGAAATAAAATTGATTAATTTCTCACAGATTTCTTATTGCAATTTGTTTCCAAAACACAAGCACATTCTTACGCAGATCTGTCCAAGAAAGTCTGCCCTTGTTCAGAGAGACACTACAAAGGTACTTGCTTAAAGCAAAGAAACGTGCATTTTGTAAAAACAACTTAAACTGTCAATGAAATAAATATATTTTTTAAATAAATAGTATTTTAAGCACAATTTTTTTCAAATCAATGGTGAAGGTATTCAGCACAAAATATTCATAGAATAGTAAGAGAATACATTGAAGAAGTAGCATTCTAGAACCTGGTAATTATGCAATCTGCATGATATCTGATGTAAATAAAATTTTCCTCATCCTTTTACATCTGTCCTGTTTCACACCATGAGCCACCCAAAGAACACTCAAAAACCTGACATTTTCTGTGCAGTCTTATCACTGTGTATGGTAGTCATGACCGTGAGATATGCAAACAATGACATTAAGTTGCTGATGTCGCTGTGATTACTAATTCACATTCTCAGTATTAATTTCACAAGTAGGACTACTTATACTTCAGTTCCTGCATCTGAGTACATTCATTTGTTAAACCTTCCAGTGTTCAACATTATACACCCCAAATAAGATTTTCCAATGCACATCTTTCCAGACATATTAAGTGAATGCTTTCATGCCAGTTGGTGTTACATACATAAATACATATCATTTTGTAGGTCTAAAAATTCTGTCATACAACAGTCGGACATGAAACTTGTCACATAAAACACACACACACACAGATACACATAACACACAGACAAAACAAACGACTCAATACAACACAAAGAAACAAATGTCCCTACTACATTTCTTTTTAAATAACCAACCAGACACTCCCATTATCCAAATTTATTCTGTTATAAGATTCTACATGTTTTGGGCATCCTCTCTGCCCATCATCAGGAGTTCTCTACTGTACATTCGGCACTGGTAAGTTTCATGCAGGTTTTTGATGACCGTTTACCAGCAGAGTCAGGATGGAGTTCCATCCTGACTCTGCTTGGAAACTGTCATCAAAACCTGCATGAAACCAGTGCCGAATATACAGTAGAGAATTCCTGATGATGGGCAGAGAGGATGCCCGAAATATGTAGAATCTTATAACAGAATAAATTTGGATAACTGGTGCACCTGGTTGGTTATTTAAAAAGAAATCTATTACTATGTATGGTAACATGAATGTAAAGTCCCTACTAGTCTCCAAAATCAAATACTGTGCATAACATAACAATAAAACAATGCAATACAAATTACAACAGAAATAATTTATGAAATCAATTGTCTCTGCTGAACTCCAAAAATTCTTTGACAGAGTAAAATGAGTTACTAAAAAGATACCTGTATAACTCACTTTTAAATCGTTTCCTATCATTCTTAAGGTTTAAAATATTGCTGGGCAAGCTGTTATATATTTTAATACCAGAATAGGTCATTCCTTTTTGAACATTTGTGAGGTTTGCAATTGGAATGAAAAGTTGATTTTTACTTCTCATATGCAGTCCATGTATTTCTAAACCTGTCTGAAAATTATTTGGATTATCTATAATAAATAGCATCGGAGACAGTATATATTGACATGGAACAGGTAAGATTTCAAGTTTCCTAGACAAACCTCTACAAGACGCTCTTGGTTCTGCTCCAGAAATAATTCTTATTACCCTTTTTTCACCTATATTGCTCTTATTCTATTTGACAGTGCCTGTCTTGTTATAGTGGACTAACATAAATGGGGACAGGGGACAATCAACAAAATTTGAAATTTTGGCTGACAGGGGACTTTGTAATTTTCAGTACAAATCTGCAATGTGGGAAGGGTAATATTTTACCTACACTGTACTGTAACAACAACAAATCAAAACTGCATTCATGAAAACATTAAGGGCAGACATATCTCCAGTCCAGAAGTTTCTTTCTTATAGTGGACTATCCAAAAATATAAAGATTAAAACATACAGACATATAATTTTGCCTGTTGTTTATATGAGTAAAAAACTTGGTCTGTCAGATTATGGGAAGAACACAGGATGAGGGTGTTTGGGGATAGGGTGCTGAGGAAGATATTTTGACCTAAAAAGGAGTAGATAACAGGACACTGAAGAAAATTACACAGTAAGAAGCATCATAATTCATACTCCTCAGCAAACATAATTCCAAATATCAAATCAAGAGGACTAGGATAGACAGAACACATGGCACATATAGGGCAGAGGAGAGGTTCATATAGCGTTTTGGTGGGAAAACCTGAGTGACAGAGACCACTTTGAAGACACAGGTGTAAATGGGAAGAAAGTATTCAAATGAGTCTTAAAAGAATCAGTCTGGAGGGCATGGACTGAAATGATGTGGTCAGGACGGGGACAAGTGGCAGAAACTTGCGAATGTGGTAATAAAACTTCCAGTTCCATAAAATGTGGGGAATTTCTTGTCTAACTGGGTAACTATGAGCTCTTCAAGACAGAATCTGCTCCTTGCAATTAGTTAATTAATCACTTGGTTAGACAGATAATTTTGTAGTTCCCAGTATATGTTTTAATGTGAAGTATCAAATGGATTACTTGTAACATGTAAGTTCTTGACAGTGGTTTCACATAAATAAAATCACATTCACCAGGATTTTTTCCATTACACTACATGTAACAAAAAACACACATTTCAGAAGCTAACTGCTTCCATCCTCAGGTGATTTAGACAGAATAAGTTGATTTCTGAAAAGTTTTTATTTATTTATTATATACGATATAGCAAGACAATGGACAAAGTCCTGGTGAATGTGAATGTTTTTAGTTATCATGTGGACTAACTTACATGTATGCTTCACATTTCTTGCAACATAAAGTATTAAAAGAGAAAAGACCAAATGAATGATAGACTAAACTAGAATTAGCATTGACTTGTGACAATTATGCTGAATAAAGAAATGTTTGTCACCTCTTACAATTATATGCTATACAGAAACTTAATTTAACATTTAAAATTGGCATTTCTTTTCATTCTGTAGATGTAGTGTTTTTGCTCTTAATGTAAAAAAACTGTGTAACTAATGCATTGCTAAATTATTTTGTTTATTGGAATTATCACATCAACATACCTCACACATTAGGGGAACTGCAACAAGCCTTCTTGTTCAAGGTTTCCTGTAAATTTGTCTTTTAGCTTTCACAGCTGAAAGTGGGAACAACTTAATTTGTCTCACATTTTACAGCTCAATTTTTGCAGTGCAACAATAAGGAACTCTCTCTCTCTCTCTCTCTATA
>Ga0209628_10003022_pt1 | contig 11630 bp, 7 predicted proteins | sample TergutCu122P4_FD_187285 | JGI IMG/M metagenome (GOLD analysis project Ga0209628, IMG submission 187285) | Cubitermes ugandensis P4 segment gut microbial communities from Kakamega Forest, Kenya - Cu122 P4 (SPAdes) (version 2) | ecosystem: Host-associated > Arthropoda: Insects > Digestive system >...
CAGCACTCGTGTCGGAACGCTGCATTTTCGTTTGGGTTTTTGTGCACTATGGAAATAGAGCAAGTGCACACACTGAACAACAAAATGTGTGACCATACTGGGTTAAACGGTATGACAATCTGAGAGAGGTTCCACATGCAAGATCCGTACGCGTCTCAATGTTACGTTATGAGCACATTTTCTATCTTGTTTAACCTTCAGTTGAAGGAGTCAAATAATGTCTGTGATACTCCCCAGCCACGCAAGGTTTGAGGTTCTCAGAGCGATATATTGAAGGATTTAGTTCTTCTATGATGTAACGCTGTGTCATTGAGTGAGTGGTTCTCGAGTCTCGAAGGATCGTAGTGCCTTCGTCTTCAAGAGTCAAAAATTCCAAGGAAAAGTTCTGGGCTACCTGATTATTCAGGATTAAGGTACTACGATCCATTGAAATGTCTGGCATGACATGGCAAGATTACAGGTAAACACCTCATCCTTCATCCTAGCATTCTGTAAATGAATGTTCCTGTTTTTTACCTTGTGTCAGTCAACATCGACGGCGCTGTGGCGATTGGTAGAAAAATTTGGCTTCAATGGGATCTGACAAAGCCATCCCACATTCCGAGACCACTTTTAGCCACCACTATGTCTTTCATCAGGGATCTTTATTTACATAAGTAATCGATTTTTAATATATGAGTTGTTTTGAGCAAAAGAAAATTATAAAGTCACTTCGTGCTATGCTGCCGTTGAAAATCTTAATGGTCGAAAATTATTCGCGTTTTTGGGATATGATATTACACAATGACGTCCACTGACAGAGTGGAGGTAAAGTTTTACCCAGTTTCCATGAGGGTTACCCAATCATTACGGAATTACTTCATAACATAAGTGATTCACCTTCACGATTAAAAGATTTTTGGCGACTGCTTGATATTGCTTTCTTCACAGATCGTAAAGCTAATCAGAATGCTCTGAATACTGGGCTCAACGGCGAAATATATCCATCATTCAAACGACTGGCACCATTGATTGTTTCAGAAGAGAACAGACTTTATGGAAGATTCAACTCCTGAAAAGTGAGATAATCTACTTTACAAGCTTTCGAAGTCTCGGTGATGTTACATTCCTTGCGCCTGTCTGCATTCCCTGTTCTGAGGGTATGAAAGAAAGCGCCTGTCTACATTCCCTGTACTGAGAGTATGAAAGAAAGATTTGAAGACTCTAAGCGCATGAAGTTCCCTGCGTCTTGCAATATTAACCCCTCTCAAGACCGGGATGTAAGTCACGGATCTGAACTTATTTCTTCTGTGTCAAAGCAAAATGCGAGCGAAATAGGTAATGAGATTACTAATTTGCAGACATAGTGACAATTGAAAGCAAGACTTATACAGTAAAAACTGCACGTACCGAACTCCATGTTACCCGCATAGAGCCATATTTTGCAGAACTTCCCCGGACAACAAAAGCAGTTTTGCAGGCCTTATATAGACATGAAGAACTGGTTCCTTGGTTGTGAAAAATTAAGATCTGTGGCCCTGCTTATTCTCTGTATTTGTTGTCTTTTTTATTTTGGTGCAACAACCCCCAGCGGGGCAGGGCCTCTGTAATGTGCACAGACCGTGTTTATGGTTTGCGTTCACTTCTCATAACATAAAAAGTTTATTTTCTAAGGTGCATTATTCGCCACTTGGACAATGTAATGTAGACGTACTTGACTGCCGTGACGTACGATCTGAATCTTTAAAATTTCTAAAATTTTAGAGACCAGCTGTAGCTGTATGTGGCACCCGCTGCAATAGCGAAACTCTGTATTTTGTCGCGGACTGCACTTACGTGTCTCTTCTAGCGTCAAAATAAACAACGGCTATTTCCCTGATTGTCTAATCGGTTGGTGTTTCTAATGGAGAGGAAATCTGTTTCCTGTGAGGCCGGGATTGAAGTTATGCAAAAGTTAGTTGAACGTTGTCTTGAAAAGGATAGAATAATATTCAGTATTACAAAATTATCTCGTCTAACTACATTCGTTTTAAAGGCGAACAAGATTTGCATATGTTACTACAAAATAGATTCTGATGTTCATTTACTGTAAACAATATACATAGTACGTTGGCGAAAAGGTAACCAAAAAAATATAGTACCCTAGTAATAAAAATTCCTTTATTTCATTAAACAAAATAAATTACGAACACGTTAAATATTTCATGGTATGTGCCTATTTTTCTACATGGTTAATAGCTTTATGCAACGAAAATTAAACTTCGAATCCAGCTTTGGGTGTGAAGTACACCAAAGTGCCCCAAGAAATTTCAGTGCAGATCCCGACGCCACATTTAACTAAGATCGGCACAGTAGTTTCGGAGATAAAACTTGCGGCCGGAAAATCCTTTATAGTATATGTATAGTATAGTGCAGTATAGTATGTGTGTTTGTGTGTGTGTGTGTGTGTATGTATACATATATACATGCAGTATGAACGTTATTAAAAAGGCAGCACTCAATGAATCTGTATAAAACATTCGCAGTTAATACCCGCCTCTTGACTGCCTTTGTACAAATTTTCCCATTTCTTATCTCCGTTTTCTTAACCCCATGAAATACTGTGTGCTGATTACTCTCATATCATCAGCCTTCCTTACATTTCCACTATAACTTATACTGTTTAATCAACAACCTATTATTCCGCCAGCCGCACTCTGTGTAGCGGTGAATACCAGCTTTCATACACTCGTAAAGGTGTAGAAAATAAAAATTTAAAATAAATGGTTTCGATCGTGTGGCAGACGGATACTCACAGTACATTTAACTATATGTTAACAATTCATTTTACTTCTGTGCGCGCGCTCGCGATACTCGTAGTGATTGGTCCCGGCTGTGTACAGACTGCTCATTCAGTGCTTTGAAACACCGAAAATGCTGTACACTCTGGCGAGCCTCTCTCAGAAGTATCCTGAAGTACCGGCTCTGTGCCGAGCCACTCGAGCCCAGGGCTCCAGTTGATTACGTTACATGGGCCCGGGCTTATGAAATTGTACATAGTTACGAAAATAAAGAAGCCAGGGCTCGAGAACGAGCATAACCACGAGCATGCCGGACGCACCTTAACAATCAAACAGCATCCCTAAACACCCTAATAATTAATTAATGTTGTATTAAGTATCAACTCCATCTTTGAAACATTTGTCAAATAACCTGAGGGTGAGCTTACCATTCCATCAGATGTTACACAAAACCTAAAGTTGAAACAGAGTTGTTAATTAACGTACAAATTATTTTATGGTAAGCTTATCATTACACGAGACGTCATACAAACTCTTAAGTTGAAGCAGATTTGTTAATTAACGTAAAAATCAATCCACCATCATCATCTAGCTAACATGGGTATGGGCCACTTGTTAACCCGTTCCGGTCTCACACATCTAGAAGTCTCTTTAATGATCTCCCCTGGTTTATTCTGCCTTTGGTCTGTAGGTTTTTATTATCCTCGGCAATATATTATGAGGCATTCTGGTTACACAGTATGTTACAACCAATTTTTCAGTATTCCTATATTTTGTCCAAAACTGGGGTTATATTTAGTTCCTTTGCAATCTGTGTTTTTTTAATCATTTATCCAAGTGCATTCTGCTGTTTTTCTCATATATTTAATCTCTGCTGTTATTCTTCTTGTGTCTCTTGCTTTAACGGTCCAATTTTCACAAACGTATAACAAAGCTGGAACGGCTAGTGCACTGTATAGTTTTAATCTTGTTTTCTTTAAAGTTTACTGTGGTCTAAACATATTGTTAGTAACGCCTGCTATTTTCAAATAGTTGTTCAATTTTTTATTAATGTATAAGAGGCGGTGATGTGTAATACTACAGCCTCTCCTACCCAACAGTCATCCTCATCTTCTCGCAGTATACCCTGTTCCCACTAACGAGGCAATGACGACCGAGTCACATCGGTATAACTGTTTTACCAGGAATGAAGGAAATGCCATCCCAAAACACGCCTGTCCACAGGATACCACTGGACTTAACCAACTCTGGGCTCGTAACCCATGCAGGGGAAATTCTAAGTACTGGCATGTCTCACAAGAATAAGTCGGATGGATTAAAAATCAATTTATGGTAAGTATACATTTCCATGTGACTTCGCACAATTTCTCCAACTGTAAAAACGCCGTTAAATAACCTACGAATCACTCACAGTCGTCGAACACCATCTGATTTTCCTCATTGAAACTTGAACACTACAGAAATAAAACAATGCTGCCACACAAACAACTCTTCTACATTAAGTAATTAATTTATTTCCACTGAAGCACGTGATTACCAAGAGCAGATTTTTATCACTAACTTAACAGAGATTCAGGAAATTTCGGTTATATATTTAAACCAAGACAAACAGAACATATCCAGACTAATTCAGTGATATACCAGATTTTAGGCGAATAAGTATAGTCGCGAAAAGCGCCTATTAGCTTCGTCATGTCCGTCCGTCTACACGTCTGTCCGCATGTATCAGCGCAGTGCCGACTAAAGGTTTTCCGTGAAATTTGATACTGAGGAATTCTATGAAAACCTGCCCAGATATCCAGAAGTGGTTACAATCGGCAAAAATATTGGGCGATTGATATGCAGACTTAGGTACAAGTCGTTGGAGGTGACATAAAACAACCGTAACAGCACTGTTGTGCAACAAAGAATAAGTTTTATTGTTGGAAATGACAAACAGCTTAACAATACACATATAAATAACCGTTCCGTTTCCAGTGCAACAGTAATAAGGCGAAAGTGCCACTATGTTATGTTAAGTAGGTCTACGCACATCGACCACCTTTTTAAATATTTCGTCAATTTCCCAGTACACATTTATACGTATTCTGTAAGTATTCGTTTAAACAGTGGTCAAAAAAAAAAGCAGCAGAAGTTAAAATACGAGTAAGTTTGTTGTGAGTTTTATAGCTCGCCCATGTTCCAAATAATTTTCCGGTATTTTCATTAGTATGATTATCGTAATTGTTCTGTCAACTGAATACATAAAGTGTTGGAGTTGTAAGCTACATACATTTTGTTAGTTTTTAGCTAAAATGAAAAAAAATTTCTTTTTAATAGTGATATTCTTCTATGCACTAGCATGAAGATTGATGTGTGTCGAAACTCAAACTTTCCACAGCGATATTCAGAAAAGTATTGAGTATACCGCGATATGTGAAAGGGAAGTGGTGTGCACGGACTTCACGGAAGAATAAGCACACTTTCCGCTGAGTCCGAACGACATACAAGGCTTCATGGCAACAACGTCAACAAAACCCACTGTACGACGACAGCAGCAGCAGCCAGCAGAGACCACTTCTTTATAAATTTCGTTAAATATTCACCCCTTTCAAGACCGTTGCTCATCTGAATTATATATCATAATTAGGTTCACAAAAAAAAAACAGTCCGTGTCCATTATAAGGACCAGTTTGTTAATTGTGTATAGGACAATAACAGGTACGTGTTATGCGAATGACCCGAAACTTACAAATACAATGTCGACAAAATGCAGAATTTTAAATGTTGTAGCAAGTGGTACATATAGCTACAACTGGACTTTCAATGGTTACAAGTTCGGGCCTACAAACTTGCCAAACATGATTTTTGCCCACATGTGCATACACAGACTTGTAAAAGAGATTTTCGTTTTAAAATTTTATATGAAAATGACAGCCGCAATGGAGACAAAGACTTACGCTGGAGGATACAGAAAGGAGCGAAGTTAATTTTTGGGTTTATATTGTACTTGGTGAGATGTTAAGTAAGAGGCTGTAACGTTGGGTTGAATGATAAGTGTATTGCCGATCAATATACGTAAAGAAGAATGCACGATTATCGAAAACGTACGATATGTACTGCCCCTTGTTTCTTAAGTAAATTAAATCGCGAGTCACCAGAGTTGAGTAATTCCTTGTTTCAGTAAATGATAAGGACTTCGAATCCGATATGAACAGAAAGCACTAACTACCGAAAACAACTTTTGGGGGGTCTTATTTTTCTGAACAATTTAATTAGTCAATTTATTTGTATAACGACTGACAAGAATATTATACCTAGGCAGCTTTGTCAATTAAAGCAAATGAAAATAATTTGAGGTGATTCACGGAAATGTTTAAGCCAAACGTTTACAACACACACCGGAGGGCTAAAACATTCATTAGTTCTACGTTCGGTCTGTAGAGGGCATTTATGTGTTTCGTATATATCTCAGAACAAACAGCGACTTTTATCCTCTACAGCATTAACTGATTGGTTACGATAACCGAGATGGAGAACGTTTACTGCGTGGTACGAACTGGGCCTTGAACTAAAATATACTATATTATGTTTCGTCTTTAAAGAGTTATCTCTTGTCGATCTGTCCATCTGTGAGTAGGTGACATAAAAATGCACAGTTAAAAAATATATAGGATATTAACGAGAAAAACCAAACATTCCATAATAATTCACCGAATGGATTAATGCAGCGGCAACGCTATGCAATTAAAATCTTTCTCTGCGGATAATTCGCTTGGTCTTGCTCAGTCCTTGAGGGTAAATCCCGGGACAGTATTTGAAACAGGCTTCCGTGTCCTTCTAAATAATTTCCAATTCATGAATTGCCCTATAAGTGGATAACAGAGTTTACATCCTGAGTTACTGACGGCGCTGTATAACGTCAACAACCATACAAATCTGCATAATCTTCGACATGAGAATATTACTATAGGTTTTGATTTACTTTTACGGTAATTCTCCCTTTTCAATGCAGTTCTTTTACATATGAAATCTATGTCGGTTTATTCTTTTCAGATAATAAACATGTCTTTACCACAAAAATACAACTTATTGTCCACTACATTTATTGAGATTATTAGTCAACTACCAGAATTAGTCGAAGATTATAATACCGTGCAGTTTAAGGGCATAATAAACACGCGACAAACACTGATGGAACGGAGGTAAAAAAGTAAGTATGACAAATCCTGTGTGATTTAGAACGCAGAATTATGTTCATAAACTCGTCAAAAATGTTACAAAGGTTACAGAATAAAAACACCCTACACTGATAACCAGCAAGCCAAGACAAACAGTATTTTTATAGTTGTGTACAGACTGATACAAATTTTTTATGTAGAGAGATAAGGATTACGTAAATTAATTCCAAAAATCCTGATGTCAATAAATGTGCTTAACTTTAAAATGTAAGGAACATTAAAAATGTAAACCTTAAGGGTTAACATGCATTAGTTCATATCTGAGAATGACATGAACTGTCGAAACATGTAGAGCGAAGGACAATGTGTGATATGGTGTCTTCTTCTAGCAAATACACGCAGGAATGTACTTTATGTTTTCTATGTTCTGGAGTTTGAATGGCAAGAAATTCGCACGCATGCTTCTTCCCGCACAAAGGTAGAGAAAACGGTAGTGCAGTTTCAATCAAGACTTCATATTATTAGGGGCATGTAGGCAGGATTACTTTCAAAATGCCTTCCAGGAACGAAAAGGAAGATAGGTCAAGAAAAATTTTCGTTAGGCGGGTAATATAAATATGTGGTTAACATTTATTTCAAGCAATATGCAGATGACAACACGGCCAAACGGTCCAGCAACATACAGGTACTTAAATATTTATTTGCCATAAATAAAATTTGATTCTGCAATAATTTGTACACTTTCACAAACGTCAGTATAAATAATAAGAAAACATAGTTATATTCTAAAATAAGAAACAAGCACCCCAAAGAATTATCGCGTTAGTAATTTTTCAACGCCAGTGTCAATGAGATAAAAATGTATAAAGTAACGTACAACACGATGCCATGAAGGCACATACGGAGACAAGAGGTGTAGTTACATACATGTAATGCAGGTCATTGTTAACTTCACTTAGTAAAGTAATAAGAGGAACGAATTGGCGTTGCCACTTATGCAGTTCTTTGAGTGCTGTCCTCTAAATATTCAAAGATTCTGCGTTATGATGATGTCCCGTCAGCTGCGTTGTGCTGGAGCTCTCTGTCTTAATTTTCACTCTTCTTAAACTGCACAGACACTGAAAACTGAGGCAGAAAGTTTATCCGAAACATCGTCAACTGTTTTCCTTGCACATCCCAGAAAGCCCACAACAACACTGTTGCGCAAATCTCCAATCTCGTATAGCATCCATTCTTACTTCAACTGGTTAGTTAGTACAGAAAATGTCCACGGTGCAGCCAATGGACACGTTCCGTCATTTATACTGTCGACAAACCCACAAATCGTCATTTCGCTCAGACCAACAACGAATACACCGGCTGCGCTTCTCTATGCGACGACCGTGTGTGCAGTATCGGACTGAACAGACTGTATAAAACAAGCGAAACTCCTGTTTATATTAGTCATCAAAATCGGACACACCCTTCCACGTGTTCAGACCAACAAACTGACCGACCGACCGACCAACCAAACAAGCCAAACAACTAGCCAACCAACCAATGAAATCAACCATCCAACCAAACAAAACCAAACCAACTAACCATCCAACCAACGAAACCGACCAACCGACGAAACCAACCAAAGCAACCAACCAACCAGCGAACCAACCAACCAACCAACCAAACAACCAACCAAACCAAAACAAACCAATCAACCAACCTACCAACCAACCAACCAACCAACCAACCAACCTACCAACCAAGCAACCAAGCAACCAACCAACCAGCTACCTAATAAAACAACCAACGAAGCAACTGATATTACTGGCTAGCAAAACAAGGAACATTACAGAAAAGACCTCTTGAGACGTTAATACGTCTTTAGCTAGTCAAGAAGTGCCTCACATTTTACGGAACAAAAACGCTCATTAACGTGTTAACACGAGCCCAAAACTGTCTATCTCGAAGCAGTAAATCCAATCCACGCTTTTCCAGATTCCGCTCTTTGAGATGGGAACTGCTATTCCCCCCCACGTCTGCCTAGGTCTTGCAAGAGGTCTTTTGTCACTCAGGTTTCACAACAAAACCTTCTACACATATCCGATCTCCCGCATACGTGCCACATGTCCGGCCCATGGCATTATTCCCTACATTTTATCATCCGAAAAATATTTGGCGAAAATATCAAATCATGAAATTCCACATTGCGTAATTTTATCCAGCATACAGGTAATTCCTTTCTTTGACTGACCGGTCAACCTCAGCACCCTATCCTTCGAACACCCTGAAGCCTATGCTCTTTCCCAACGTCACAGACCAAGTTTCACACCCATATAAAACAAATGCAAACTTAAAGTTCTGTAAATTTTAATATTCAAGTTTATATAGAAAACGAAAAGCCAAATAATCTGGATCGAATGGTAGCAAGCATTACCCTATTATTTCCTAATTTTCTCTTTATTTATCCATTCTCGAAATCTTTATTTTTTAGTGTCGTTCCCAAATATCTAACTTTTCCACACATTCAACCGATTTATTAGCTGTCCTTCTGTTGTGATTTTGTCTGTCATTCTGTTGACGAGGCCTGTATACTTAGTTGTCTCATTATTATATGTAATTACCATACTAGCCTTCGTGCCATAAACAGTCTTTCCGCATACCTGACCAGCGTCAATCGTATGTAAATTATTTCACCTCAATGAGAGGTGAGACTCACAAATCGTGTTTTGATTGCCGACAGGATGAAAAAGTTCTATCTTCTTTTAAGTGCTAAGAGCGACTCTCGTGGCAAAGCAGCCTTCTATTCTAATGCGTAACGGGGCTTCTACCCCGGGTTAAAGTGGCAGATACGGATACCTTAGCAGCTCCATGCACGGTTCACGGCTTAAAACAAAAACAAGTGGCGCGACAAACCAGGGATGGGTAGCCAAATTTTGAGTCAAGACAAAGGTATGGGGAGTGTGCCAGAAAATTCGGCGTATGAAGGGGAAAACACATTCTAACGTATGGCAAATTATCTGATTAAATAAAAAAATCCATAAATTGCTTAAGCAAACTTCATTCTAACACAATGATTGGTTAAACACGGCCGAATCAAGGATGTTTAATAACCGACAAAATAAGTGTGAAATATGGAAAATTTTCCCCCTGCCAAAAAAAAAAAAAAATTGGACGAATAGCTAAACGTAACAAACATCTCAACCTCGCTATAAATTCACTTCAAGAATCCGTTATCTGGTTTTTCACTTGACTGAACCTACCGAATAGAATACTGATTCGCACAGCCGAAAATGTAAGTAGTTGTGGTTCCATTTCATTCTTTTCAAGCAAGTACTTCTCTGTATTTTCGCTGTAGAATGTTGCTAATGTAATGCACTATAACACAGCATCCGGCACGAAATTAAAAGATGTCCCTCTGCACGTGGATTAATTTAAAGAAATATCTAAACATTCAATTCGCCACGCCTTATCGCTGTGTGTTGCTTGTCAAAGATTTCGCCGACCCACGCTTTAAACCAACAGTGTTGTCTGCTACAAACCGAAGAAGCGCCTACAGGCAACGCCTGGAACCACTAAAACTATGGCACATTTTATGATACGGATGGCCGCACTGTCAAAATTCAGGGGAGGTAAGTTTCCGGAATGACAGTGCTAGTGCGATTTCAGTTTCGTATTCTTTAAACGTTTCTGTTCTCAGGAAGGAAAAGTTAGTATATCACTGGGCACGCCAAATGCATAAGGGTGAGTGGTTGTGTAGTTTCATTCGTTCCTAATATCGACACTAGATACATGTAATTGGTCAGCTTCACACCCCGGCCGCTTTATCCTCAGTAAAAGAACTCACACGCTGAATAGTTGGCAGGGTGGGTTCCATTGTTGGTGTGGGTGCTTGGGGGAAAAGACTGTCCGGAATAAAACCGACATTTCTCGGACATGTAGACCCTGGCACAAAGACTACATTACAAAGAAAATAGCAAATAACGACTGAATCTTTTACCTCTTGAATGACATTTTCACAAAAGATACTTGTAAAAGAAGCCAGTTTGTTCACTGCACAAGTATGTAGGTGTACGCTGTGTCGAATACAATGTTATTTGTTCTTTCAATTAACTTCCGCTTATATCTTAAAAATATATTTTTTTTCCGACTAATTTAATGACTGAGCAGTTTAATCACCACAACTTGACTGACCTAGTAAATTCACATCATCCAATCAAAATATACATGCCTATTTTAGTTTTCGGACAGACGAGAATAGCAATGGACGCTGTAGCACCACTAAACAAAATCACTCCACCCTAACTCACTCATTCACTCAGTCCCACCCTCCGTTTCTCACTCACTGACGGCAGTGCCAGCTTCTTCCTGTAGTTACAATTTTATTTTTTCACTGTCGAATTGTTTGAACAGAGTTTAGAGACGTTGTTGCATATATAGAGTAACGTAAAATAGAGACTTGTCTACAGTACTACTACTACTACTACTACTACTACTACTACTACTACTACTACTACTATTACTATTACTACTGTAATGAATGTCAAATTTATGTACGAGTAATATTTAAAATTTTTAAAAGTCGTTACGGCACCTCAGTTAGCCTTGCACAACACAGTACATAGCAACAGCCACCTTACTACCGCAAGCTCTGCACGCTGCAAAAGTTTGCTCTACATAACAAGGTGTCCTAAGTTTGCAATGTGACGTTGTTTTGTATTATGTTTTAAAGAAT
>Ga0209628_10003023_pt1 | contig 11630 bp, 12 predicted proteins | sample TergutCu122P4_FD_187285 | JGI IMG/M metagenome (GOLD analysis project Ga0209628, IMG submission 187285) | Cubitermes ugandensis P4 segment gut microbial communities from Kakamega Forest, Kenya - Cu122 P4 (SPAdes) (version 2) | ecosystem: Host-associated > Arthropoda: Insects > Digestive system...
GTCAGCCAGCCGCCGGCGGATTAGAGCCGTTTTCGTTCAAGCAATTACACTCCGCCAATACCTTCGTCATTCTGCGCGGAGCGAAGCGTAGTCGCAGAATCCAGACGCTGCATGGATTCCGCGACTACGCGCGGAATGACGTAATCACGGTGCCGACACGGACCGTTCTCGGCTAAACGAAAACCGCTCTAGCGCGGGCGGGGTTCGGTTACGGCCAACCGCGTAGTGAATGCCCCCCGATCAGCCCAACGCGACCGGCTCGCCGGCCTGTTCGCTGACCAGGCGGGATAGTTTTTCCAGCAGTTCCGCGCCGTCGCGGGTGTCCCGCCAGAGGCCGCCGTCCCGGCGGAAATGAAAGCCGCCACTACGGGCGGCGACCCAGATTTCGCGCGCCGCGCCATGACGGTTGACGATGATCCGGCTGCCGTCGGCAAAGGCGATTTCCAGCACGCCGCCGGCGGCCAGCTCGAAATCGACATCCGCCCCGCTCGCTTCCAGCCCCGCCTCGATCCGCGCCATCGCCGCGTCGGCCAGAGCGCTGAATTCCTTGTCATCCATCGTGATACCATCCCATCGTTTACCCCCGGCGCCCCGAAAATGTCCAGAATCGCCTTCCTGCTGCTCGCCCTCTGCCTTGCCGGCTGCGGCACCAAGGGGCCGCTGGAAATGCCGCCCGGCCCGGCGCCGCAGCCGCTGCTGGGCGGCGGCGCGAGCGCCGCGCCGGATGTTAACACGCCTCCCATCCCCAAAGACAAATGACCCCATTTACCCTGCAAAACGGCGTCCTGCACGCCGAAGCCGTCGCCTTGCCGGCTATCGCCGAACGCTTCGGCACGCCCGCCTATGTTTATTCCCGCGCCGCGCTGGAAAGCGCGCTGCGTGAATTCCAGGACGTTCTCGCCGCCCATCCGGCCGGCGCCGGGGCGCTGATCTGCTATGCCGTCAAGGCCAATTCCAATCTCGCCATCCTCAACCTGTTCGCCCGCCTGGGCGCCGGCTTCGACATCGTTTCGGGCGGCGAACTCCAGCGCGCGCTGGCCGCCGGGGCCGATCCGAAGAAGATCGTCTTTTCCGGCGTCGGCAAGACGGTGGCCGAGATGCGGCAGGCGCTGGAAGCCGGCATCTTCTGCTTCAACATCGAATCCATCCCCGAACTGGAACGCCTCGACGAAGTAGCCCGCCAGTCGAAGCGGCGCGCGCCGGTCAGCCTGCGCGTCAATCCCAACGTCGATCCCAAGACCCACCCCTACATCTCGACCGGCCTCAAGGAAGCCAAATTCGGCGTCGCCTACGACGACGCGCTGGCCCTCTACCGCCGCGCCGCCGCGCTGCCCGGCATCGCCGTCACCGGCATCGACTGCCATATCGGCTCGCAGTTGCTCGATCCCTCGCCCTTCGCCGAGGCGCTCGACCGCATCCTGGCCCTGGTCGACCAACTGGCGGCGGACGGCATCGCCATCCGCCATATCGACCTCGGCGGCGGCCTCGGCATCAAGTACCGCGATACCGAGGTGCAGCCGGCGGTCGCCTCCTACCTCAATCCGCTGCTCGACAAACTGCGCGGGCGCGGCCTGCAAGTCGTGCTCGAACCGGGCCGCCGGCTGGTCGGCAACGCCGGCCTGCTGCTGACCCGCGTCGAATTTCTCAAGGAAAACGAGAGCAAGAATTTCGCCGTCGTCGACGCGGCGATGAACGACCTGATGCGCCCGGCGCTCTACGAAGCCTGGCACGACATCCTGCCGGTGACGCCGCGCTTCGGCCAGACCCGCGACTACGACGTGGTCGGCCCGATCTGCGAAACCGGCGATTTCCTCGGCCAGTCCCGCCCGCTGGCCGCGCAGCCGGGCGACCTGCTGGCGGTGATGTCGGCCGGCGCCTACGGCATGGCGATGGCGTCGAATTACAACACCCGCCCGCGCGCCGCCGAGATCATGGTCGACAGCTCGGAAACCCACCTGATCCGCCAGCGCGAGACGGTCGAACAACTGTACGCCGGCGAACGGCTGCTGCCGTAGGCGAAGGCCGCCCCCATCCCGACCTTCCCCCGCAAGCGGGGGAAGGGAAAAATTACAGCACGTAGCGCGACAGATCCTCGTCGGCGGCGACATCGCCGAGGCGGGCGTTGACGTAGGCGGCATCGACGCGCAAGTGGTCGACATTGGCGTCGAACGAGACTTCTTCGAGCAGCTTTTCCATCACCGTGTGTAGGCGCCGGGCGCCGATGTTTTCGGTTCTTTCGTTGACCTGCCAGGCGATTTCGGCCATCCGGCGGATGCCGTCATCCATGAATTCGATGCCCATTCCCTCGGTCGCCAGCAGCGCCTGGTATTGCTTGGTCAGGCAGGCGTCGGTCTGGGTCAGGATGCGCTCGAAATCGGCCACCGACAGCGAATCCAGTTCGACGCGGATGGGGAAGCGCCCCTGCAATTCCGGGATCAGGTCGGAGGGCCGGGACAGGTGGAAGGCGCCGGAGGCGATGAACAGGATGTGATCGGTCTTTATCATGCCGTACTTGGTCGACACCGTGGTGCCTTCGACCAGCGGCAGCAGGTCGCGCTGCACGCCCTGGCGGGACACGTCGGCGCCCTGGACTTCGGAGCGGCTGGCGATCTTGTCCAGTTCGTCGAGAAAGACGATGCCGTTCTGCTCGACGGCCTTGACCGCTTGCAGCTTGACCTCGTCGTCATCGACCAGCTTGGCCGCTTCCTCGTCGGCCAGCAGTTTCAGCGCCTCGCGCACTTTCAGCTTGCGCGATTTCTTCTTGCCGCCGCCGATGTTCTGGAACATGCCCTGGATCTGCTGTGTCAGTTCCTCCATGCCCGGCGGCGCGAAAATTTCCGCCTGCATGGCCGGCGCGGCGACTTCGATGTCGATTTCCTTGTCGTCCAGATCGCCTTCGCGCAGCTTCTTGCGAAATTTCTGCCGCGTGCCGTTTTCGGCCGTCGCCGTGTCCTCGGCGTAGAAGCCGGGGCTGCGGGCGGGCGGCAGGAGGGCGTCGAGGATGCGTTCCTCGGCGGCGTCCTCGGCGCGCGGGCGCATGCTCTTGATGGCCCGGTCGCGGTGCGACTTGACGGCCATTTCGACCAGATCGCGGATGATGGTTTCGACATCGCGCCCGACATAGCCGACTTCGGTGAACTTGGTCGCCTCGATCTTGATGAAGGGCGCATTGGCCAGGCGCGCCAGGCGGCGGGCGATTTCGGTCTTGCCGACGCCGGTCGGGCCGATCATCAGGATGTTCTTCGGCGTGATTTCCTGGCGCAGCGGCTCGGCCACCTGCGAGCGCCGCCAGCGGTTGCGCAGGGCGATGGCCACCGCCTTCTTGGCGTTGTGCTGGCCGACGATGTGCTTGTCGAGTTCGGAGACGATCTCCCTGGGCGTCATCGTGCTCATTCCAGCGTCTCCAGCGTGAAGTTGCGATTGGTGTAGATGCACAGATCGGCGGCGATCTCCAGCGATCTGGTGACGATTTCCAGCGGCGGCAGTTCGGTGTTTTCCAAGAGCGCCCGCGCCGCGCTCTGCGCGTAGGCGCCGCCGGAGCCGATGGCGACGATGCCCTGTTCCGGCTCCAGCACGTCGCCGTTGCCGGTGATGACCAGCGAGGATTCCCGGTCGGCCACCGACAGCATGGCCTCCAGGCGGCGCAGCGCGCGGTCGGTGCGCCAGTCCTTGGCCAGTTCGACCGCCGAGCGCACGAGATGGCCCTGATGCTTTTCCAGCTTGGCCTCGAAACGCTCGAACAGCGTGAAGGCGTCCGCCGTGCCGCCGGCAAAACCGGCGAGTATCCTGCCTTGGTACAGGCGGCGCACCTTTTTCGCGCTGCCCTTGATGACGATGCTGCCCAGCGTCACCTGGCCGTCGCCGCCCATGGCGACGACATTGCCCCGACGCACCGACAGAATCGTGGTGCCGTGATATTGCTCCATGTTTTTTCCTGGCTCGATACTTTTGGAATTACGACTTGGCAACGAGGATGCGCGCCTGCTTGTTGAGGCCGACCACGACCATCAGCTCGGCGAGCAGATGGCCAGGGCCGCGGATCAGCACCTCGTGGCCCCGCGCCTTGAGCGCCGCGACGCGATTGACCAGTTGCCCGGCGGAAAAGAAATCCATGCGCCGGACGCCGGAAAAATCGATGACCGGATGCTCGCTGTCTTCGAGCGCCGCCAATTCATCGAAGCGGCAGTTTTTCAGGTCGCCTTCCAGATAGCAGGCGCCGTCCTGCGCCGCCGCGCCGAAGGCGGACGGCTCCTCGGCGGCCAGCGCCGGCGGGCTTTCCCAGGAAGGCGGCGAACGCTCGAAGGTCACCGCGTAATCGACCGCCCGCTCCTCGAACTGCTCCTGCGTGCCGTGCCGCAGCAGCAATTCCAGCAGCAGCGCCCAGGCCGTTTCCCGCACCGCCTCGCCGGGCTGCAAACGCTCGCCGAGGCGGGCCAGGAAACCGTCGACCTCATGCAGCGTCACGGCCACTCCCTTGTGCCGCGCCTCGCTCAACAACGCCGCCAGCCGCCCCGCCACCACGTCGTCGCAGCCGGCCAGCCTGCCGCATTCGATGGCGACCGCCTGGCCCTGCGCCAGCCAGCCGGCCAGATCGTCCAGCGGCGCCGCCTCGCCGTTGGTCAGCACGCCGCGCAGCGCCAGCCGGTGCTGGCGAGCGCCGTTGCCGGCCGCTGCCGGTTTGGTTTCGCGCCAGGGCGGCGGCGAAGTTTCCCAGGTCTGCACGAATTCGAGCGCCAGCTTGTCGAAAGCGGCCCGGTCGCCGATGCACTGCAACAGGTCGAGCAGCAGCAGCCAGAAGCGCCGGCCCTCGTCGCCCGGATAGGCGCGGATCAGGGTTTCCAGCAGCGTGCGGGCGGCGGCATCCTGGCCGTTGGCGAACAGCACCACGGCATGTTCGATATCGCCCTGCACCGGATCGCCGTCGTGATCGACCTTGATGTCCAGGGCGCTGGCGGTGGAGAAGCCGCCGTCGTCGAAATCATCCCTGGCGGCGGCGGGCGGCGGCTTCAGCGAGCCGCTGCTGGCGAATTCCAGATCCGGCAGCAGTTCCGGCAACGGCTCCGGCGATTCGGGCGGCAACTCCGCCACCGGTTCCGGCGGCGGCGCAAGCGCTGCTTTCTGATACACCGGCCCCGTCGCCTGGGCGCGCGGCTTGGCGGCCTGGCGCTCCGGCATTTTCTGGGCCGACTTCTTGAAAAATGAAAAAACCATGAGTTCTCCAGCAGCGGGATGACCCTTTTAGCACGCCCTTTGGCGCCGCGCAATCAATCCGCCCGCAGCGCGCGGCAAAGCCGCGCCGGCCGCCCCGCGCGCGCAAGAAAAAGCCCCGGTCGCCGCAAGACGACCGGGGCCTGATGCGGCGCGGCAAGGACTCAGGCGCCCAGGCCCTTGCGATTGCGGGCGTGGCACTCGGCGGCGTAGATGACCTTGAACAGGGTCTTGCCCTCGCCCTTGAACAGGCGCTTGCTGGACTTGGAAATGCAGCGGCGCTCCAGCGAAGAACGGCGGGTACGGTTGATGGCCATGACTAACTCCTTGATTCCGGCAATTTTTTGAAACCCCGGATGTTAGGCGCTACGGCGTCAAAGGTCAATGCGCAAGCGCCCCTCACTTCTGCCGGGCGCGGGGATGCGCCGCGTCATAGACGCGGGCGAGGTGCTGGAAGTCGAGATGGGTATATACCTGCGTCGAGGCGACGCTGGCGTGGCCGAGCATTTCCTGCACCGCCCGCAGGTCGCCGGAGGATTGCAGCAGGTGCGAGGCGAAGGAGTGGCGCAGCAGGTGCGGGTGCAGGCGTTGCGGCAGGCCCTGGCGCACGGCCTGTTCGGCCAGGCGAAGCTGGATGGCGCGATGGCCGAGACGGCGGCCCCGGCGGCCGACGAACAGCGCCGGCTCGTCGGCCGCCGCCAGCGTGGCGCGCGCCGCCTGCCAGGCCGCCAAGGCTGCGCGGGCGCGCTTGCCGACCGGCGCCAGCCGCGCTTTGGATCGCTTGCCGAGGACGCGGATCTCGCCTTCGCGCAGGGCGCCGTCGAGGGCGTCGAGGTCGAGCGCCGCCAGTTCGGCCAGGCGCAGGCCGGCGGAATAGAACAGCTCGAACATCGCCGCGTCGCGCACGGCCAGCGCGTCCTCGTCGCCGCCGCAGCGGTCCAGGAAGCCGCCGATTTCGTCCACCCCCAGCGCGCCGGGCAGGGCGCGCGGCGACTTGGGAGCGCGGATGCCCTTGCAGGGATTGGCGCGCAGCATGTCACGATTGCCGAGCCAGGCGAAAAAACCGCGCCAGGCCGACAAGAGGCGCGCCAGCGAGCGCCCGGAGAGGCCGCCGGCATGCAGTTGGGCGACGAAACGGCGGATGTGGTGGGAGTGCAGACTGTCGAGCGCGGTGTCGCCGGCCAGTTCGCACAGGCGGCGGAGGTCGCGGCGGTAGGCGGCGATGGTATGCGGCGACTGGCGGCGCTGTTCGGCCAGCACGGCCAGCCAGGCGTCGGCCAGCGCCGGGGCGTTCACGGCGCGCTCTTGCCGACCCTGGCGAGCGCCGCCGAGGCCATTTCGCCGAGGCGTTCGAGATACAGGGTGCCCATGCCGGCATAGAAACGCTGCGCGTCCTCGCTGCCCAGCGCGATCATGCCGATGGTGCCGCCGCTGTTGCGCAGCGCGATCAGGGCTTGCGAGCGGATCAGCAGGGCGTGTTCGCCGAACCACGAGGCCGTGCCGAAGCCGGCGGTGGAGCCGCAGTAGGGCCGCCCCAGGGTTTCGGCGAAGACTTGCAGTTCCTCGCTGACGGCGGCGAATTCGGGCAGGTCGGCGACGCCCTCCGGCTTGTGCCACAGGCGCAGGGCGACGTGCGGCACGGCGAAGTCGTCGCGCAGGTGGAAGTCGAGCAGGTGGATGACCGCCTGAAAGGTTTCGGCGGCGACGAGGCCGACGGCCAGGCGGTGGACTTTCTCGCTGATGGCGTCGTTTTCTTCGCCGAAGGCGATCAGTTCGGCCAGCTTCGCCTCGCTGGCGCGGGTTTTTTCCCGCAGGCTCAACATCTGCCGCTCGGCCAGCGAGATGGCGCGCCCGCCGTGCGGGTGCGGCACGAACACCTGGGCCATCAGGTCGGCATACTGCTCGAAAAAGCCGGGGTTGTGTTTCAGGTAATCGGCGACTTCATCGGGAAACAGCGCGCTCATCGTTCAATTTCTCCAGAAAACACGGCTTGAATTTCAAAAAGGATAGCAGGAACAGCGCGTTATCTCAAAACGCTAAAGTTTTTTCTCCATGATGTAGTCGTCCATGATGAAGCCGCCGCCGATGTCGGAAACGATTTCCTCGCGCACCGTGAAGCCGTATTTGCGATAGGAGGAAATGGCCCTTTCATTGCGCTTGTTCACCGACAGAATGACGCAGGGATAGCCCTTCCTGGCCGCCCGCGCCGCGACGTGGGCGATCATCTGGCCGCCGACGCCGCGGCGCTGCACGTCGGGGTGTATGTACAGCTTGTCCAGCTTGAATTCGCCGTGGTACAGCTCGCTGAAGGCGAAGCCGACCCGCCGCTCGCCGTGGAAGGCCTGGTCGAGCCACTTGTCGGCGTCTTCGAGATCGTCGTACAGGCGCTCGTAGCCGTAGCGTTGTTCGAGCATGAATTCGATCTGCTCCTGGGTGATGATGCCCGGATAGGTCGCCTGCCAGATTTCCCTGGCCAGCGCGGAAATCGCCGGCACTTCGGGCGGCGTCACGGGACGGATCTGGATGTTGATGCTGCTCATGTTCGCGTACCCCCTTGTGTTGACGAATGGTCCATTATGCCGGCGCTTCGGGCGCCGGTTCGGCGCCGCGCGGCCGCTTGTAGCGGTTGTAGCCCCACAGGTATTGCGTCGGGCACTGGCGGACCAGCGCCTCGACCTCGTGGTTGATCTGCTGCGCGCGCTCCACCGTCGAGCCGCTCAGGGGCTGGCTGGGCGGCAGGAAGTGAATGCGGTAGCCGCGCCCGCCGGGCAGGCGCTCGCCCCAGGTCATGAGCGAGACGGCTCCGGTTTGCGTCAGCCGCGCGGCCAGCGTCATGGTATAGGCGTAGCGGCCAAAAAACTTGAGCCAGACGCCCTCGCCGCTTTTCGGCGCCTGATCGGGCAACATGCCGACCATCTCGCCCTTCTTCAGCGCCTTGATGAGGGCGCGCACGCCCGACAGGTCGGCGGGCGCGAGATGCAGCCGTTCGCGCTTGCGTCCGGCCAGGATCAGGCGCTGCGCCGCCGCCGATTTCGGCGCGCGGTAGAGCACCGTGATGTCGCCCAGCGTGGACAGGTACTGGGCGGTGATCTCGAAGCAGCCCAGATGCGGCGTCAGGAAGACGACGCCCTTGCCCGCCTGGCGCGCCGCCGCCACCAGTTCGCCGCCGACCACCTCGACCACCTGGGCATTGGCTTCTTCCAGCGAACGCAGCCAGACGCGGGCGAGTTCGGCCATCTGCTTGCCCGCCTCGGCGGCGGCCGCGCCGCGCAGGGCTGCATCGACGCCGGCCTGCGCCATGTTGGCGCGCAGATTGCGGCGGTAGGTCGGCGACAGCAGATAGGTCAGCCGGCCCAGCCAGCCGCCGATGAGATGTACCAGCCACAGGGGCAGGCGGGAGAAAATCCTGAAGACGAAAAGCACGGGGCTTGATGGCCGGCGTAAAAAAGGTAGGATTATGGGATCGCCGAGTTAAACAGACAACTTGCGGGGCGATTCAGAAATTCTGCTAAAGCGTCGCCTGCTCATGGTCCGAAGCCGGTAACGCCGGATCAAAGGACCATTGGAGCATGCCATGAGCGATTATCTCTTCACCTCGGAATCGGTCGGCGAAGGCCATCCCGACAAGGTCGCCGACCAGATTTCCGACGCCATCCTCGACGCCATCCTGGCCCAGGACAAGCATTCGCGCGTCGCCGCCGAAACCCTGTGCAACACCGGCCTGGTGGTGCTGGCCGGGGAAATCACCACGGCCGCCAACGTCGATTACATCCAGGTCGCCCGCGACGCCATCAAGCGCATCGGCTACGACAACACCGACTACGGCATCGACTACCGGGGCTGCGCCGTGCTGGTCGCCTACGACAAGCAAAGCCCGGACATCGCCCAGGGCGTCAACAAGGCTTACGACGACAATCTCGACCAGGGCGCCGGCGACCAGGGCCTGATGTTCGGCTACGCCTGCGACGAAACGCCGTCGCTGATGCCGCTACCGATCTACCTCTCGCACCGCCTGGTCGAGCGCCAGGCCATGCTGCGCAAGGACGGGCGGCTCCCCTGGGCGCGCCCGGACGCCAAATCCCAGGTCACCGTGCGCTATGTGAATGGCAAGCCGCACGCCATCGACACCGTGGTGCTGTCCACCCAGCACGCGCCGGACATCAGCCTGGAAGACCTGCGCGAAGCCGTCATCGAGCAGATCATCAAGCCGGTGCTGCCGAAGGAACTCATCAAGGGCGACATCAAGTATCTGGTCAACCCGACCGGCCGCTTCGTCGTCGGCGGCCCGCAGGGCGACTGCGGCCTGACCGGGCGCAAGATCATCGTCGACACCTACGGCGGGGCCGCGCCGCACGGCGGCGGGGCCTTCTCCGGCAAGGACCCGTCCAAGGTCGACCGCTCCGCCGCCTACGCCACCCGCTACGTCGCCAAGAACATCGTCGCCGCCGGCCTGGCCTCGCGCTGCCTGGTGCAGGTTTCCTACGCCATCGGCGTCGCCCAGCCGACCTCGGTCATGGTCGAGACCTACGGCACCGGCAAGGTCAGCAACGAAACCCTGACGGAACTGGTCAGAAAGCATTTCGACCTGCGCCCGAAGGGCATCGTCAACATGCTCGACCTGCTCCGCCCGATCTACCGGAAAACCGCCGCCTACGGCCACTTCGGCCGCGACGAGCCGGAATTCACCTGGGAGGAAACCAACCGCGCCAACCTGCTGCGGGCCGACGCGGGGCTGTAGTCCGGATTGGCGCAGAAGTTCCGGGAGCCTGCGCGGCTCCCTTTTTGGTCTACAATCCGCCAATCACCGAGGGGCGCTGCAAGAGAACATCGACTTTCTCTCAGGCTCGGTTTCCAACCGCGCTCACTGTCCAATCCCGCCGGGCGCGGGGGTTCGGTGAGTGCAACCGCCCCGTCCCGGCCACAGTTCATGAGGAGCCTGCTGTGGCTGAATGCAAAGATTACGCCGTTTCCGACCTGAGCCTGGCCGCCTGGGGCCGCCGGGAGATTCGCATCGCCGAGACGGAAATGCCCGGCCTGATGGCCATCCGCGAGGAATACGCCGCCGCCCGGCCGCTCAAGGGGGCGCGCATCACCGGCTCGCTGCACATGACCATCCAGACCGCCGTGCTGATCGAGACGCTGACCGCGCTGGGCGCCGAAGTCCGCTGGGCTTCGTGCAACATCTTTTCGACCCAGGATCACGCCGCCGCCGCCATCGCCGCCGCCGGCGTGCCGGTTTTCGCGGTCAAGGGCGAAACGCTTCAGGATTACTGGGACTACACGCACCGCATTTTCGAGTGGCCGGATGGCGGCTACTCGAACATGATTCTCGACGACGGCGGCGACGCGACGCTGCTGCTGCATCTGGGGGCCAGGGCCGAGCGGGACCTGGCGGTGCTGGAAAAGCCCGGTTCTGAAGAAGAAACCATCCTTTTCGCCGCCATCAGGGCCAAGCTCGCCAGCGAGCCAGCCTGGTATTCGACGCGGCTCGCCCGCATCAGGGGCGTCACCGAGGAAACCACGACCGGCGTGCATCGCCTGTACCAGATGCACCAGCGCGGCGAACTCAAGTTTCCGGCCATCAATGTCAATGATTCGGTCACCAAGTCGAAATTCGACAATCTCTATGGCTGCCGCGAATCGCTGGTCGACGGCATCAAGCGCGCCACCGACGTGATGGTCGCCGGCAAGGTCGCGCTGGTCTGCGGTTACGGCGATGTCGGCAAGGGCAGCGCGCAGGCGCTGCGGGCGCTGTCGGCGCAGGTGTGGGTCACCGAAATCGACCCGATCTGCGCCCTGCAGGCGGCGATGGAAGGCTACCGCGTCGTCACGATGGACTACGCCGCCGACAAGGCCGACATTTTCGTCACCTGCACCGGCAATTACCACGTCATCACGCACGAGCACATGGCGAAGATGAAGGATCAGGCCATCGTCTGCAACATCGGCCATTTCGACAACGAAATCGATGTCGCCGCGCTGGAAAAATACCAGTGGGAGGAAATCAAGCCGCAGGTCGATCACGTCATCTTCCCCGATGGCAAGCGCATCATCCTGCTGGCCAAGGGGCGGCTGGTCAATCTCGGCTGTGCCACCGGCCATCCGAGCTATGTCATGAGTTCGTCGTTCGCCAACCAGACCATCGCGCAGATCGAGTTGTTCACGCAGGCCGCCAAATATCCGGTCGGCGTCTACACGCTGCCGAAGCATCTGGACGAAAAGGTCGCGCGCCTGCAATTGAAAAAACTCAACGCGCAACTGACCACGCTGCGCCCTGAACAGGCCGCCTACATCGGCGTGCCGGTCGAAGGCCCGTACAAGGCCGAGCACTACCGCTACTGAGCCGGCGGCGCGCCGACGACATGAGCATGAATTCCTTCCACGCCCGGCAGGGCGGCAGGCCGCGTCAGGAAAAGCCGCCC
>Ga0209628_10003024_pt1 | contig 11629 bp, 8 predicted proteins | sample TergutCu122P4_FD_187285 | JGI IMG/M metagenome (GOLD analysis project Ga0209628, IMG submission 187285) | Cubitermes ugandensis P4 segment gut microbial communities from Kakamega Forest, Kenya - Cu122 P4 (SPAdes) (version 2) | ecosystem: Host-associated > Arthropoda: Insects > Digestive system >...
AGATCGGCCTCGAAGCCGTGTCATGGCGGTGGTCACCGAGGTTTCATCCAGGAACACCCGTTGCCTACCTGCCAGGTGCCTGGATCGGCCAGCCATTGGCGGCGCGCCTGCTGGACATCCGCTCGCTCTTGTTCGCTGGCGTGCAACGTTTTTTTTAAAGCGCAAGCCCCATTTCTTCAACTGATACCACAGCCCGGATTGATTGATCGATACCCCTTCTTTTTCGGCGATGCGTTGGCACAGCTCCAACAGGGTGTAGCGCCGCAGAAATTCTGTCCAAACAAACGGGGCCGGCTCTAAGCTCAGTTGGTGGTGATGGGCAGAATCGAACTGCCGACCTATGGGTTATGAATCCATCGCTCTAACCGTCTGAGCTACATCACCACGCCAGAACCTATCAATTATAGAGGAGCGGCGACAGGATGGTCAAACAGGGCAATCGCATGAACGCCATCGTCATTGCTTCGGCAAAGATTTGCCCTGCGGGGGGGGCTCCTTCGTGTAGTCTTTTCTCTTTCTCAATCTTCCGAGCGCACCCATACGGCCATGACGGTGTAATTGTCCTGATTGAGCTTGGCGTGGGCGCGCACTTGGGCGTCGATTTGTTCGATCCACTGGCTTGGGTTGTCGGAGGATTGGAGCGTTTGCAGCAGACAACTATCGCCCAAGGGTTCCCACACGCCGTCGCTGCACAGCAGCAGCGCATCGCCTGCCAGTAGCTGCACGCGCTCGGATACGGTGATATCGAGATATTCCCGTGAGCCGAGCGCCGACAGGAGCATGTTGTGATGCGGATGCAGCCGCGCAGCTTCTTCGTCGATCAGGCCGCCGGTGACCATTTGCTGCACCACGCTATGGTCGACGGTGCGGCAGGCGAGCATGCCATCGCGAAACAGGTAAGCGCGGCTGTCGCCGGTGTGCGCCCAGGCAAATTCGTTTTCGTACAGGTCGAGCGCGACCAACACAACGGTCGAGCGCATTGCCGCGAGTTGGCCGCCTTCGGCCTGGCGAGCAATCACATCCAGATTGGCTTGTTCGAGCAAGCGGCGCAGGTTGCCGGCATCCAGCCCCGGCGCTGCGGCAAAGCCGCCGAGCACGCTGCCGCGCACGATGGCGGCGGCCACGTCGCCGCCGCCGTGGCCGCCTGCGCCGTCGGCCACCAGGCAGGCTACGAAGCGGCCATCATTCCATTGACCCAAGACATCTTCGTTGTACTCGCGATTGCCCCGGCGGGTGAGGCTGACGATTTCGACTTCCACGCGCTCTACCCCTCGGCTTGGCGGCCCGATTGCCCGGCGGATTCAAGCCGCGCCATCTGCTCTTCGTAGGCTTTTACGAAGGCTTTGCCGAAGACGCTGTGGAAATCTTCCTCGGCTTCGGTGGCGATTTCGGCATAGAACCGCACAAACTGATCCCACAGCTTGGCCTTGCGGTGGGCGGTAAAAAGATTGTCGAGCGTGGATTTGACGGCGATTCTTTTTTCCAGTTCATCCGGCGCAAAGCGCGTGATGAGCTGCGCCAGCGCGGCGCGCGTGCCGACCATGACGCCGAACTGGTGCGCGCGCAGATCATCGAAAGCGTCGCGCATGGCTTCACTGGCCGGCATGAAACCGCGTATGCCGGGGCCAAGCAGATGCGCCAGCGCAACTTCAACGCTGGGTGAGAACTTCAGTGGGTTGTTCGCTTGCACGGCGATCATGGTGACTTCGGCGCGTAGCTCCTGCTTGAACTCCTGGCGCGTGAGCAAGAGTTGCAGCGTGCCTTGAATAGCGTCGCGCAGGAGTATGCCGATGCGCTCCATGAGTTCGGGCGTCAGCACTTTGGGCGGATCGCGCAAATCTCCCAAGCCGCGCAGCAGAGCGGCCAGCAGCTCGTCTTCATCGGCGTGCGGCATGGCTGCGGGAGCGGCGGATTTCTCCCCGACCGGCATGGGCGGCGGAACCGGTGCAGCGATGATGGTTGGCGTTACCGGAACAGATGCGGGCGAGATGACAACCGGCGCAGGTTGAGCGACCGGCACAGACTCGGCAGCAGGCATGGCCTCGATGGCGCGCGGCGGCGCGAAGCCGAACTGCCCGATCGGCAAATGGTCGCCGTGCGGCGCGGGCGTGGGTGGCGCGATACCTCCCGCCAGCGCAGCCAGCGGATCGGCATTGGCGGCGGTATTGGGGTGGTGCAGCGGATCAGCCAGCGGCGACAGCGCCAGCGGATCGCCGCCCAGGCCGCCACCGCCGCCGAACAGGCTGTCGATACCGGGCGTGCCCTGGCCGGTGGGCATGGCGAGATCGGAGAAATCATCGAAAGCCCCCTGGCCGCTTGCCGGTGGCGGGTCGAACAGTGCTGCCGGTGCGGGCGAAGGAGCAAGCAGATCGGCGAAGGGATCGGGCGCGCCAGCGGGCAAGGGGATAGGCTCGGGCGCGACCGATGGCGCGGACGGCGGGCCAAGGCCGACCAGCAGATCGGCAAAAGGATCGTCGTGCGCGGAGAACGTTGCGGTCATGGACGAAGCCGCTGGCGCGGGACCGCCGACGGATACCAGTGGCGCGTCAGCCAGCATCCGCACGGTCAACTCGAAACTGCCGATCGTCAGCCGGTCGCCGTCGCCGAGCGGCGCTTCGTTGCCAGCGCCCAGCGCGCGGCCATTGCACAGCAGCGGATTACTGCCGCGATCAATGATGAAATAGCGCCCATCACGACACACCACCTGCGCGTGCACGCGCGAAACCGTGCGCTCGGGATCGTCGAGCGCCAGGGTGTTGGTGTCGGCGCGGCCGATGGTGCCGCCCGAGGAGTCGAAAAGGACCTGAAGCGGCTGCGGCGGCGGCGCGCCGCGAATCAAGCGAACACTGATCTGGAGTATGGTCAAAATCGTGAACTTGGCATCGTGGAGGTGGCATTCAAGGCGCGAGCATCAGCACTTTGGTCTGGCTGGGCACCAGGCGGCAACCGGGCGCGTTGGTGCTGTTCTGTAACGACATGCTGGTCAGGCGCGTGGCCGGCATGCCTTTGAGCAGCACGGTGAAGGCGCCGGTCAGGTGGCGGCTTGGCCCCATGACCATGCCCGAAGCCACGCCCATCGCCACCCCGGCATTGTCGCCGTTGCTCATCGGGATCGTCGTTCCCATGTTGTGCGCTGGCGCCCCCATGAAGAGGATGGTCGGCACGTTGGGAATCGCCATCGGCCCCATGGCGATATTCGGATAGGGGATCGGTACCGGCACGGGGGGCGTGAGGCAGACATCGGGGAAGGCGAGATCGGTTCCCATGAGTTGGCAGTTGGCGAACATGGCGGAATTGCTCCTGGATTCATCCGAGATGGATTTGCTCGCCGTCCATCTTGACCAGATTGCTGGCGTCGGCGATGAAATTTTGCGCGGAAAGCTGCATGGTCTGTTCCGCCCGGTAGTCGATTTGCCGGCTGCGTACCTGATCGGGGCCGTCGACGGTGCGTTGACTCCAGCGCGCGAATTGAATCAGCCGTTCGGCGAAGGATTCCAGCAATTCGCCGATGACCTTGATTTTCGTGAAGGACAAGACCGCCTCCTGTCCCACGCCGGTCAGTTTCTTTGCGGCAAGAACGGCTTCCCCGGTGTGCGCCGCCAATGTCCTGGACTCCAGGCGCAGCGTGTCGGCGCGCAAGATCAAGGCGCCTTGCTCCACCTCGATGCGGCTGCCAGCCGGCAGGCAGACGCGGCTATTCGCATCGCTCCCCCGTTCCAGGACAGCGGTGGCATACAGCCCCCCGGTCAGATCGCCGCAGAACCAGATGCGATCGCCGACTTCCGGCGCCAACAGGCAGCTTGCGGCCCGGCGGAGGGCAAATACGCCACGCCCGCTTTCCACCGTGTATAGCCCATCGGCGCGTGATTGCGATACCACGATTCCCGTGCCCTGGACAGGTTGTTCGCAAATCTGAAGCAAGGGATCATCTCGTGTACTCATCATCAAATTCCTCGTCTGGATACAGGTACGGGCCGCCACTGCTCGGCGGCCAGTAATTCGGGATCGTTTTCCAGTGCGCGTGCCCGATCCGTGAAGCGCGCGCCGCCGTCCTCGATGACATGCAGTTTGGCGCGAAACATTTGCGCGCCGCTCAGATCGGCCTCGCTGAGGTCGGCATGCGAAAAATCGGCGTAGGTGAGATCGCAATCCGTCATCATGGCACCCGGCAATGTGGCATTCATCCAGTTGGATTGATATAGATTGGCCGCCACAAAGCGTGCGTGTGGCGCTTTCGCACCCACGAACAGGGCTTGCTTGAGCATGGCGTGATCGAATGTCGCCGCGCTCAGGTCGGCGTCCATGAAAACGGCATTAGGTCCGTGGGCTTTGTCGAACCGGGCCGCTCCCAGCTTGGCGCCCTGAAAATTGGCGCGGTTCAGATCAGCGCCAGAAAAATCGCTGCCCGAAAGATCGCTACCCATGAATTGCGCGTTGATGAAGCGTTGCCCGGCAAAGCTTTTTCCCGCCAGGTTGCAGCGCATGAAAACAACGGTCGAGAACTTCGCGCCGGTGAAATCGCATTGCCGCAGGTCGCATTCCATCAGCACGGTACGCACCAACTGGGCCTGCGTGAAATCCATTGCCCCGACACTGCTTTCCACATAACTTACCTTTTCGAGCGCGGCGTTCCTGAAAAGAACCTTGTTGAGCTTGCACTTTACAAAGTTCACAAAGTCCAGTCGCGTATCGGTCAACGCGAGACCATCGATCGCGCAGTCGATGAAATTCAGGTTACTGGCCTGTATGCCAGCCATCACGATACGCTCGATTTTCGATTCCAGGAAGGCCGTTCCGGCAGCAATACATTGGCTCATCTCGGTACGGACGAAGCGACACTTCAGAAACTTCGCATCGGTCAGGTCGGCGCCAGTCATTTTCGCGCCGTCGAACACACAGCGATCGAATATCGTGGCGGAAAGATCTTCCCCGGTAAAGTCCATGTTGGAAAGATCCTGCTCCAGCACAGGCTCGGCATTCTGGACGCGGCGCAGAATTTCGGCTTTATCCATCGCTCAACTCTTTATTTCTTCGGGGCGATGGCGGGGGTAGGTGCGGGCGCGCGTCAGCAGGGCGCCCTCCATATCCACGCCCGCGCCGATGCACACACGGGCGAAATCGCTCTGGAACAGATTGGCATGGCGATAGTCGGTATTCGTCAGGATCGCATGCTGGAACACTGCCTCCGCCAGATTGGCTGATGCGAGGCAGGTATCGGTCAGGGTGGCGCGCACGAAGCGTGACCTGCGCAAGTCCGCCTGTGCGAAATCGGCGCGCGACAGGTCGCATTCGCTGAAATCCGAACCCGTCAGGGTTGCGGCGCGAAATACCGCATCACTGAGCACATCGCCCCGGAAGTTCATATCGGGCAAATGCGCGCCCGAGAAATCCGCGCCTTGCAGCACGCAATCCTTGGCGAAAACGCCCGAGTCGATACGCAAGCGCTGAAAATTGGCGCGAACGGCGGTGATGGTCACAAAGGCGCATTTCTCGAATTGTGCGTCGGAAAAATCGACGCCCGACAGATTGCATTCGAGAAAAACCGCCTGCTTGAAGCGCCCGCCTGCGAAGCAGCAGCCGCGCAGATCGCGTTGCATGAAGACGATCATGCTTTCCGCGTGAGCCTGGGCGCAGTCGATGCCAAGCAACTCCGCCTCGTGCAAACGGATGCCGTCCAGTTTGGCCCCGCGCCAACTTACGTCCAGCAGTTTGGATAACTCGAAATTGGCGTCCGTCAAATCCGCTTCGCTGAAATCCGCCTGTTCGATGCGCGCCGCGCCCAAGTTCGCGCCACGCAGATTGGCGCGACGGCATTGGGTGGAAATCAGGGCGGCGTGGGCCAGCACCGCGTCCTGAAGGTCGGCGCCATCGAGCAGGGTTCCGGTGAGATTGGCCTTTTCCAGCAGCGCGGCATTCAGCTTTGCCCCTTGCAGATCCAGTCCGGAAAGATCGGCGCCGGTCAAATCCCAACCGGCAAAGTCGCCGCCGGCGGCGTGGCGCGCCATGACCCTCTGGCGCAAGGCGAGCGCGGCCTCGCCGTGCACGGCGTCGGCGGCAAGCTGCCGGTGCGCCGTCATGCGGTAAGCCATGAGCGCCTTTTCCTGACCGTTGCGCCATTGCGCCTGCACTTTCGGATCGGCCAGCATCTGTTCGAGTTCGCCGACATCGCTGCCGCTGGCGTGGCCGCTCTCGATCAGGGTCTGAAAGTCTTTGACCAGATTATCGGCGAGCGGCTTGGGCGGACCGCGCGTTTCCAGCCCCTGCATTTCGCGTTCGATGACGTGGAAATCATCGCGCCCGTTTGCCTCGAACAGCGCGCGAGCCTCGTCGATGGCCTTTTTCTTTTCCTGCTCGGCCTTCGCGCGCATCTCGGCGGCCTGCGCCTCCATCTTCGCCCGCAGCGCGATCAGATCGTCCAGATTCTCGACCTTGGGCGGCGGTGGGCCATCGACCGGCGGGGCATGTTCGTCGGGATCGAGTCCGTAGGACGCCACCTCGGCGCGCACCGACTCGCGCTCGCGGCGACCGCGCGCCAGCCCGCGCTCCAGCGCCCGGTTTTCCGTTGCGGCGAAGTCGATCAGGGGCGTGACCCAGCCATCCGGTGTCAAATCCTCCTCGCGCAACGATTCCAGCACGCCGTTCTCGTGGTCGAGCCGCTTGTCGCGCACTTTGAGGTAGTGCTGCGGGTCGCGCGGTTGGGCCAGGGTTTCGATGGCGCCGAGCAGATGCACGATGTCGGCTCCGTCGTCCTCGGCGATCTGGTGCATGCCCTGAAAGACCAGGATCACGCGCTCCTCGTCGGGGAAGAACCACAGGGCGCGCAGACTGCTGGCGACCTCCTTGAATTTTTCTTCCCCACCGACCCGGTGCGTGACGAACAGGCGGGTACGCAGACTAGGCAGGGCACCCGTCAAGTGTGGCTGGGTCGGGTGCATGTTGTGGAAAACGTAAGCCTCGTCACCCACAAAAGGCGTTTGTTGCCGCTGATCCAGCGGCGCGATATTGAAGGCACCGGCCCAATCCACATCCGGCGCAATGGCAGGGAAATGGGTCTTGAACCAGGCATCGTCATAGGTACCGCGTTTGGCGGCACGCTGCGGCCATAGGCTGTCGATGGCTCCGAAGCCGGCGGGCCGACCGGGTGAGTTGGGTGTCATCAATACCTGATCCGGGTACTCGATATGCGGCAGTGGGCGCACGCGGACATTGCCGAGTTCTTCGTCGGCCATGCCCATGCCCAGCGGGTTGTCCGGGCAGGCCGCGCCGCCCCAGGTGTGCGCCCAATCCAGCGGCAGGCGCTCGAAGGGCTGCGCCGCACTGGGTCGGTCGCCATTCCAGAAGCGGTCGCCATGCACGTTCAACTGCTTCTTCAACCCGCCGACCTCGGCTCTGACCGCGCAAGCGTTGCGTTGCTCTGTCTGCGGATAGGCATGGCCGCAGAGCAGGTACTCGGCGCAGGCGCGCGGCATGCCTTCTTCCAGCGCTCCCGCGCCTTCGGGGCGGGCAGCCCAGAAAGTCCACAAATTCTTTTCCGGCCACAGCTTGCGCTCTTCACCCAGCGACAGCATCAGCAGCGCGGAGACGCCCATCCAGGCGCGGCCCTTGAATTCGAAGCAGCGCGTGAGTAGCGACAACGGCATGGGTTTGAAAACTTTCATCGGCGTATACCCACCCTAATCATCATAAATGGATCTCGCTCGATGCCCCGGAGATAAAAGCAAGCCACTGTACGGTTTCAACGGCGGTTTTCTTGATCAGGGTCGCAGCCACCTTGTTCTCTGCGCCCGTCTTGCTAAAACTAATCCCGGTAACCTGATTGGACATTCCGGTGGCGCTATTGCTTATACCCGTGGCTCCAATAGCAGTACCTACAATTTCAAATCTAAGTCCATAGAGCCATTTTTTTGTCCCACCGTATTCACCTAACTCCATATCGATAATCTTCGTCCCGCCCGGCGCGATGACGTTGAAGCCCCCCGTGGCGGTGAAGGTTGTTGGCCCAGTCGAAGACACCGTAATCGGCCCCGTGACGGTCTGCGTCAGGCCCGCTCCGATGGTTTCCGTCCTCGCCGCACCAACCTTGACGGTTTCATTGGCCCCCACATTCAATTCCCGATTCGCTCCGATGGTCACCTTTTCATTGGCGCCGACGTCTTCCGTGCGGTTGCCGGCGATGGCGATGGTCTCGTCGCCGCCGACTTCTTCGGTGCGGTTTGCACCGATGGTGATGTCTTCGTCGTTGTTGACGACTTCCGTGCGGTCGTTGCCGATAGTGATGATCTCGTCATGGCCAACCATTTCCGTGCGGTCGTTCTTGATGTACGTGTCTTCGTCGTGGTCGATGGTTTTCTTGCGGTCGTGGCCGACCCAGTGAGTTTCATTGGCTTCGACCTCGATATCCTGGTTGCGCTCGGCATGGAGAAAGACCTGCTCGCTGCCTTTCTTGTCCTCGAAACGGAATTCGTTGCAGTTGGCGGCGCTGCCGCCCGGTGTCGAGCGCGTCCTGAAGCCGCTCTGTGTCGGCGTGTCGAAGGGGATGGGTTGGTCGTCGTTGTAGAGGCGGCCAACGATGACGGGCCGGTCGGGGTCGCCATTGACGAAGTCCACCAGCACTTCCTGCCCGATGCGCGGCATGAAGTAGCCGCCCCAATTCTTGCCGGCCCAGGGCTGCGAGACGCGAATCCAGCAGGTGGAATTCTCGTCCTTCTTGCCGTAGCGATCCCAATGGAATTGCACCTTGACGCGGCCCATGTTGTCCACATGCAGTTCCTCGCCCGCCGGCCCGGTGACGATGGCGTTCTGCGGGCCGGGCATGGTCACGCGCGGCGTCAGGCGCGGCGGCCTGAACGGGAAAGCGGCGGGTAGCACGGTGATGAGAAAGGCGCTGCTGCCCCGCCCGTCGGTACGCAGTTCGGGCGTGTCGTCGATCAACTCGAGGAAGGCGTCGAGGCGTCGTGCGTTGACTGCGTCGTCGGCAAGCGCCTCGTGCAAGGTGGCGGTTAGCGATGGCTGCGGCGTTTGTTGATTGGGCATGCCCTCGTAGCCGGGATGGCTGACGACGAAGGTGCAGGCGGCGATCAGGTAGTCGCCGTCGCGCGTGCCGTCGGGGTCGCCCTGGAAGGTGAAGGTGCGGCCCACGCCGACATCGGGCCAATGGGTCAGCGCCCAGTGCCGTTTGTAGGACGATTCCAGCTCGTCCATGCGTAGGGGGGCGCTGTTATCGGCCCGGTAGCTCTCGCGATAGCCACCTGGGTATTCAAATATTTCGAGATCGTCGAGTTCGTGGCTTTTGGTGACATCGCTTTCAGAACTCAGCAGCGTCTTGACGTGCTCGTAGAACACATCGCGCGAGGCGTATCGACCACTGTCCAACTGCTGGGCGCTGATCCAGCGCACGATGCAGTCGTGGCGCGCCTCGCTGGCATTTTCGGCGGCATATTCCAGGGTCTTGCTGACTGGCAGACTGGTGTGCGCTACGGGGCTTTCATCCGCCAGGCGCATGGCATCTGGAATATCGTGGGCATCAAACCAGTAGTAGATACACTCATCTTCAAACAGGCGTGACAGGTAGTGGTAATCGCTTTCCTGATGCTGCACGCAATAGGGCCGGGGGTCGTAGGGGTTGATCATGCCGTCGGGCTTGATTTTCTGGATGGCCTTGATCGGGCTGTCGTCGAATACTGCCTTGGCAATGTCCAGCACCGGTTTGTCTTGCAGAATGCGCGAATTGACGCGCTTGGTGAGCAGCCAGAACCACGAGCGCAGCACGATGCGGTATTCAAAATAACGCCCCGCCTGGCCCAGGCGCGTGAAGCGCACCGCGTGGCCCTGGCAATGACGCTCGTGTTTGTTGCCGTCATCGCCGAAGAAGTCGATCACCACGTCGAAGGCGCGGCCCAGAACATCGTTGGCTTTGATCTGGCGGTTGCCAGACAGCACCGTCAGTTCGTAGAAGGAGGGGCGCGAAAAGGTTTCGTGGCCGACGATGCGCCAGAATTTCATGTCGGGCGCGGCGGGCGAGTCGCTGTTGATATGGAAAAGTTCGTCGGCCATGATGCGCCTTTCAATCGAAGTTGTAGGTAAAGTCGCTGACTGTCACATCCAGCGCGACGTGGTAGCGTTCGTCCATCATGTCATGCCTCTCGTCTTGCCGTCACCAGACGGCCTTCGACCGGCTTGCCGCCTTCGGTGCGCAGGTGCACATGCAGCATGGCCGCGAGCGAAAAACCGGCGCCGTCGAAGGTCTTGCGCAGGTAGTTCTCGTGGTGACTGTAGCGGCCATGCGGTTGCAGGCGGTAGGCAGCGTCCTGCTCGTGCGCCTCAACCGTGAACACCAGCGCACCGCCCGGCGCCAGTGCATGCGCCGTTGCGTCCGCTACGGCGCGCAGGTCACCGAAGTAGCACAGCGTGTCGGCTGAGACGATCAGGTCGTAACTCGCGGGCGGCAGCGTGGCGATGAAGGCGGTCAGCTCGGCGTGGGTGAGCGAGTGATAGATCTGCCGTGGCCGCGCCTTGGCGAGCATGCGTTCGGATAAATCGACGCCGTCCAACTGGCGCGCATAGGGCGCCAGCAGCGGGCCGCACAGGCCGGTGCCGCAGCCGGCGTCGAGCACGCGCAGCACGCCGCCCGGTTGGCCGTATACCCCGGCTACGGCCTGTTCCACCAGCGCCGGAGCGCGGTAGTGCAGGGCGGCCAGCTTGGCGTCGAAGCTGTCGGCAAAGCCGTCGAACACGGTTTCGACGTAGGCATCGGCAGCGCGTTCCGGCACCGCTTCGCCCGAGCAGGCGGCGAGGTGATGGAGCGCGGCGGGGTTGCCGGGGTCGTCCTTGAGCCAGTCGCGGTATACCTGCGCCGCCTCGTCGATGCGCCCGAGCGTGTAGTAGGCCATGCCCAGCGCCTCGCGCGCCGGCTGGTGGCCGGGCTTGAGCACCAGCGCCTCGCAGAAGCTCAACATCGCTTCTTCCTTGCGGCCCAGGCCGGCGAGCAGGTTGCCCAGGTTGGTGCGGGCATCGACGTAGTTGGGGTCAAGCTCGATGGCGCGGCGGTAAGCCGCTTCGGATTCGGCGGCGCGGCCCTGTTCGCGCCGCAGCACGCCGAGGTTGTTGTGCACGTCGGCGCGCTCCGGCTCCAGGCGCACCGCCTGCTCGTAGGCGTCGGCGGCGGCGTCGAGTTGGCTGCTTGCCAGCAGCACGTTACCGAAGTTGTTGTGCCAGTCCGGCACCGTCGGGGCGAGCGCCAGCGAACCGCGCATCAACGCCAGCGCCTCATCCGTGCGCCCGCGCTGGTGCAGCAGCAGGCCGAGGAAGTGCTGGGCGTCGGCGTTGCCGGATTCGAGGGCCAGCAGGTTGCGGTACAGCAGTTCGCTGGCGTCCAGCCGCCCCTCGCGGTGCCAAGCCACGGCCAAGCCGAGCGCCTGCTCGGGGCTCATTTCAAATTGCGGCGGGGCGGCGGGTGAGGTGAGGACGGTCATGGGGGCAGAGGAGTTGGGGGGTAGTGTTGAACCCAGATTTCCCATTTGCCCTTGGTTCAAATGGGAACCGATAGCGCAACTCATTGATTGTCAAGGCGTGTTGGTTCAGACTCCACGAAGAGATAGTGCTCAGGCGGTGAGGGTTGAAGCATGGACAT
>Ga0209628_10003025_pt1 | contig 11629 bp, 23 predicted proteins | sample TergutCu122P4_FD_187285 | JGI IMG/M metagenome (GOLD analysis project Ga0209628, IMG submission 187285) | Cubitermes ugandensis P4 segment gut microbial communities from Kakamega Forest, Kenya - Cu122 P4 (SPAdes) (version 2) | ecosystem: Host-associated > Arthropoda: Insects > Digestive system...
GAAAAGGGAATCGTCAGAACAGGTGATGAGGTTGAGATTATAGGTTTTGTTGAGACTAAAAAATCCGTATGTACCGGTGTTGAGATGTTTAGAAAAATTCTCGACGAAGGTTTCGCAGGTGATAATGTCGGATGTCTTCTCAGAGGTGTTGGAAAAGAAGAGGTTGAGAGAGGACAGGTTCTTGCTAAACCGGGTTCAATTAAACCGCACAAGAAATTTACTGGAAGGGTTTATATATTAAAGAAAGAAGAGGGCGGAAGACATACTCCTTTCTTCGGGAACTATCGTCCGCAATTCTATTTTAGAACAACCGACGTAACAGGAACTATCACTCTGCCGCAAGGAGTTGAAATGGTTATGCCGGGAGATGATATAGAGATAACAGTTGATTTGATTACGCCGATAGCTATGGAAGAGGAATTGAGGTTCGCTATCCGAGAGGGCGGAAGAACCGTCGGAGCGGGTGTAGTTGTTAAGGTAATAGAGTAAATTTATAATGTTTTAAATAAAATACAATCGTCAGGTTAATCCTGGCGATTGTTATCTAAATATATACAGGTGAAAAAAGTGGCAAAATTGACAGGACAACGTATCAGGGTTAAATTGAGGTCATATGATGCAAAACTCTTGGATCAGTCTGCAGAGAAAATCGTCACTACTACAAATAGAAGCGGCGCAAAAATCTCCGGACCAATTCCTCTCCCTACTAAGATCGAAAAGTTTTGCGTATTAAGATCCCCCCATGTTAATAAAAAGGCAAGGGAACAGTTTGAAATACGAACTCATAAAAGATTGATTGATATTATTGATCCTAATTCAGATACGGTTGAGGCTTTGATGAAATTGGAATTACCTGCCGGTGTTTCTGTTGATATTAAGTCATAAAATTTAAGTTAAATATGCGAAAACTAAACTCAATTGGATTGTCTCCGCTTACAGCGGTCGGGTTAATCCAATTATTTATAAGATAGGTTAAGGTGATGAAAAAGGCGCTATTCGGGAAAAAAATAGGCATGACTCAGTATATAAAGGAAGACGGTACGGTAATCCCTGTTACGGCATGTGAGATGACACCTTGTGTTATTGTACAAAAGAAGACAGTTGAGAAAGACGGTTATTCGGCGCTAAAACTCGGTTTCAGCGATCAAAAGGAAAGCAGACTAACCAAGCCTATACTTGAGGATCTTAAGAAAAAGAATATATCTCCAAAGAGGCATTTTGCCGAAGTTGAAGTTTTTGATGATTCGCTTGAGGTTGGCAGTGAAATAAAATGCACAATATTTCAAGAGAATGATAAAGTTGAAGTAACAGGGATATCTAAAGGTCACGGCTTTGCCGGCACAACTAAAAGGTATGGTTTTGGCGGCGGTCGAGCAACTCACGGATCGCATTTCCATAGAGCGCCGGGTTCCATAGGTTCTGCTACTTATCCGGGCGAGGTTTGGAAAGGTAAAAAGCTGCCGGGGCGTTTCGGTAATAAAAGGGTAACTGTAAAGAATCTTAAAATAGTAAAGATACTTGAAGATAAAAATGTTGTCCTTATTTCGGGTGCAATCCCGGGCAGAAAAGATACACTGATTAAAGTAACAGTTGTAAGTTAGGTGAATTATTATGAAAGTAGATAAGTACTCAATTGATGGAAAGGTAATAGGTCAGGTAGAACTATTAGATGATATATTTTCTGCTGAAGTGAATGATGTTATAATATATGAATATATTAAAGCAGCAAATGCAAATTTAAGGCAGGGAACTCATGCCGCTAAAAGCAGAAGTGAAGTCAGAGGCGGAGGAGCCAAACCTTGGCGGCAGAAAGGAACAGGACGAGCGAGAGCAGGTACATCCAGATCGCCTATTTGGCGCGGCGGCGGTATGATTTTTGCGCGCAAACCGAGAGATTATTCAATAGAACTTCCAAAGAAGATTAAGCGCGCTGCATTTATATCAATATTTTCTAAAAAAGCAAAGTCCGGCGCTGTTAGGGTGATTGAGGATTTTAAAGTGGACGGCAAAACAAAGAGCATGGCAAAAATCGGAGATGCATTATCAATAACCAAGGGGATAATAGTTTCGGGTAATCCGGATGCCGAGGATTCCTTGTTAAAGAGAGCTATCCGTAATATTCCGTGGTTTAAGTATAATCATGTAACCAGGATGTCGGGGAGAGATATTTTTTATTCAAAAGAGATTATATTTACCGAAAGCGCTCTCAATCAAATAAATGAAAAATATGCCAAGGTGAAGTGAAATGAATTCTAATGATATAATAATAAGACCTATCATTTCAGAGAAGTCAACAGGCTTAATGGAACAGCATAAGTATGTATTTAAAGTTGCTAAAGATGCAAATAAATTAACGGTAATGCAGGCCTTGAAAGAACTTTTTAAAGTAACCCCTGAAAAAGTAAACATAATCAATGTAAGGGGTAAAAACAGAAGGCTTAGATACAGAGTCGGCAAAAGAGCGGCTTGGAAAAAAGCCATTGTAACGCTAAAGGCCGGTGACAAGATAGAAATTTTCGAAGGACAATAAAAAATTGTCGCGAGGATAAGGATAATAAAGATGGGAATAAAAAAATATAGACCAACTACATCTACCTTAAGGTACAAAACTGTACTCGATAAAAGTGAGATAACAGAAGAAAAACCTTACAAGCCATTGACTAAGGGTCAAACCGCAGGTTCGGGCAGAGGTCATAATGGGCAGATTACTACAAGAAGACGCGGAGGCGGTCATAAGCGCAAGTTCCGTCTTATAGATTTTAAAAGAAATAAATTCGGTATACCGGGCAAGGTTGCATCAATCGAGTATGATCCGAACAGATCGGCAAATATAGCATTGATTGTTTATGTTGACGGCGAAAAACGTTACATAATTGCTCCCGAGTCTTTGAAGGTGGGTGATAAAATCGAAGCAGGCGAGAAGGTAGAAATCAAAGCAGGCAATGCACTTCCGCTAAAGAATGTTCCGCTGGGTTCTGATATTTATAACATTGAACTTCATAGAGGGAAGGGCGGACAATTAGTAAGATCAGCAGGTACTGCCGCAGTATTAACGGCAAAAGAGGGAGATTATTGTTTGGTTAAACTCCCATCAGGTGAAATCAGAAAGATTCATAAAGAGTGTTATTCAACAATAGGTACTGTAGGCAACAAGGATCATATAAATTTGACAATCGGCAAGGCAGGAAGATCAAGGTGGCTTAACAAAAGACCAAGAGTCAGAGGCGTAGCAATGAACCCAGTTGACCATCCGCTTGGCGGAGGCGAGGGTAAATCTTCAGGCGGTCGTCATCCGGTTTCTCCGACAGGTCAGCCTGCTAAAGGTTATAAAACCAGGAAAAAACATAAATACAGTGATGATTATATAATTAAGAGAAGGAAAGGTTGATATGGCAAGATCGATCAAAAAAGGCCCATATGTAGATTCAAAGCTGTTCAAGAAAGTTGAGGAGATGAATTCATCAAATACAAAGAAAGCTGTAAAAACCTGGTCGCGAAGATCTACTATATTTCCTGATATGATAGGCCACACCTTAATGGTTCACAATGGGAAAATATTTGTTCCGGTATATGTTACAGAAAACATGATTGGCCATAAACTCGGCGAATTTGCTCCGACAAGAACATACAGGGGCCATACAAGTAAAGATGATAAATTGGCTAAGAAGAAAAAATAAAAGAGATAAAAAGAAAAGGTGAAGGATTAAAATGGAATCATCTGCTAAATCGAGTATTAATAGAATATCAGCATCAAAGATGCGTTTGGTGGCAAATGAAATAAAAGGATATTCGTTGCCGGAAGCTATGGATGTTTTGAAACAGTTGCCGCAAAAGGGTGCAAGAATTGTTCTTAAGACTTTAAATTCAGCCGGTGCGAATGCAAAGTACAGGAATCCTGATATAATTGAAGAAACTCTATTTATAAAGAAAATTGCAGTTGATGAAGGACCTGTTATGAAGAGGTTCCATGCCAGGGCAAGGGGTAGAGCAAGCAGGATAAAGAAGAGAACAAGCAGTCTAACAATTATATTATCTGATGAAAATTAAAGGATAGGTGAAGAAAAAATAATGGGTCAGAAGGTAAATCCAATAGGCATTAGAGTCGGAATAAACCGAACATGGGATTCTGTATGGTATGATGAAAAGAAACAGTATGCGGCTAACCTGCATGAAGATATCAAGATAAAAAAGTTTATTGCAAAAGAGAAGAAGAGCGCAGGAATAGCAAAGGTTACCATAGAGAGATTTCCGGATAGAGTAAATGTAAATATAAATGCCGCCAGACCCGGCGTATTAATTGGAAAAAAGGGAGCTGATATTGAGCAGTTGAAGGATCAACTTCAGAAGCTTGCATCTAAAACCGTATATATAAATATTGTTGAGGTAAAGAAACCCGAAAAGAATTCAAAGCTAATAGCAGAACAGATTGCCTCGCAGATAGAAGCAAGATTTCCGTACAGGAGAGCCGTAAAGCAGGGTATTACAAATGCAATCAGGAGCGGCGCTCTCGGAATAAAGGTGATGGTTTCGGGAAGATTAAACAATGCTGAAATGGCAAGAACAGAATCATATAAAGAGGGACGAATTCCTCTTCATACTTTAAGAGCTGATATAGACTATGGCTTTGCAGAAGCATTAACCTCTTTTGGATTGATAGGAGTGAAGGTGTGGCTGTACAATGGAGATGTTTTGACAAAAGACCAGGAAGATGATGAAGATAAATATTCCGTAAAGAGAAAGACGAGATAGGTGAATTTTTATGTTAATGCCAAAAAGAGTAAAACACAGAAAGGTAATGAGAGGTCGAATGACCGGCATTGCTCAAAGAGGGGCAACTGTGGCATTCGGCGAATTCGGATTAAAGGCGCTTGAATCTGCAAAAATAACAAGCAGACAAATAGAGGCTGCGAGGGTAGCAATAAACAGAAAGGTAAAAAGGGGCGGTAAACTTTGGATTAGAATATTCCCTGATTTTCCGTTCACAAAGAAGGCTGCCGAGACAAGAATGGGTAAAGGTAAAGGGAATCCGGAAGGTTTTGTTGCCAGAGTAAAACCGGGTAGAATTTTGTTTGAGCTGGCAGGGATTGATGAAGAGATGGCAAAGCAGGCTCTTGAGAGCGCATCTCATAAGCTGCCTTTAAAAACAAAAATTGTCCAAATGGATAAAATAGAATAAAAGTAAATATATAATTATTAACGGGAACATATAAATTAAAGAGTGTGTGAGATGAAAGGGAAACTTGAAGAACTGACAATGGCAGAATTAGGTAAGAGTCTGGAAGATTCAAAGGCAGACCTGCGCAAAGAGAGATTCAAGGCCGTAACAAGCAAGGTTGATAATCCTAAAAAAATTAAGAATTTAAAAAAGCATATAGCCAGAATTTTGACCCTTAAAAATGAATATAATTTGGAGATTAGAAAACCCAGAGGGTAATAATACGGAGTTATTTAAATGAAATCAAGGAAACAGCTAATAGGCAAAGTAGTAAGCAATAAAATGGACAAGACCGTAGTGGTTGAAATTGAGAGCTTGGTTATGCATCCGCTTTATAAGAAGTCGGTTAAAAGAACTAAAAAATTAAAGAGCCATGATGAAAAAAATGAATGTTCTGTCGGCGATTTAGTTAGAATCGAAGAATCAAGACCATTATCAAAAGATAAGAGACATAGATTGATAGAAATTATTGAGAAGGTGAAATAGAGGTCTAACATGATACAGGCGCAGACAATTCTTGAGGTAGCTGATAACAGCGGTGTAAAAAAGGTGATGTGTGTTAAAGTCCTGGGCGGGACAAGGAGAAGATATGCCACGGTCGGTGATATAATCGTTGTAGCTGTTAAAGATTCGCATCCATCTTATGGTCTAAAAGATTCTACCGGGAAAAAGGTTCATAATAAATCCGTATTAAGGGCAGTAGTTGTAAGAACAAAGAAATCCGTAAGAAGAAAAGACGGGTCGTATATAAAATTTGATGATAATGCCGTTGCAATAATTGATGCAAAAGGTGAGCCGAAAGGGTCAAGGATTTTTGGTCCTGTAGCAAGAGAGCTGCGTGATAAAAATTTCCTTAAAATTGTATCACTTGCACCGGAAGTTTTATAAAGAGGTTTATGATGAGAATGGGAATGATAAAAAACGAAGGTGTTGTTGAGAACGTTAAAACTAAATTCAAAAAGAATGACAGTGTTGTTGTTATCAGCGGTTCCGACAGAGGAAAGAGGGGAAAAATTCTCAAAGTAGACAGGGCTAAGGGAAGAGTTATTGTTGAGGGAATTAACAAGAGAAAGAAATATTATAAGCCCTCGCAGGAGAATCCTAAAGGCAGACTTGATAATATTGAATTTCCTATCAATATTTCCAATATAATGTATTTTTGCGATAAATGTAAAAAAGGTACAAGAATAGGGATAAGTCAAACCGAGAAAGCAAAAGTTAGGGTTTGCAATTCATGTTCTAAAAGTATAGATAAATAAAGGTATCTGTGATGCAAGTAAGATTAAGGGATGAATACAATAGCAAGTATAAAAAGAATTTGATGGATAAATTCAAATATAAGACTATTATGCAGGTTCCAAAACTTGAAAAAATAGTTTTAAATGTTGGGATGGGCGATGCTCACTCAAATGCTAATTATCTTAAATCAGTGATTGATGAATTAACAATGATTACAGGCCAGAAGGCAGTTAAAACTGTTGCCAGAAAATCAATTGCTAACTTTAAAATAAGGGAAGGCTATGATGTAGGCTGCAGGGTGACTCTTCGCGGTATTATGATGTATGAGTTTTTTGATAGATTAATAAATATTGCTTTACCGAGGGTAAGAGACTTTAAGGGTCTTTCTCCGAAATCTTTTGATACAAATGGGAACTATAACTTCTCAATAATGGAACAGATTATTTTCCCGGAGATTAATTTTGATAAAACCGAAAAGATTCATGGCATTAATATTACAATTGTAACATCAGCAAAAAGTAAAGATGAAGCGTTAGCGCTTTTAAAAGAATTTAAAATGCCGTTTAGAGAGCAGGGGTAATAGATATGGCAAAAACAAGCATGGTCGCCAAGCAAAAGATGCGTAATAAATTTAAGGTTCGCAATTATAACAGATGCGCAATATGCGGAAGACCAAGAGGTTATTTAAAGAGATTTGATATGTGCAGAATCTGTTTTAGAAAACTTGCCAGTATCGGCGAAATCCCCGGTGTAACAAAATCGTCATGGTAGAATTTAAAATGGTAGAAATTTTAAGTGGAGAGTGGTTGAAACATGAGCACTACTAATGATCCAATTGCAGACATGCTGACTCGCATAAGAAATGCAGTTAAAGCGGAACATTTGAAAGTAGATATACCTGCATCTAAAATGAAAGTATCTATTGCAAAAATACTTAAGGATGAAGGTTTTATAAAGAACTATAAGATTATTGAAGATAATAAGCAGAAAGTATTGAGAGTCTACCTCAAATATAATGAACATAATCAATCCGCAATACTCAGTTTAGTTAGAATAAGTAAGCCCGGCAGAAGAATTTATTCAAAAGCGCAAGAGTTAAAGCCTGTTTATAATAATATAGGTATAAGAATTTTGTCTACGCCAAAGGGTATAATTACAAATAAGGCCGCGCGGAAACTTAATGTCGGCGGCGAAGTAATTTGTGAAATCTCATAATGTAAAGAGAGTATAGATATGTCGAGAATAGGGAAATTACCGGTTGAAATTCCGGGAAGTGTAACGGTCAATATAACAGATACTATTGTTAATGTAAAAGGTCCCCTTGGCGAGGATAGTATAACTTTGCTGCAGGGAGTTAAAGCTGTTAAAAATGATAATATAATAAATGTATCTGTTGAAGATGCAAATAATAATCAATTAAGAGCTTATCACGGTTTATTTAGGACATTAATAAATAATATGGTAGTAGGCGTTTCAACAGGATTTGTTAAAGAGATGGAGATTGTCGGAGTCGGTTACAGGGCGGTGCAGCAGGGACCTGATATACAATTTCAGATAGGTTATTCCCATCTTGTAGTATTCAAGGCGCCTAAAGGTATTACACTTGAAGTAACAGAGCCTACAAAGTTTAAAGTTAAGGGTTTTAATAAAGAACTGGTCGGTCAAGTAGCTGCTAATATAAGAAAAATTCGTCCTCCTGAGCCTTATAAAGGGAAAGGGATTAGATATAGAAATGAGAATATAAGGAAAAAAGCAGGGAAAACAGGTAAAAAATAATGGATAAACTGTCCTTAAAAAAGAAGAGAGTTTCTCGACGAAGAGTCAGAATAAAAAATAAGATAAGAAAAAATAGCGATCTACTGCGATTATGTATATCACGAAGCAATAAAAATTTCTATGCACAGATAATTGATGATGTAAAGGGGCATACTGTTGTTGCCGTATCTACGCTTTCAAAGGATTTTCCGGATACCAAGAATTGCGGGAATATTGAGGCGGCTAAGAGTCTGGGGAAACTTATAGCTGAGAAGGCTATAGCAGCCGGTATTAAAGGTGTTGTATTTGACAGGAATGGTTATCTATATCATGGAAAGATAAAAGCCTTTGCTGATTCGGCTCGTGAAAATGGACTAGAGTTTTAGGAGTTTAATATGAAGATCAAAAGAAAAAAAAGTAAAATTGAAGGGATTGATATTTCTGATAAGGTCGTTGTAATAAATAGAGTAGCAAAGGTTGTTAAGGGCGGTAGAAGATTTTCATTTAGTGCATTGTCGGTTATCGGTGATAATGACGGACATATAGGGGTTGGATTCGGGAAAGCGAATGATGTTCCGGATGCTATAGATAAAAGTAAAGAGGATGCCAAGAAAAATTTTTATAGAGTTAATTTAAATAAAAACACAATACCGCATGAGGTCATTGGAAAATTTAAATCAGCTACTGTAATCATGAAACCTGCCGCACCCGGAACCGGAATAATTGCAGGCGCTTCTGTGAGGGCGGTTATTGAAAAGTGCGGAATTTCTGATATTTTGACTAAAGCGCAAGGTTCAAGAAACCCAATAAATTTAGTAAAGGCAACCTTAGACGGTTTATTGCAGCTCCGAAGCTTAAAAGAGGCTGCCGTTATAAGGGAAATTCCGATCTCAAAACTTTGGGAGTAATGCAATGGCTAAGAAATTATTAGTTAAGAAAATAAGAAGCAGTATAGCAACAAAGCCGAATCAAAGAGCAACATTAGTTGCCCTGGGCTTGCGAAAAATGAATTCATCAAGGGAACATGATGATAATCCTGTTATCAGAGGAATGATAAACAAAGTAAAACATTTAGTAGAAGTAAAGGAAATACTGTAATGGAAGAATATACAATAAAAAAACCTGATTCAATAAAAAAACGCAAAAGAGTCGGAACCGGACCTTCTGCCGGAGGCGGAAAGACTGCAGGCAGAGGACATAAGGGTCAGAAGGCCAGATCCGGAAGCAGATATCGCGCATGGTTTGAGGGCGGTCAAATGCCATTACAGAGGCGTGTTCCAAAAAGAGGATTTAATAATATATTTAAAAAATATTATCAGATAGTTAATGTAGAGCAGTTGAACAAACTTGAATTAAATGAAATAAATCCGGAAGTACTCTTTAAAAAAGGATTGGTGAAGGATCCTTTACAATTAATTAAGATTCTTGGGAACGGAGATTTTAATAAATCTGTTAAAATCACTGCGGATTCCTTTTCTGTAAGTGCAATGGGCAAAATAAAGAGCGCCGGCGGAGAAGCTATTATCAGAAAGAGTACAGTTGAAAAGAATACAGTTAGAAAGAATATAGTTAAAAAGAATATAGTTAAAAAGAATACAGTTGGAAAGAAATAGGATCGTTTAATGTCCAATGTTGTTGTAAATATATTTAAAATTCCGGATCTGCGTAAGAGAATTTTATTTACAATCTTTGTGCTGATTGTTTATAGAATAGGCGCTCATATACCAATCCCCGGAGTTAATGTAGAGGCTCTAAGAGACTACTTCGTGCAGGCGCAGACCGGCGGAGTTATGGATTTTATGGATCTTTTTTCCGGCGGCGCATTCAAGAGATTCTCTATATTTGCCTTAGGTATTATGCCGTATATATCGGCATCAATTATAATAGATCTCCTTAAGACTGTTTTCCCCTATTTGGCTGAGTTGGCAAAAGAGGGGGCAGAGGGGCAGAAAAAGATAAGTCAATATACAAAATATGGCACGGTTTTATTATGTACTATACAAGGCTTTGGCTTAACCTATTGGATGATGAGTAATGTTGAAGGATCCGGCGTTGTAGCTGGCGATGCAGGATTTGGGTTTGTATTAACAGCAGTAATTTCGATTGTCACAGGTACCATGGTGCTAATGTGGATGGGAGAGATGATTACCGAAAGGGGAATAGGTAACGGGATATCGCTGATAATTATGGCAGGTATTGTTGTTCGTCTCCCGAATTCGATTTATGCTACGGGAAGAAAAATCGGCGATACAGGCGAACCGATTGTAGGCTTTATTCTTGTAGGTTTATTTTTTCTGGTTGTTGCGGCTTGTATCCTTTTAACGCTGGGTACAAGGAGAATTCCTGTTCAGTATGGGAAAAGAAATGTCGGCGGTACCGCAGTCAGCGTATCGGCGCAGTATATTCCTTTAAGGGTAAATGCTGCAGGGGTTATCCCTATTATTTTTGCATCGGCGATAATTGTATTCCCGTCACAGATGCTGCGAATGATGGGTCACGGGTTAGGCGCCAATGAATTTTTAAATAAATTACAGTATTGGTTAAGTCCGGGGCAGGTTCCATATATAGCTCTTTATAGTTTGCTAATAATATTTTTCTGCTTTTTCTATACATCTTTACGGATGAATCCCAGCGAAATAGCGGATAATTTAAAAAAATACGGCGGATTTATCCCGGGAATAAGACCGGGTAAAAATACATCAGATTATTTAACGGAAACCTTAAACAGGCTTACGTTGTTCGGATCAATTTTTCTCGCATTAATTGCAATTATTCCTGATTTTATTATCAGAGTATATCCCGAACAGGTTCCGATGGAGATGGCATATCTGTTTGGGGGAACATCTCTTTTGATTATTGTCGGTGTAGCGCTTGATACATTAAAACAGATTGAATCTCAATTACTTATGCGCCACTATGAAGGATTTCTCGGTGGGAAGAAAAAATTACAAGGGAGATTTTAATATTTTTTTAGAGAGAGTTTATGGCTAAAGAAGAACCTATAGAAGTTGAAGGTGTTGTGGTTGAACCGCTTCCTAATGCTATGTTTAGGGTAAAATTAAATAATGGTCATGTAGTATTAGCGCATATTTCAGGTAAGATGAGAATGCACTATATAAAAATATTAATCGGCGATAAGGTTACAGTTGAATTATCGCCATACGATCTTAATCGTGGTAGAATTACCTATAGATCTAAATAATATATAATTCCCGCCCGCCTTCGGCGGGCGGGAACAAGAATATTGGAGTACTATATATGAAGGTGAGAGTTTCGGTAAAAAAGGTTTGCAGCGAGTGCAAAGTTATAAAACGACACGGCGTGGTTCGGGTGATATGTGAAAATCCGAGGCATAAGCAGAGACAAAAAGTTAGAACTGTAAAAAAACATTAATTTTTATTTAAGAGGATTTTATGGCCA
>Ga0209628_10003026_pt1 | contig 11629 bp, 10 predicted proteins | sample TergutCu122P4_FD_187285 | JGI IMG/M metagenome (GOLD analysis project Ga0209628, IMG submission 187285) | Cubitermes ugandensis P4 segment gut microbial communities from Kakamega Forest, Kenya - Cu122 P4 (SPAdes) (version 2) | ecosystem: Host-associated > Arthropoda: Insects > Digestive system...
CGGCCTCGTCAGCCAGCGCCGGAGGCTGGCCACAACGAAGAACAGCGCCGACAGCGGCAGCAGAAACCACAACGCCGGCCTCGGCCGGCGTTGCTCGAACCACCATCGCTGCAACCAGCGGGAGAACATCAGCGCGGGTTCTGCTGGGTGGCGAAGGAAATATGCGGATAACCCGCGTTCTGCGCCGCCTGCATGATGTCGACGACGCTCTGGTGCGTCGTCTTGGCGTCGGCGCTGATGACGATCACCGGGTCCGCCCGTTCGCCCGCGGCGCGGCGCAGGGCCTCGGCGATGCTCTTGACATCGCTGGCGGCGAGCGGCGACTTGTCGATCAGAATCTGGCCGTTGGCCGTGACCGCCACCTCGATCTCGTTCGGCTGCTCGTTCGGCTGGCTGGCGTCGGCGGTCGGCAGGTTGATTTCCAGGCCGGAATATTTGGAATAGGTCGTCGTCAGCATCAAAAAGATGATGATGACCAGCAGCACGTCGATCATCGGCACCAGATTGATTTCCGGTTCTTCCCGGAAGCGTTCGCGCTGGAATTTCATTTGCGCTCGCCGTGCATGAACTCGACCATGCGGATCGCCTGCTGCTCCATCTCGACGACGAAGCCATCGACCAGGGCGCGGAAATGACGCCAGAAAATCATGCTCGGCACGGCGATGAAAATGCCGAAACCGGTGTTGTACAGCGCGATCGAGATGCCGTGCGCCAGTTGCTGCGGGCTGCCGGTGCCCGGCGCCTGCGAGCCGAAGATTTCGATCATCCCGACCACCGTGCCGAACAGGCCCATCAGCGGGCTGATCGAGGCGATGGTGCCGAGCGTCGTCAGATAGCGGCTCAACTCGTGGGCGACGGCGGCGCCGGCTTCCTCGATCGCCTCCTTCATCACCTCGCGCGAATTGTTCGCGTTGCGCAGGCCGGCGGAAAGCACGCGGCCCAGCGGCGAATGCCGCGCCAGTTCGTCGAGCAGCCTGGGGCGGTCGGCGCTGCGGCGATATTCGTCGACCGCCTGTTGCAGCAGCCCCGGCGGAACGATCTTGGCCCGGCGCAAACTGACCAGGCGTTCGATAATCAGGGCGACGGAAATGATGGAAGCCAGCAACAGAGGCCAGATGGGCCAGCCGGCGGCCTGAACGATTGCGAACACGTGAGAAACTCCCGCGGGAAAATTAGTCCCGGATTCTGCCTTTCCCGCGCATCATGGGCAAGCGGCAATTTGCCGCGTCCGCCATTCGCGCTTTTTTTCCCGCCTTTTTCCCGCATTTTCCTTATCCCCAAAAGCTGTGGATAACTCTGTGGATGAACTGTCATCAGATGCCATAACCTCCCCGCGCCAAAGGTTTTTCCCGCGCTGCAAGAAAACGAGGCGCATCAGCCAATTCCAATAAAAACAAATGGTTAGCGCAAAGCGCCGGGCATTTCGGCAAACGCCCTGGCGGCAACGGCGTTACAATTGACGGATGAATCCCGGCTCGCTCCCTGTCGACAAGTCCGTTCTCACCGTCTCCGCGCTCAACCGTCTGGTGCGCGACTGCCTGGAAGCCAGCTTCCCGCTGACCTGGATCGGCGGCGAAATATCCAACCTCGTGCATGCCGCCTCCGGGCATGTCTATTTCTCGCTCAAGGACGCCGGCGCCCAGGCGCGCTGCGTGATGTGGCGGGGCCGGGCGCAACTGCTCGGCTGGCGGCTGGAAAACGGCCAGCAGGTCGAAATCCGCGCCCTGGTTTCCTTCTACGAACCGCGCGGCGAATTCCAGCTCAATGTCGAAACCGCCCGCCGCGCGGGCCAGGGCGGCCTGTACGAACAATTCCTGCGGCTGAAGGCGCAACTGGAAGCCGAAGGGCTGTTCGCCGCCAGCGGCAAGCGGCCGCTGCCCGCCTTCCCGCGCCGCATCGCCATCGTCACCAGCCCGCAGGCCGCCGCCCTGCGCGACGTGCTCAGCACCCTCGGCCGGCGCGCGCCGCACATCGCCCTCAGCCTCTACCCGACGCCCGTGCAGGGCGAAGGCGCGGCGCAGCGCATCGCCGAGGCCATCGCCGCCGCCGGCAGCGGCGGCGCCGACCTGATCCTGCTCTGCCGCGGCGGCGGCGCCATCGAAGATCTCTGGGCCTTCAACGAAGCATGCGTCGCCCGCGCCATCCGCGCCGCCGGCCTGCCCGTCATCGCCGGCATCGGCCACGAAACCGATTTCACCATCGCCGACTTCGCCGCCGACCTGCGCGCCCCGACCCCCACCGCCGCCGCCGAACTCGCCGCGCCGGAACGAGGCGCGCTGACGCAACGCCTCGCTCAGATGCGCGACCAGTTGCGGCGGCGCGCCGAACGCGCCCTCGGCGACCAGCGCCAGCGGCTCGACTGGCTCGCCAGCCGCCTGCTCCACCCGGCGGAGCGCCTGGGCCAGCAGCGCGGCCAGTTGCTCGCCCTCGAACAGCGGCTGCAACAAAGCCTGCGCCGCCGCCTCGGCGACGAATGCCGGCAATTGCAGCTCGCCGGCCACCGCCTGCGCGCCGCCCGCCCCCGCCCGGCGGCGCGCCGCGAGGCGCTCGGCCAGTTGCGCCAGCGCCTGGAGCGGCAACTGCAATGGCAATTCGCGCAACGGCGCACGGAACTCAATGCGCTCGCCAGCAGTCTCAGACAGCTCGATCCCCACGCCGTGCTGGCGCGCGGCTACGCCCTGGCCACCGGGCCGAACGGCCGCGCCGTGCGCGACGCCAGCGAACTGGCGGCCGGCGTCGCGCTGAAACTCAGTTTCGCGCGCGGCGCGGCCCTGGCCACGGTCGACCGGCTTGTCGCCGCCGGAGAAACTGACTAGATTTCTTTTACCCTAACCGCCTCATCACACAACGGAGAAACCCGATGGAACACCAACTGCCCGCCCTGCCCTTCGCCAAGGACGCCCTCGCCCCGCACATGTCGGCGGAAACCTTCGACTACCACCACGCCAAGCACCACCAGGCTTACGTCACCAACCTGAACAACCTGATCAAGGGCAGCGAATACGAGAACCTCAACCTCGAAGCCATCATCAAGAAAGCCCCGGCCGGCGGCGTATACAACAACGCCGCCCAGGTCTGGAACCACACATTCTTCTGGAACTGCCTGAAGCCGAACGGCGGCGGCGCCCCCGGCGGCGCCCTGGCCGCCGCCATCAACGCCAAGTGGGGTTCGCTCGACGAATTCAAGAAAGCCTTCCAGGCATCCGCCGTCGGCAACTTCGGCTCCGGCTGGACCTGGCTGGTCAAGAAGGCCGACGGCTCGGTCGACATCGTCAACATGGGCGCCGCCGGCACCCCCCTGACCACCGCCGACAAGGCCCTGCTCTGCATCGACGTCTGGGAACACGCCTACTACATCGACTACCGCAACCTGCGCCCCAAATTCGTTGAAACCTTCCTCGACAAACTGGTCAACTGGTCCTTCGCCGAAGCCAACTTTGCCGCCTGATTCCATTTCCACTTCAAACGGTAAATTATTGAGGTAGCCCGTCATTGCGCGCTCCGTCGCGGAATCCATGCAGCGTCTGGATTCTGCGACTACGCTTCGCTGCGCGCAGAATGACGATGCCTATCATCGTTGCCGTCTCAAAGTAAAAATGGAATGACACGCGCCGGGCAGCAACAGGAAAGGGAGCCGACGGCTCCCTTTCTCTTTTGGGTTCTCGTTCACAGGCCGCCAGCAAAGCCGGCAGAGCCAAAGAAACGGGCTGCCAGATGATTCTGGCAGCCCGTTTTCTCGGCTTTGCGGGGGGAAAGGATCAGTGCTTCGCTTTGCCCGAACGGCGGCGGGTGATGGCGGCGCCGAGCATGGCCAGGCCGATGAGGGCCAGGGATTGCGGTTCGGGGGTTTCGTTGGTCGTTCCGCGGGCGCCCATCACCAGGAACAGTTGCTCATCCCCGCCATTGAGGCTTTGGGCCGTGCAGGCGCCGGCCGCCTGCATCGTCGGGTCGCAACCCAGGTTCAGTTGCATGTGGAAGGTGAAACCGACGACATCGTCGGCCAGGCTGGCGAGGTAGGCGTCAAGCACCGGGAATATCGCCGCGTACGCGACCTGGTTCTGGCCGAGGTTCTGGTCGAACGTATAAGCCTCGGTGCCGTCGCAAGCCTGGGGCACCAGGTTGGCGTCGGTGCACAGCTTGCCAAGCGCCATCACGTAGTCGGTGCCGCTCGCATCCGCCTGCGGCCCGGCGAGGTCGCCGCCGTTGTAGGCGGAGGCGTCGCCCGTCAGCGTGCCGCCCATGCCATAGGCCGCTCCCTGATTGCTCAGGTAGAGGAACTGGAGGCCGGCGCCGTTGAGGTCCTGAACGACGCCGTTGGCGTCCGTGACCCACAGCTTGGCCCAGATGGCCAGGTTCTGGTCGGCGCCGCTGCCGCTGTCGGTCTGGTTGTTGTTGAACATGAAGACCGGCGCGTTGTCGGTGAATCCCTTGAGCGCCGCGACGTCGGCGTCCCAGGTCGTGCTCAGGTTGTTGGCGATCGTCTTGCCGGCGGCGTTGGGGGGCGTGGCGCCGTTGCCGGCGGTGTCGGCATAGACGGAGTTCTGGTTGGAGCCTTCCGGCGCGCCGTAGGCGTTGTCGAAGCCGGCCGGGTTGGTGGTGACCTTCTGGCCGTTGGAGCCGGTGTAGATCACGATTTCATTCTGAATCTGCCCGGGGGACGACGGGACATAGAAGGGGTTGCCCGGCCCCGTTCCGCCGCCATTCTGCATGTCGTACCACTGCGCTTGCAGCGGCAGGGAGTAGACGTTGGCGTTGCCATAGGTGGTGTAGAAGTTGGAGGCAACCGGATCGGTCACCAGATCCAGCGGCGCCGCCATTGCCGCGGATGAGCCGACCAGGGCGATGGCCAGCGCGAGTTGCTTGAATCTGTGTTTGGTTTTCATTTCCGTCTCCTTGCGGATGAATCTTGCGACGCGGATGCTTCGCCATGCCATCCATAAAGCAATTTGGGGGCCAGGGAATGAAATATTTGATAAAACAAGCTGTTATGAGCCTTGCAATGGAATTTTCCGGCGCTCAGCGAAAATATCCGACACATCGGGGCCGCTGTGCTCGACCCCGCCTGACAATATTTGCGAATTTTCTAATATTCCTTCACAAATTTTCCATTTGTATCGCCGCCAATTGGCAAATTTGCGGTAAGTCAAAAATACTGACGATCAGAATCCGCCTATATTGCCGTCGTCCCAAGAGGCTCTGCTGGCGCGGCTTTGCGCGGATCGGCGCCAGGCGGCGGCAAAAAAATCTTTGTATTTTCATGCACTTATCGCACCGACTCGGCTGTCAAATTTCCCGACAGTCGACCGCTTGCGGCGGTGAGTCTCCTCGGCATCAATGCCGGGGCTTGCGCCGTGGTCAGGAATCGCCCAGTTTGCGCAGGCGCAGGGTGATGGCGATGGCCAGCGCCACCGGCAGCGACAACGCGCTGGCGACGCCGGGCCAGCCGAAGTGTTCCCACGGCCAGCCGCCGGCATAGCCGAGGATGCTGCCGCCCAGGTAATAGCTCGACAGGTAGAGGGCCGACACCAGGCCGCGCCGCGTTCCGGCGCGCGATGCGACCCAGGCGTTGGCCAGCGAATGGGCGCCGAAGTAGCCGATGGTGAATAGCGCGAGGCCGATGATGATGAGCGGCAGGAAGGCGAGACAGGTCAGGCCGATGCCCGCCGCCATGCCCAGGTTCATCGCCAGGATCACCCGCTGGCGGCCGTGGCGGGCGGCGGCGCCGGCGGCGAGCATGGAGGACAGGCTGCCCAGCGCGTAGAGCAGGAAGATGGCGCCGATGGCCGCCGGGCTGAGGGCATAGGGCGGCAGGCTGAGGCGAAAGCCGAGGTAGTTGTAGATGCCGACGAAGGCGCCCATGATGAGGAAGGCGATCCAGAACAGCCAGGGCAGGCCGGGGTCGGCGTAGATGCCGCGCAGGTCGGCGAGCAGCGGGCGCAGCCGCAGGGGCTGGGCGGCGAAATGGGCGCCGCGCGGCAACAGGCGCAGGAAGCCGAACGTGGCGATCAGCGCCAGCACGCCGAGTATCGCCAGGCCGTAGCGCCAGCCCAGGTATTCGCTGACGCCGGCGGCGAAAAAACGGCCGAACATGCCGCCCAGGGCGTTGGCCGCGATGTACAGGCCCATCGCCCGCCCGCGCACGGCGGGCGCCAGTTCTTCGCCGAGATAGGCCATCGCCGCCGGCGGCACGCCGGCGATGCAGGCGCCGAGGGCGACCCGGCTCAACAGCAGGGTCGGGAAATCCGGCGCGAAGGCCGAGGCGAAGGCGAAGATGGCGGCGCCGAACAGGCAGACGCGCATCAGCCCTTCCCGGCCATGACGGTCGGAAACCAGGCTCCACGGAATCATCAGCAAGGCGACCGCCAGGGTTCCCGCCGACATGCTGAGGCTGGCCGTCACCGCCGGGATGCCGAAGGCGACGGTCAGTTGCGGCAGCAGCGGCTGGTTGCTGTAGAGCAGCGAAAAGCAGACGAAGCCCGCCAGCGCCAGCGCCCAGTTGGCGCGGCGGGTGGCGGCGGCGTCGAGCCAGGGCGGAGGCGGGGCTTCATGCCGGTTCCCGGTCATGGCGCGCCCTCTCCCCCGGCCCCTCTCCCGCCCGCGGGAGAGGGGAGGTTCAGCACGCCGGCTTCGAGCAGCAGCCGGTCGATTTCCCCGGCCATCCTGACCGGGCGCAGGCGTTGATAGAGCAGTTCGGCCTGCGGGTAGCGGCGGCGCAGCATCGCCAGCCATTGCTTGAGCCGCCCGCCGGCATGCGCCGGCAGCACCTTGCCGCGCACGCCCAGCCAGTAGGCGGCGACGCCCGGCGCCACTTCATCCCAGCCGCCGGCCGGCTGGCCGCGCGCCCGCCGGGCCAGCAGCGGGTCGGCGACGGCGCCGCGGCCGAGCATGATGTCGGCGCAGCCGGTGGCCGCCTGGCAGTGGCGAAAATCCTCGACCGTCCACACCTCGCCATTGGCGATCAGCGGCAGCGAGACGGCCTCGCGCACCCGCGCGATCCATTCCCAACGGGCGGGCGGCCGGTAGCCGTCGGCCCGGGTGCGCCCGTGCACGATCAGTTCGTCGATGCCGGCGGCTTCCAGCGCCTGGGCGTTGGCGACGGCCAGGCCGGGATCGTCGATACCCAGGCGCATCTTGGCGGTCACCGGAATGTCCGCCGGCACCGCCGCGCGCACCGCCGCCGCGATGGCGTGCAGCAATTCCGGTTCGCCGAGCAGCGCGGCGCCGCCGCGATGGCGATTGACGGTCGGCGCCGGGCAGCCGAAATTGAGATCGATGCCGGGCGGCCGCAAACTCGCCAGGCGGCGGGCGCATTCGGCCATCAGATGCGCGTCGGAACCAAGCAGTTGCACGCGCATCGGCGTGCCGGCCCCGGTTCTGCCGCCATTGCGCAATTCCGGGCAGATGCGCTCGAAAGTCTTGAGCGGCAGCAGGCTGTTGGCGACGCGGACGAATTCGCAAATTCCCCAGTCATAACCGCCGATGGCCGTCAACACGCCGCGCAGCAGGCTGTCGGCCAGCCCTTCCATCGGGGCGAGAAGGATGCGGGACATGCGGATCCGGGCAGGAAAAAAGCGGCGATTATAATGCCCGCCATGCTGCGCCTCGTCCTCGACACCAATGTCGTCCTCGACCTCCTGCACTGGGCCGACGCCGGCGCCCTGCCCCTCCTCGCCGCGCTGGAGGAAGGCCGCGCCGAATGCCTGGCCGACGAGCGCACCCTGGCCGAATTGCGCCGCGTGCTGGCCTACCCGCAACTGAAGCTGCCGCCGCCGGCGGCCGCCGCCCATTACGCCCGCTACCGCGCGCTGGCGCGCCTCGTCCCCGCCGGCGAAGCGCCGCAACTGCCCCGCTGCAAGGACGGCGACGACCAGAAATTCCTCGAACTGGCCGCCCGCGCTAGAGCGGACATCCTGGTCAGCAAGGACAAGGCGCTGCTGAAACTGCGCGGGCGATCGAGGCTGGGCTTTCGCATCCTGGAGCCGACGGCGGCGTGTGGGGAAATTGCGTCATTCCGCGCGTAGTCGCGGAATCCATGCGACCTCTGGATTCTGCGACTACGCTACGCTTCGCGCAGAATGACCAAGGTTTCCCGCATTGCCGCGAAAATGCAATCACACCCGCCGCCGGAATACCCAGGTCGCGGCGTCCGATGCTTCCGGCGCGAAGGCGTAGCCCTCGGCGGCGAAGGCTTTCAGGCTCTCCGGCTCGTCCAGGCGGTTTTGCACCGCGTAGCGCGTCATCAGGCCGCGCGCCCGCTTGGCGTAGAAGCTGACGATGCCGTAGCGGCCATTCCTCCAGTCCTCGAAAACCGGCTGAATCACAGTGCCCGCGATCTTGCGCCCGACGGCGGCCTTGAAATATTCCGCCGAGGCCAGATTGACCACCACCGGCCGCGCCATGTCGGCCAGTTCGGCGTTGATCGCCGCCAGCAGGGTTTCGCCCCAGAAGGCGTAGAGATCCTTGCCGGCTTCGTTGGCGAGCCGGGTGCCCATTTCCAGGCGGTAGGGCTGCATCAGGTCGAGCGGGCGCAGGATGCCGTACAGGCCGGACAGAATGCGCACCCGCCGCTGCGCGAAGGCGAGATCGGCGGCGCTCAGGGAGCGCGCCTCCAGGCCGTCATAGACATCGCCGTCGAAGGCGAGCACGGCCTGCTTGGCGTTGTCCGGCGTAAACGGCGGACGCCAGTCGGCGTAGCGGGCGAAATTGAGCGCGGCCAGCGGGTCGGACAGTTTCATCAGCCCGGCGATGTCGGCGGGCGACAGGCGGCGCAACTGGCGAATCAGGCGTTCCGCCTGGCCGAGAAAGGCCGGCTGCGTGTATTCCGCCACCTGCGGCGGCGTCTTGAAATCGAGGGATTTGGCGGGGGACAGGAGAATCAGCACGGTTGGAATTTCATGTGGGACGGCCGCCAATTCTAACGGCTGGTAAAATCACGGTTTTGCCTTTTCTGGACCTTTGATGAAACGAACCCGCTTCGGCGCGCGCGACCGGCTTTCGCGCGACGCCGCAGAACTTCAGCGCCTGGCCGCCGGCCTTGCCGAATCCGGCGGCAAGCTGGAAGACCATTACTGGGAAGCCCTGCTCGCCGACACCGTCGACAGCCTGTTGAAAAACGGCGCCGAGGACGACATCAACACCGCCCTCGACCGGCTGTTCGAGGCCAATCCCCGCGCCCACGACGAACTCGCCGACATGGTCGAGGCGCGCGCCGAAACCGGCCACCTGGAGGCCAACGGCCAGACCTTCGACGCGCTGCTGTTCGCCGCGCCGGTGCTGGCCTGGTCGCGTTTTTCCATTCCCTCCTGCCCCTTGCCCGACGCCGCGCTGACCGCCCTGTCGGTGCAGCTCGGCGCCCATGTATTCGGCGCCCAGGCCCGCGTCGCGCTGGCCGATTTCCTGTTCAGCCCCGACCAGTTGCCGCGCAGCTTCTGCGACATCTGGCAACTGACCCAGGCGCTCGGCGGGGCGGCGCTGGCCGGCGAGCATCTGGGCATGGACGCCGCCAGCCTGCCGGAAACCAACCGTTTTCTTTCCGATGTCCGCTATCTGGTCGGCGCCATCGCCGTGCCGCGCGGCAAGGCCCCCTTCCGCTGGAACGAGAAGGACGGCAGCAAGGAAGGCGCGCTCAGGGAATGGCAGAAGCAGGGCAGCCCCAGCCTGGAGCCTCTGCTGACCGGCTGCGCCTGGGAACCGCTGCTGCCCAACGCCTACCACGCCGCCTGCCGCGACGCCGACCGCCTCTCGCGGCCCTACTCGCTGCGCGCCTCGGTGGCCTTCCTGCAAACCGCGCTCGGCCTGTTGCCCGCCGGCATCCGCGCCGTCGTCGGCCCCTGCTATGACCAGCGCATGGAAGAATACCGCGTCGGTCTCGGCCCCGTGGACAAATCCGACACCTACCACGGCATCGTCTGGCCGCTGCTCGGCAGCGAGGACGAAGCCACCGACGCCAGCGAAATCGAAGCCGTGCTGCGCGAGGCCGGCGTCGGCGATGTCAGCTTTCTCGACCACCGTTTCCCGATGGAATTCTGCGACGACTGCGGCGCCCCGCTCTACCCCAATGTCGACGCCGAACTGGTGCACGCCGAAATGCCCGAAGGAAGCGGCGGCGATTCGCAGGCGCTGCATTGAGCTTGATGTCAGCCGCTATAGGGTCACATAAACATGCCTGTCCACCGCAATATCACGCGCACCGACGATGATGCGAAAGGGGTGCACGCCTGGATCGTTACGATTCAGCGCCAAGGCGAGAAAGGTACTCGCCTGTTTTCCGACGGCGTCTACGGCGGGAACAAGGAGGCGCTGGCCGCCGCCATTGCATACCGCGATTCCGTGCTCGCCAGTCATTCCCAATTCGAGCATCAGGTCTGGGTTCGCTCTCGCCTGCGGCGAAACAACGTGTCCGGCATTCCTGGCGTGGGTCGATACGAGAGTTTTTCCAAACGAACAGCCAAGCCCTTCTGGCTCGCTTCGTGGATCGATGAAGAAGGACGTAGCCGCAAACGCAAGTTCGCGGTTTCCAGATATGGCGAGCGCCAAGCCAAAGAACTGGCCATTGCCGAGCGCGAACGTCAGTTGCATCGAGTGTGCGCGTTAAAGGATGCTGACTCCGTCATTCCCGAGCCCGCCCCCATGCCCTCCGCCAACGCCGACTGGCTGGCCCGCAGCCAGTCCGCCGTCTGGCATCCGTGCACGCAGATGCGGCATCACGCGCGGGCGGATTCGCCTGAACATCTGCCGCTGTTGCCGATTGCCCGCGGGCGGGGGGCCTGGCTGTACGATTTCGACGGCGGGCGTTATCTCGACGGCATCAGTTCGTGGTGGACCAATCTGTTCGGCCACGCCAATCCGCGCATCAACGCGGCGCTGAGGGCGCAACTGAAAAGCCTGGAGCATGTGATGCTGGCGGGCTGCACGCACCGGCCGGTGATCGAGTTGTCGGAACGCCTGGCGGCGCTGACCGGCGGCGCGCTGGGTCATGCCTTTTACGCTTCCGACGGCGCTTCGGCGACCGAAATCGCGCTGAAGATGAGTTTTCATTACTGGCGCAACGTCGGCCGCCCGGAAAAGACGGAATTCCTCTGCCTGGCGGGCGGTTATCACGGCGAGACGATCGGCGCGCTGGCCGTCACCGATGTCGCCATTTTCCGGGATGCCTATGCGCCGCTGACCTACGCCGCCACCCACGCGCTGCCCTCGCCCGACGCCCGGCTGGCCGAAGCGGGCGAGACGCCGGCCGACGTCGCCCGTCGCGCCGCCGGCGCGCTGGAAAGGCATTTGCAGGAACACGGCGGGCGCACCGCCGCGCTGATTCTCGAACCGCTGGTGCAGGGGGCCGCCGGCATGGCCATGCACGACCCGGAATATCTGCGCCTCGCCCGCGCCCTGTGCGACCGGCACGAGGTGCATCTGATCTGCGACGAGATCGCCGTCGGCTGCGGGCGCACCGGCACTTTTTTCGCGCACGAGCAGGCGGGCATCCGCCCCGACCTGCTGTGCCTGTCCAAGGGCATTTCCGGCGGCTATCTGCCGCTGTCCGTCGTGCTCTGCCGCGACGCCATCTTCGACGCCTTTCTCGACGATTCGACGGCCCGCGCCTTTCTGCATTCGCATTCCTACACCGGCAATCCGC
>Ga0209628_10003027_pt1 | contig 11628 bp, 9 predicted proteins | sample TergutCu122P4_FD_187285 | JGI IMG/M metagenome (GOLD analysis project Ga0209628, IMG submission 187285) | Cubitermes ugandensis P4 segment gut microbial communities from Kakamega Forest, Kenya - Cu122 P4 (SPAdes) (version 2) | ecosystem: Host-associated > Arthropoda: Insects > Digestive system >...
GTCGGAGTCTTCGATGGCCAGCGCCGTCACAAAGAGTTCGTCGCGGACGCGTTCCGATATCCTTTCGTAAAACTGCCCGAACAGGGCCGCCGGCTTTTGCGGCGTGATGCTTTGCCTGCCCCAGCCAATCCGTAATGACGCATTGAAATTGTTCATAACGCCCGCCTGTTTTTATTATATGTGTTATGTATTACGCAATGATTCGGAAATTTATTTATTTATTCATACGGCATCTTTTGCTCGGCGAACGGCACGTCGGGCTCCGAAAACCTGCACGTAAAGCCCCCGTCAACCGTCAGGCACGCGCCGTTTATATACGATGAGCTCTCCGAGCACAGATACAGCGCCGCGTCGGCCACCTCCCGGCCGGCGCCCCAGCGGCCCATCGGCACGCGGGCTTCCCAGACGGCCAATTCGTCGGAGATCACGCCGGAAGTGCGTTCGGTGGCGATGCAACCCACGATCAGGCAGTTTATACGGACACCGTCCCGGGCGTATTCGACCGCCAAAGCCCGCGTCATGGCGTTCATGCCGCCTTTCGAAGCCGCGTACGGTATCCGCCCCATATTTGTGCTTACGCTGTGCAGCGAGCTGATGTTGACGATTCTGCCCCATTGGCTTTCGATCATGTGCGGGAGGGCCATTTTAGAACAGTACATCGCCCCGAGCAGGTTCGTGTTGACGATCGCCGCGATCTGCTCCATGGAGTAGTCGACCAAACGCTTTACGGGGCTGATCCCGGCGTTGTTGATCAGTATGTCCGGCAAATAGAAGCATTTTTTTAGCGCTCCGAACATGCGCGCGACGTTGTCCGGCGCCGAAATGTCGGCCTGTACGGCGTACGCTTCGCCGCCGCCGGCAACGATTGCGTTTACGGCGTCCCGCGCGCCGTCGCCGTCCCGGTTATAGTTTACCGCCACCCGCGCCCCGGCCTCCGCCAAAGCCAGCGCGATAGTTTTCCCGATGCCCTTCGAGGCGCCGGTCACGAGCGCGTTTTTTCCTTGCAATATTTTAGTATTATCTATTGACATACTTGATTACCCCCCGGAGGCGGCGTTATATGCCGCAAACGCTTCTTGCGGGCCAACCGGCGATTTATATCGTCATTGGGTTAATGATGCGCGTATTTATCCATCCATTCCTTTATATAGAAATACCGTTCGACAGGGGTGGGGAGCCCGTCCGCCACGACCAGCAAGATAAAGTTCGCGCGCCGCAGGCGATCTGTAAAGGTGCGGTTCAGGCTGTCGAATATCTCGTCGCGCGTCACGCCCGGCTTATGAAAGACGGAGCTGTCCGAACAGCCGAATATGATCAGCTTTTCGCCGAAAATGTCGAGCGCGCGCTCGAACGGCGTGTCGCCTATGGTTGGCGGCGTCAGCGCGTGAATGCCGTCCAGCCCCGTCGCCTTTATGTCTTCCAGCAGGTTTTTAATCAGCCCGCACATGTGCAGTATCGCCTTTTTGCCGTGCCTGTGCATGATGTCCACAAATTCCGTCATGTGCCGCTGGCTGTATTTGCGGTATATCGCGGGGCTTATCAGGTTCGTGCTGGTGTTTTCGACGGTAATGACGGCGGGAAACGGCATGCGCCGCGCGATGATGTCATACTCCGCCCTGCGCAGCGCCTGGAACGACTCGATGGCTTCCTCCACGTCTTTTCGGTGGTCTTCCAGCAGATAATAGAAATTTTCCGGCCCCATCTCGTATTCGATCAGCTGCTGCACCGCGGACGGCCCCACGGCGGGCGTATATATGCCGGCGTCGCTGATCGCTCGGTTCATCCTACCGTAAGTTTCGTTATCTTCGCAGCGCTCCGCGACATGCGTATTTTGTAAAATTTTCAAGTATACCCTGATGTCGTCCGGCGTCTCCACCGGATACTTAAGCGGGTGGCCCTTGTCAATCCTGGTCAGGACGCCCCACGGCGTTTCGCTTTTAGTCGTCGTGATCCCGTCTTTGTCCGTGCTGACGCTTGTCGCCACATTGTCGGCGCGTATGTCGTACGGATAGCGCACGGCGGCTTCGCGCGGCAGCGTGTAGTCCCAGGAGGCCACGTCCGCGCCAATCGCCCGGTAAAATTCCAGTTCGGACATTTCGCGGTACTCTTTTGGCATGCAGGATCGCGTTGCGGCGTCCGCCATGGTGATCCATGAAATCCTGTCCGGCCTTTCGCCGTTGATGATGCTCATGAGACGTTCGCGTCCGGTCATTTTAACCCTTTCAAATGCGTTTAATGATTTACGATTTTACGAATGACTCCACGGCTTTATGCGCTTCGTCTTCGTCGCGTATGTCATAGTCCGTCTGCCAATATACGCCGCGAAGGGAGCCAAGCGCGTCGGCCAGGCTGTTCATGCCCTCTTCCGTACCCGTATACCAAATCTTTTTACCGGCGTCTCGTATTTTTTTGAACACATGCATCCATTCGCGTTCGGGCCGTCTGTCCACGCCGCGTTGGAACTGCAATACCTGAAGCTGCGGAATCTCCAGCAGCGTGTCGAGGTGGTGGAGTTGTTCCCTGCCGTCGATGTGGTAAAAATTATATTTGGGAAAGACGCGGCAGCATTCGGCCAACTCCGGCAGTACGAACCTTTTAAACAGGTTCGTATTGATCATGACGGAAAAATCGCTTTGAAGGCCCATCCACGGCTCAAGCGCAAGTATGCCGCCGCTACAGGTGAATCCGCGGTTACGCTTCATCGCCGCCGATATCATATCCACATAGCGGATAAAATTTGAATGGTTTTCCCACACCAGCCGTTCCACATGCTCCGGTTTATCGTACAGGGCGGTGCAAAACTCGTCCGCGCCGAAGAACCTGGCGGGGATGTCAATGCCGTTGTTCAGGTGGGTCATGCCCAATACGATGTCGCCGCCAAAATACGCGTCGGCCTTTTCGTATATCTCCATGATTTTCTGATACAGAGCGCTTTCGGGGCGGTGCGCGATATGAAACGTCTCCATATCGTTTGCGCCGTCCGGGCCGTACCATACCGTGCCCGCGCCGACGGAAAAGGCGGCGCCCTGAAAGCCTGCGTTGACGCCGGCGCCGAAATCCGGCAGATATGAGGGGTACGCGTCGCACAGGTATTTTCTGGAGCAGAGCGAATATTCGGCGTGTTTTATGATAACGTCCGCCGGTATGTCAAAATCATAATAAAACAGCGCGGGGAGTATTTCACCTTCGGGTTTTTCAATATCCGGTTCCGCGCCATAAATCTGTATATTGAACAGCGGGCGGTCCAGCTTATCGGTCCACCAGTCCTCATACGCGTTAATGACGCCCGGCCATCGGGAATTATCGAAATGCGTTATCATCGGCCGTTACTCCCCGCAGGAAATTGTTATAAGTTTATCTATATGTTTGAATTTATCCGTATATTTGAATATTTCCATACATGTGAGCTTATCCGTATATTTAAATATTTCCATACATGTGAGTTTATCCGTACATCTTAATTTATCCTAACCTTTGAGCTTATCCGTACAGTTGTAGCTTATGTAAGAGCTTATTCAAGTAGTCGCGGCCGAAAGACAGCCGCTCTTCCATTTCATCCATATAGGGCGTCGCCTCATACGCTTCCAGGGACGGCATTTCGCCGCTCGTCAGCTTCTTCTGCGTCTCCCACGCCAGCTTTACGAATTGTCCCAATTCATATGGCGTAAGCTCCGGGTTTTTGGAAATCCACTCTTCGTCGAAGATCTTCGCGGTAAAGAACCATTTATGGTCTTCGATCGACAGCGGCAGCCCCGGATTGTATTGGCCGAGTATGGGCAGGACGGCTTCGAAGTCGACGCAGCCGGCGCCCGGCGGCTTCCCCTGGCGTATAATGCCCTCGTCGCAGAACGTGACGATGCCGTCCTTCGTATGCGTCAGGTGCGTATAGGGCGCCACCCGTTTTGCGGCCAGTACGGGGTCTTCCGCGTTGACCAGCGTGTTGGCGGTGTCCAGGCATACCCCGGCCAAATGGTCGCCTGTGCGTTCGATGACCCTTAACGCGTCAAAAGTGGCTTCGCCGTGGGTTTCGATGTTGATGCGTGAACCGTATTTTTCCAGCGTCGGGCGCAGGAGGTTGATCAGTTTTACGCATTCGCGCACGTGCACGGGCCACGGCACGGGGTGTTCGTAACGTTCAAACGCCGTGTTGATACAGCTGTGTAGTTCGTGCCAGCCTCCGGCCGCGGCGGCGGCAATTTCCGTCTCCAGCTGTTTTTTCAGGGGTTCGATACCGCCGTCGAATATCACGGGGTTAACCGCCGTTACGGATATATGGCTGTAGACATTTTTTTCGTCGGCGTATGCGCGGACGTTTTTCAGCTCGCCATAGTCGAGGTTTTTGCTCAAGCTCCTCAGCCCGCCGAATTGTACGCCCTCAAAGCCGTGTTCGACCGTGTAGTCGATCGTCTGGTATGGATCAAGGTTAAGCTCCCTGATGGTAAAGACGTCAATGCCAACTCTCATGGTAGTCTCCTTATGGGCATTATCATTTTATATAATGCGGCGGCATTTATTTCATATAGATGCGATCGTCCCATTTTACCGGCTGTATCGGCAGCCTGACCGTTGTCCCCCGCGTCTCCGACAGGTACGCGGCTTCCGCCACCTCGACGGTCTTTATGGTGTCGCTGCCCGGCGTCAGGATGAGCGCGTCTTCGCCGCGCGCCTTTTTGACGAACTCCTCCACGCACTTCTGGTGGCCGGTGATGGCGTAAGTCGCGTCGACTTTCGTGAAATCGCCGGACTCCTTGTCGTCATAGCCGGAGATTTTATCGGCGTCCCTTTTCTTAAAGTACGTGCCTTTGCCGTGCATGAAATAGGCCTCGCCCTTTGTGCCCGTGACGTGGTTGTATTCGTACCACAGCCCGCCCGTGACGGGTTTCAACCATGAATGGCACTGCGTATACCAGTTTATCGTCAGGTTCGCGATCGCGCCGGACTTCATTTTGGCGATCACGGCGCCGACGCACTCGCCTTCCATGCGGCCCGGCTCCGCCAGCGTCATGCATGTGACGCTGTCCACCTCGCCGCCGTACCAGCGCAGCGCGTCGATTTGGTGCGTGAGGCAGCTCATGATGGCGCCGCCGCCCAGGTTGTCCGCCGACCTGATCCATGAATTCTCCGGCGTGAGCACGTCCTGGTTGTGCTGCATCTCCCAAAACAGTATGTCGCCTAAAATGCCGGAATCGACGATTGTCTTCAGCGAAACCCAATCGCCTGCATAGCGGCGGTCGTGCGATATAACCAGCGCGACGCCGGCCTTGTCGCAGGCGTCGATCATCTGCTGGCATTCGTATACGTTGCGCGCCATGACTTTTTCGCACAGCACGTGCCAGCCTTTTTGCGCGGCGCCCACAGCCGCGGGCATGTGCAGGTAGTGGGGCAGCAGTATGTCCACCGCGTCAATGCCGTCCAGCCCGTATAAATCGGTATATTGCGGATATATCGGCACGTCGCCCAGCAGCTGTTTAATCCTGTCGTGCCTGGACGCGTCGGCTTCGGCCACGGCGACGACCTCGCATATGTCGGTCAGCCTGGCGTAACCCGGGGCGTGCGCGCCCAATATGCCGCCGCCGCCCATAATGGCCACCCGTAATTTTCTGTCCATGTCAATCCTCCCGTTTGAATTAAAATGTGCATTATTTATTATTTTTGAGTTTTCCCGTAATATATTTCATACATTTAAAACGCTTATCTTTTGCTTAGCTCCTCAAGCCGCGAAACGATTGACTTAAGCTGCTCGTTGTATTTATCTACGACAGCTGCGTTGCCCATCTGTTCGCAGCTCGCCACGAGTTCATTATAGTTGCTTTCGAACTCAGAATCATTTGCGGAGTTGATGACCACCGGAATCTGGCGCCTGCAGTAATCCTGAATCTTTTCCTCCGTCTTGCCTTCTTCCGATTCCGGATCCAGAATTGAGCCGACGACATATTTGGTTACGTCAAACGGCTTCATTTCGAAATTCTTGTTTTTCCACCAGGCGTCGATTGGCGTCTTCCAGCCGTAGGCTTTATATGCTTTCATTTGGGTGGGCGTGGATCCGGCCATGATATATTCGATGGAACTCCATACGGAGCATGCCTGTCCGTTCGACATTACGGCGTTTTGCCGCAAGGGTATATAGTTCAGGGAGCCGTAACCTCGTGATTTTCTGGTTTTCTCTGCGTCAGTTGAAGTGTCGTTCATTAAGTCCATAAATTCCTTTGTCGGCTGTAACAGCCCGTTGGCGTCAATGGCATAATCACGCCCTTCGATCCCCCAGCCGTTGCGTATGGTCATTTCCAGCGTAGAGGTATATTCTATCACTTCCATCATACGATCCGCGTATTTGCTGGTCTTTAGAATTCCGCGCGTGTCGTCCGGGCGGGCGCCGTTAAACAGTTCATACCGAATGTTCCGGCCTTCGTCCTTGGCGATTTGCAACCGGATGGGCGTCACTATATAGTGCTGATCATCGCGTCCGTCGGCGGTTAGATTGGCGTTCGCACCTTTAACCATCCATTTCGCAAAGAAAGCGACGATATACGCCCCGTCGTTAAACTTCGCCTGAAACTCCGGAAAGCCGTCGGTCCAGGCTTCGCGGTCAATCAAGCCCATTTGCGTCATTTTATTATAAAAACGCAGGGATTCTTTTAAATAGGGATGTGCGACCAGGTTCACGACGCATGCGTTGTCGACGTCGACTAAGCCTGTAAATTTATAGAAATGCTGATAGCTGGAATGGCGCGGTAGATATGTCGTGAGCAGCACGCCGACAGGGTCCCCCCAAAACGCGCCGAAGCCGATGGTGGGGCGCCCTTTAGTCTCCGGTATCTTTTTCAGCGCGCCTTCTATAAAGGCTATATAGTCGTCTGTCGTGTCCAGATCCGGCCAGTCCATGGCCTCCAGCGCGTCCACGCGCACGTTCATATCCAGCGGTTCCGAAGTCATCTGTATTTGATCCGGGCTTGCCTGCCAGACATACAGGTTGCCGTTTTTTGTGTCCAGGTTGCGCCAATATGGAATGGTATCCTTATGATAGCTTTTAAATTGCGGCATGTTCGGCAAATAGTCGTCCAGCTTGGTCAGGACGTCCGCCGAAATATATGCCTGCGTGATATCGTCCAAAGCGGTATTGACGATGTCGATGTCCCCGAAATCCATAGCCGCCAGCATTAACCGGGCTTTTTCATAGTGGGATTCGGTCATCGGAATGAATTCAAAAGTTACGTTGAACAGTTCGTTGATCATCTTGCCGAGATCGTTATCCGTCGAAAAAGTCGATTCCGCGCCCGCGCCGCCCAGCATTTTTATAGTGACGGGTTCCCTGGTTTTTTCGGCGGGCGCTTCCTCCGTCTGCTTTTCCGTCTGCGCGGCTGTAGTTGCGGCGGCAGTTGTGGTAGTTGCGGCGGCGGTTGTTGTCTGGGCCTGCGTCGTTTGCGCGCCCGCGTTGTTCGCAGCGTTCCCGCCGCACGCGCTGAGCATTGCGGCTGACATTGCGCAAATAAGCAGCGTGACGATAAATTTTTTGAATTTCATTGACGTTTTCGCCGGTTCGGTTGTACCGGCGTACCCCTTTCGCATATTTGATTTATTTTTAATGCAATCCATTCCTCTCTTTAAATACATGCATACATTCATACACACATACTTTCTTTCTTTCATTCATACATTCATACATATATTCATTGACTTTATTCCGCGTTTATTTATCTTTTCGCTTTATTTTAAAAAAATTTCGTAAACGGCCTATTCACCTCCCCGGATTAACCCTTGATCGCCCCGACTAACAAACCTTTTATGAAATACCTTTGCAAAAACGGATAGACAATTAAAATGGGGATGCACACCATAACCGTCAGTGACATACGTATCGCCTCCGGCGAAAACCTCACGCCGCTGTTTGCCGCCTCCATTTGCCGGTTGATAGAAGTTTGCGCGTCCTGCACCAGCCTGGCGTTCATGTAGTTGCGCAAAATGTATTGCAATGTATACAGATCCGTCTTATGTGTGTTGTACAGCAATGTGTCCATATACGCGTTCCACTGCCCGATAAACGAAAACAAGATAATCGCCGCGATGACGGGCATGGACAGCGGAAATATAATGCGCCACGCGATGTACAGATCGTTGGCGCCGTCAATAAACGCCGATTCTTGCAGGCTGATCGGGAGCTCGCTGATATACGCCCTGATCAATATCAGGGAATACGCGCCGACCATGCCCGGTATAATGTACACCCAAAAAGACCCGGACAGTTTTAATGAAGTTATATTGATATAAACGGGGATCATGCCCGCCGTGAAGTACATCGAAAAGGTGATGAACCTTACGAAAAACTTGCGGAAAATCAAGTCCTGGCGCGACGTCACATACGCGCCCATAAAGGTAAAGAATATTGTGCAAAACGGGCCGATAACGCTGCGGGCGACCGAAACGAACGCGCCGCGCCCGACGTTGGCGACAGAGTAAAGGGACGAATACGCCCTGAATGACAGGTTTATCGGCCACAGCAGAATTTTTGCGTATGTGTCGCCGCCGCTTATCGAAAGCATGACCATGTAATAAAACGGGTAAAAGGTGATGATAATAATCAACACGCAAAGCGTATAGTTAAAGCCGTGAAATAGCAAATCTGACATTGGGTAGCGTATTTTGCGCCGTTTGCTTAAGCTCATATTCATACCTCAACCATTAAAACACGGATTTATCCGTCAGCCTTTTCGACAGGTAATTCACGGATGTGAGCAAAATTAAGCTCACCGCGGTTTTGACAATGCATACCGCCGTCGCGTACGCGTACCTGCCCATGCCGAGGCCGAAACGGTATATGTACATTTCGAACACTTCCATGGTGGTAATGTTTGTTGGGTTTGTAAAGATGTAGAATTGCTCAAAGTTGCTCTCCAGCAGCCAGCCGCTGTTAAGTATTATCAACACGGCGAACGTCGGCGATATGCACGGCACGGTTATGTATAGCGCCTTTTGGAACCAGGATGCGCCGTCGATGGTCGCCGCCTCGTACAGTTCCTGATCGATGCCGGCTATGGCGGCTAAAAATATGATGGAATTATAACCAAGCGATTTCCAGAGGTTTAACCCGATCATCAGCCCCCATGAATACTTCGGATCGCCAAGAATATTAATGCCGTCTTTCAGTATTCCGGCGCTGACCAGGAACGTGTTTACGACGCCCGCGTTTACCGAAAAAAATACGTATACAATGGAGTAAGTAATCATCCACGATATGAAAAACGGGAAGAGGGACACGGTTTGTACGAAACGCTTGAATTTGAACGAGCTCAACTCGTTAAGCAGTATGGCGAATATCATGGCGCAAAGCATGTTGTTCATGAGCGACGTGAAATTCATCACTAAGGTATTTTTGATTACGCGCCACGAGTCGCTGGTGTCTTGAAAAAATTCTATCAGGTATGATAAACCCACCCAGTTTGTTTCCCACAGGTTTTTGCCCGGACGGTAGTCTTTAAACGCCATCACCCAGCCGGTAAGCGGCTTGTACGCGAACACCGATATCAATATGATTGTGGGCGCCAGCATTAGCAGCAGGTATCTTTGGCGGTATAGTTTTTGGAGCGTTTTATTGTAATTGGCCGGCTGTTTCGTTTCCATTATAATAACCTCATCAGGCGAATCATTGTGCCGTCCGATTTTGTGCGACTAATAAGTTTCTTAGTAATAATTTTATAATTAATCCTATTGTACATAATGACATATGTCAATTAATTATAAAAATATATATGTACAAAATGTGTCGTTAATATTATAGCGTATTATAGTATATTTACAATCGTTATGATATTAGCCGGACAACCCGTACGGAAATGAACGAGGCGATAGCAAGCGCGATTATGGAAAAATTGGGCATTAAACACGTCCCGTACGCGCTTTTATTTGACGACGGCGAACCGTACAGCATATGCGAAAATTTTCTGACGGAGGACACGGAGCTGATAACCGCGTGGAGCGTATTTCATTCGGGCGCGATGCAAAATAACGTTTCCGATTACGCGCATTTGTTATGGCGCTGCGATCAGCTTGGCATCCCGGATGTCCGCGCGTCGATTGACAAAATGCTGACGCTTGACTATATTATCGCAAACGAGGACAGGCATTACACCAATTTCGGCTTTGTGCGCGAAGCCGAAACCCTTAAGTGGGTTGGCGCGGCTCCGGTTTACGATTGTGGGACGTCACTGTGGCATAACGCCCTCGATGTCGGCGAACCGCGGAAATGCCAGCCGTTCGCAAAAACGCATGACGAACAAATCCGGTTTGTTTCCGACCTGAGTTGGTTTAAGACAGACGCCTTAAAAAGTATCGAACAGGATATACTGTCTGTTTTTTCCGGGTCCCGCACTGTCGACGAAAACCGCGGCGCGGCTATCGCTAAGGCGGTGTTTAGCCGGGCGGCCGCCGTTGGGCGGCTGGCCCGCGGCCATTAAAATTTAATTTATTAGTTAAATGCGCGCGACGCCGCTGTCGCGCGCCGCTTTTTGCACCGCGAGCCCGACGGCTTTTCCGATGCCGCGGTCCAGCGCGTACGGCAGGATGTTGCCCTCGTTCAGCTCGGACGCCGGCAGGCAGTCCGCGATGGCGTGCGCGGCGGCGATCTTCATGGCGTCGTTGATGTCGGAGGCCCTGGCGTCAAGCGCGCCGCGGAAGATGCCCGGGAACGCGAGCACGTTGTTGATCTGGTTTGCGAAGTCGCTGCGCCCGGTGCCGATTATCTTCGCGCCGCCGGCCGCCGCCAATTCGGGCATTATCTCGGGCACCGGATTTGACATCGCGAAGACTATGGGGTCTTTCGCCATGGCGCGTATCATATCCGCCGTGACGCAATTCGGCGCAGAGAGGCCGATGAACACGTCCGCCCCGGCGAGCGCGTCCGCCAGCGTGCCGGACAGCTTATCGCGGTTGGTGATCTTCGCGATATCGGCCTTTTCGGAGTTCATGCCGGAACGGCCTTCGTATATCGGGCCCTGCCTGTCGCAGAGGATGACGTTCCGCAGGCCAAGCGATATCAGCAGGCGGATCACTGCGATGCCGGCTGCGCCCGCGCCGTTTGTCACTATGCTGATGTCCTCCAGCTTTTTGCCGGTCAGCTTCAACGCGTTGAGCAGCGCGGCGAGCGTGACGACCGCCGTGCCGTGCTGGTCGTCGTGGAATATCGGTATGTCGCAGCATTCCTTGAGCTGCCGCTCTATATCAAAACAGCGCGGCGCGGAGATGTCTTCCAGGTTGATGCCGCCGAAGCTGCCGGCGAGCAGCCGCACCGTGTTGACAATGTCGCCGACCTCTTTGGAGCGTATGCAGAGAGGCACCGCGTCGACGTCGCCGAACGCCTTGAACAGCGCGCATTTGCCCTCCATGACGGGCATCGCGGCCTCCGGACCGATGTCGCCCAGCCCCAGCACGGCCGTCCCGTCGGTCACGACCGCCACCAGGTTGGCGCGGCGCGTCAGCGGGTAGCTCAGGTTTACGTCTTTTTCGATTTCGAGACAGGGCTGCGCCACGCCTGGCGTATACGCGAGCGAGAGATCGTCGCGCGTTTCGAGCGGCGCGCGGCAGACGACCTCGATTTTGCCGCCCCATTCGTAATGCTTCCTTAAAGATTCCTTCGCG
>Ga0209628_10003028_pt1 | contig 11627 bp, 7 predicted proteins | sample TergutCu122P4_FD_187285 | JGI IMG/M metagenome (GOLD analysis project Ga0209628, IMG submission 187285) | Cubitermes ugandensis P4 segment gut microbial communities from Kakamega Forest, Kenya - Cu122 P4 (SPAdes) (version 2) | ecosystem: Host-associated > Arthropoda: Insects > Digestive system >...
TGCCCCATGCCAGCGAGGTCACCACGGCCGATGTGACCGATCGCCAAGGTGCGCTCAAGGCGCTCAGTCGCTGCAAAGGGGCACTGGGCCAAGTGCAAAGCCTGCTGTGCGATGGCGGCTACGTGGGCCAGCCCTTTGAGAGGGGCGTCAAGGACATTTTGGGTGAACACGTGACGGTGCAGATAGCCAAGCGCAGTGCACAGCGCACCTTCAAAGTCATGCCCAAGCGTTGGGTGGTTGAGCGCAGCTTTGCGTGGTTGGAAAAATGCAGGCGGCTATGGAAAAACTGCGAGCGCAAGCTTGAGACCAGCTTGCAGTTCATCCATCTGGCTTTCTTGGCTCTGCTGCTCAGGAGACTTTGAACAGGTTCTAAGAACATGTTGACGATCCCTGCGCGGGCATGCGGGCGCGGACGTGAGAGGGCTGCTGCGTTGCAAATCCTCGCCATAGCTACGGCTATGGCTGCGGTTTGCGCCTTGCAGCCCATCCCAATCCGCATCCCGCACATCTCGCGCCGAGATCGCAAACACGTTTTAAACGGCTTATCACTGGCGGCACTGGGCGAGCCACCGGCTTGTCACCCGCGCCCAAGCTGCCCACGCTCGCCGTAAACTGCCACAGCCGGTTGCACTTTGCCGGCCATCTTTTTTTCATCTCCAGCAAGCAAAGGAAAAGCCATGCCGCAGCCTCTTTCGTTTTCCGTTGCCAGCCAGCGTGCGTTGGCCAGCATTGCACTGGCGGGCGCCGCCTTGTGCGCATGCGCGCCGGCATGGGCGGGGCAAACGCTCCATGCGGTCCAGCAGCGCGGCAGCCTCAAGTGCGGGGTGACCAACGGCGTGGCGGGTTTTTCGGCGCCCGACAGCAAAGGGCACTGGACGGGGCTGGACGTGGACACCTGCCGCGCCGTCGCCGCCGCCGTGCTGGGCGACGCGAACAAGGTCGAGTTCGTGCCGCTCAACGCACAGCAGCGCTTTGCGGCGTTGCAGGCTGGTGAGGTCGACATGCTGGCACGCAACACCACCTGGACGCTCACGCGCGATGCCTCGCTGGGGCTGCACTTCACGTCCATCACCTATTACGACGGGCAGGGTTTTCTGGTGCCCAAAAAGATCAAGGTGACGAGTGCCAAACAGCTCAAGGGCGCCACCATCTGCACCCAGGCGGGTACCAGCAACGAGAAAAACGCCGCCGACTGGTTCCGCGCGCAAAACGTGCCGGTCAAGACACTGGTGTTCGAGAGCTTCGAGGCATCGTTCAAGGCCTTCTTCTCGGGCCGCTGCCAAGCCTTCACCACCGACGCTTCCACCCTCGCAGGGCTGCGCAACAAGGAGGCATCCAACCCGGATGACTACGTGATCCTGCCGGAGCTGATCTCCAAGTCCCCGCTGGCGCCCGCGGTGCGCCGGGGCGACGATGAATGGTTTGCCATCGTCAAATGGGTGCCCTATGCGCTGATCGAGGCCGAGGAACTGGGCATCACCCAAGCCAACGCCGACCCACTCAAAGCCGACGGCAAGAATCCGCAGGTGCAGCGCCTGCTCGGCGGCGGCGAGGATCTGGGCAAGCTGCTGGGACTGGACAAGGACTGGGCGCTGCGCGCGATCAAGGCGGTGGGCAACTACGGCGAGATGTTCGACCGCAACGTGGGGCCCAAGTCCGTGCTTGGCCTGCCACGCGGGCTGAACAACCTCTGGAACAAGGGTGGGCTGATGTACGCGCCGCCGCTGCAATGAGCAGGTTGAGCGTTGAGCGAAAGATCGATAGTTGCGATGCACCACGTCCGAAAGATGTCTTCACGCTCAATGCCAAACGCCAAACGCTCAACAGTTTTCGGCTGGCTGGCGCAGGCGCTGCTGATTGCGCTGGTCGTCGGCGCCATCCTGGCGCTGGGGCACCACGCGCTGCAAGCGCTGCGCGCACGCGGCGTGCAATCAGGCTTTGACTTTCTGGCGCAGCCTGCCGGGTTCGAGATCAGCGAAGGCTGGCTGTCTTTCGATGGCCGTCAACCCTTCTGGCGCGCTTTTCTGGCCGGGCTGGTCAACACCGTGCGCGCGGCGGTGCCGGCCGCGCTGCTGGCGGTGCTGCTGGGCACGCTGCTGGGCATCGGGCGGCTGGCCCCGCACCGGCTGGCGCGTGGGCTGTGCACGGTGTATGTCGAGATGCTGCGCAACGTGCCGCTGCTGGTGCAGTTGCTGATGCTGTACTTCGCGCTCACGCACCTGCTGCCCGATTCCGACGCGCCGATCGAACTTGTGCCCAACTGGTGGCTGAGCAAGGGCGGGCTGACGCTGCCCTGGTTCACCGCGGAGGGTTGGCATCTGGAGTGGCCGCAGCAGGGCGCGTTCGGCATCACCGGCGGCGCGGCGCTCAGCCCTGAATATCTGACAGTCACGCTGGGGCTGGCGCTGTACAGCGCCGCGTTTGTCGCCGAGATCGTGCGCGCGGGCATAGGCTCGGTGCCGCGCGGCCAGGTGCTGGCGGCGCAGGCGCTGGGGTTGCGCGGCGCGCAGCAGTTGCGCTGGGTGGTGCTGCCGCAAGCGCTGCGCGTCATCGTGCCCGCGCTGACCAATCAACTGTCCAGCCTCGTCAAGAACTCCTCGCTGGCCGTGGCGGTGGGCTACCCGGAACTGGTGTCGGTGGCCAACACCTCGCTCAACGGCACGGGCCGCGCCTTTGAATGCATCGCCATCGTGATGGCGGTCTATCTGCTGCTCTCACTGCTGATCGCGGCGCTAATGAACCGCTACAACGCCCGCGTGGCGCTGCGAGGGTGGGCATGAGCTGGCGCGAGGAACTGTTCGGCACGCCGTGGCGCAGCGCGGCGAGCCTGCTGCTGATCGCGCTGATCGGCTGGATCGCATGGGCGGCGGGCCAATGGGCGCTGGCGCATGCGGTGTTCCGGCCCGACGCGCAGGCTTGCCGCGCCGCGCATGGCGCGTGCTGGGGCGTGATCGCCGAAAAGTGGCGACCCATGCTATTTGGCCGCTACCCCTGGGCCGAGCAATGGCGCGCCGCGCTGGCGCTGGCGCTGCTCGTGGCCATGCTGCTGGCCAGCAGTTGGCCGCGCCTGTGGCGCCCTGCCCTGGCGCTGGCTTGGGTTGTGGCGCTGCTGCTCTTCGCGCTGCTGATGCACGGCGGCACACTAGGCTTGGCCGAAGTGCCCGTCAACCGCTGGGGCGGTCTGCCGCTGACGGTAAGCCTGGCCGCCGTAAGCCTGGCGCTGGCCTTTCCGCTGGCCGTGCTGCTGGCGCTGGCGCGCCGCTCGCGCTGGCCGGTGCCGCGCAGCTTGGCCGTCACCTACATCGAAATCGTGCGCGGCGTGCCGCTGATTTCGGTGTTGTTCATGGCCTCGTTTTTGCTGCCGCTGCTGTGGCCTGCAAGCTGGCAGCCTGGCGTGCTCACGCGCGTGCTGGCCGGCCTGACACTGTTCGTGGCAGCCTACTTTGCCGAAATCATCCGCGGCGGCCTGCAAGCCGTGCCGCGCGAACAGGTGGAAGCCGCGCAGGCGCTGGGCCTGACCCGCTGGCAGGTGCAGCGCCACATCGTGCTGCCGCAGGCGCTGCGCATGGTGGTACCGGCGCTGATGAACAGCGTGATCGGCACGCTCAAGGACACATCGCTGGTCACCGTGGTCGGCCTGTTCGAGCTGACCGGCGCGCTCGGCTTGGCGCTGGGGGGCGACCCCACCTGGCGGCCCTTCTACCTGGAAGGCTACCTTTTCATCGCGCTGCTTTATTGGCTGATGTGTTTCGGCCTGTCACGCTACGGCGCCTGGATCGAGCGGCGGCTGTCCCTTGGCGCTGCCGCAGCAGATTGAAGCGCGTTCTTTTCTGAGCCATCCACACGCAACAGCAAACCTGAATCAAGGCTTGACCAGCGAGCGATCCTTTGTGACCCGATCAAGCGCACACTGGCGCTCCGGAGTACCCAAGTCAGAATCAGTGACAAGACATTGGGCAAAGCGCTCAAGAGGTTCACATGGTTCTACAATGAAGTACGAATTCACAAAAACATGAATGAGCTTCCACCAGTGAAAGCATGGCAAGACAGGACACTTGTTGGTGTCCAGCAGATGCAGGCCATGCAGTCAAGTAGCGGGTGGCTGCGCTCGGGGGTTGAGGGGAGGCTACTGCATGCGACGTTGATAACGACAAGCCTTACTTGACCCAATCCCCTTGACAGCACCATGTCTGCCCAGACCCTTGCCACTGATCACGGCGATAGCAAAACGATGCGCTATCGCCAGAAGCGCGAAGCCATTCTGAATGCGGCAGCACAACTGTTCAACAAGCACGGCTTCAAGGGCGCCATGCTGTCGGAGGTTGCCAGCATGGTGGAGCTGAATACAAACAGCATCACGTATTACTGGAAAAAGAAGGAGGACTTGTTTTTCGACTGCCAGATGCACACGATCAAAACCCTTGGCTCGGTCATCGAACGCGCTGAATCGGGCAAGACTCCCGCAGAACGTATTCGTCGCTTCATAGACGCTTTCGTGTCCGTGCTGTTCGAGTGCCGCACCGGACGTCATCCAGCCATCATGTCTTTCCGCGATCTGCAAGAGTTGGAGGCCTCGCACACGGAGGAACTCTTCGCCGCATACCGCGACATGTTTCGCCGCGCCAGGAACCTGATTGCCAATGGCCCCCTGCGATCAGGAAACAGAATGGCTCTGACGGTGAAAACGCACCTGCTTCTCTCCCAAGTCCAGTGGTCGCGGATTTGGCTGGCCGGGTTCAGCACGGCCAACTACATGCGCATGGCTGATCACATATGCGACATCCTTCTCAACGGCCTGGCTGCTTCCAGCTTTGTTTGGAGCCCGACCTCACTGGATCAACGGCTCGCCGCCATCGATATGCCTGAATTACCCAATCACGGCTTCCTGGCGGCAGCCATCCGTCTCATCAACGAAGTTGGCTACGAGGGCGCATCAATCGACCGCATCTCGGCGCGCCTGGGCGTCACGAAAGGGTCCTTCTACCATCACATTCCGAGCAAGGAAGAATTGTTCACGGAGTGCATGCGGCGGACCATCGCAGTCGTCGAGAGTATGCAAAACATGGCGCTTCAAAGCGAGGGGACTGGGTTCGAGAAGCTCAGCGCGCTGGGCCGCGCATTGGTCAAGTTCCACTTCTCGCCGCGCGGCCCGCTACTCAGGACTTCCACCTGGAACGAATTGTCCAACTACACGCATTTTCTTGACCGGGTAGAGCCGGTGCGTGAGTTCATACAGAACGTGACCGACCTGTTCGCAGCGGGCATGATGGATGGCTCCCTGCGCCGCACCCATCAGCAAGTCGGCGCCCTGATGTTTGTGGGCATGATTTCTGGCGTGACCGTGCTCGACAAGTGGGTTCCAGGCTCCGAGAAAACAGACGTTACCGATCTGTACGTGCGTCCTTTCTTCCAAGGCATCTGCTGCTCCACTCAATCGGTTGCATGAACCGGGGCGGGGTCAAGCTCCAACACCTGCGCGCAGGCTTGCTGTTTTATCGACAACTTCCCGCCAGCGCAGGCGGGCCATCCATGTCCTGCTCATGGCTCATTCGATTTCCATTTCAAGACAACAAAATATCCGCCGTCATTCCGCGCGAAGTCGCGGAATCCATGCGGCGGTCGATGAGGATGCGCCGCATGGATTGCAGCGACTACGCTTCGCTCCGCGCAGAATGACGACTTTTCGTCTTGAACAAGAAATGGAACCAGGCTCAACCGCAATAATGTGGCGTCCTCCGTGTTCAGAAAATGGTATTTATCCCAATGGTCACAGCAGACTGGCGTCCGGCACTGGCAGGTGCGCCTGCGTAGGCATTGGTGTTGGCGGCATATTCAACAGTGGGTCCGCTGTTGGTGTTCATCACCGCCCCGAACATGATCTTGGTGCGCTTGGAGAGCGGGTAGTCATAATTTGCGCCAAACTGCCACCTGTTTTTAAGGCCGCGGGGATCGGTGTCCTTGAACATCTTGCGAATAACCGTGACCATCAGCCTGCCGGGGCCAAGCGGCATATTCACGCCGGTCATGGCTTCGCGGAAATCCTCCATGGTTGCGCCATGGGCCAGGTTGTTTTTTCGCTTCGAGGCAGCATAGGCCAAATGCAACCGTCCAAAATCGAAGTCATAGAACGCGCCCACAAGCCAGGAAGTCTTGTCGTTATCGGCGGTGCCGGTGGTGTAGGTATTTTGCTTGTGCAGCGCTCCTTCGATACGGAATTTTGTATCATCAGAAAGCCAGCCAACTTTCAGGCCATTGGCCGAGCCTTTGGAAGCGCCGGCAGAACTCTCGCCAAAATAATGCGCTACCGCAGCGGCAAAGCCTGGCGAGCGCCTGAGGGTAAAGACATCCGTGGTGCCTGGCAAGGTATAGATAATACCGCTATTCAGCCGCGCGCCCGTGGTTTCCAAGATGTTCGATGAACTCAGAAGGGCATAGGAGCCGGATGGGTCTGCCACCAGTGCCTGCGTGGAAAAGTACGGCGTATAAAGACGGCCACCCTGCAAGGTGCCCCAAGCACCGCGAATAGCCATATAGGCCTGTTTGCTGAAGAAGTTGGTAGTGCCCGATGCTGCCACACCCGTTTTTACGTTGATATCTGATTCCAGTTTGAAGAAAACTGACTGCCCCCCTCCCATGTCTTCCAGTCCGTTGAACATAATTGACGATGGCCCGCCCATGGTAACCCTGCCGCCGTTCGTATTTGTCCTGGTCTTTCTCCCGAGACCAATGCCTATCCCCCCGTAGATCGAGCCACTAATGGCGACACTGGCGGATTTAGCCTTGCTGGCCGCCAGATCAACAGCTGCTCGCCAAGGTTCTGGGCCAAGAGTAATCGCGCCGGCAGCGGTGAGCGTGGCTTGCGCATCGTCACCTTCTGCTCGCAAAGACTCATTGTCACCGAGAGTCGTAACGTTGGACTGAGCGTTGGCAACGCCCACGGTGCCAGTAGCTGCTAACGCGATGGCAGAAATTAACTTTTTCATGCCTGTCTCCTTGAAATTGAAAGAAAACAACCCTCTAATTCACCAGCAAAGCCGGGAGGAGTCCCTGTGTGGAATCAGGGAGCGCCCCGCAATGGAGCGCCGAAAGACGGGAACAGCTTGTCTTTGTGGAAAGTGCGCGTCAGACGGCCGAGAAACCGGGCTGCCTGATGAAACGACTTCGGTGGAAGTCGGTGTTGCCCAGCGTCACCTCAATGGCGGTGAGCCGCTTGAAGTAGTGGGAAATGGCCATTTCGTTGGTCATGCCCATGCCGCCGTGCATTTGAACGGCCTGCTGGCCGACAAATTTCATGGCCTTGCCTACCCGCACCTTGGCCGCCGACACCAGCTTGCGGCGCTCTTCGGGCGCTGCGGTGAGCACCTTCACGGCAGCCAGGGTGGTAATCGACTTGGCTTGCTCGGTATGGACGAGCATGTCGCCCATGCGGTGTTGAAGCACTTGGAAAGAACCGATCGGCACGCCGAACTGTTTGCGGGTTTTGAGGTATTCCAGCGTCAGGGCGTTGGCCGCTTCCATGGCGCCCACGGCTTCGGAACACAGCAGTGCCACGCCATAGTCGGTGGCGGCTTCCAGAATGTCCCAGCCGCGTCCGTCCGCACCGATCAGTGCGGAAACGGGCACGCGCACGTTGTCGAAATGAACATCTGCGCCACGCTGGCCGTCGTAGGTGCGGTATTCGGTCACCGTCAGCCCCTTGGCGTCCCGTGGCACGTACAGCAGGGAAATGCCGTCGGTATCGCGTTGCGTGCCTGCAGTGCGCACCGAAACCACGAAGCCGCCGGCTTGGGCACCATGAATGACAGCGCACTTGGCGCCCTGAATGACGTACTCGCTGCCCTCCTTGCGGGCCGAAACAGCGATGTTGAACAGCTCGTGGCCTGCTTCTTTTTCATTGAGCGCACAGGCTAGCTTGAGTTCGCCGGTGGCAACGGCTTGCAGCAAGTCGGTTTTACCGCCACGACGCAGGAAGTCGGCCGCCAGAACAGTGGCGAAATACGGCTCGGCGACCAAACTGCGACCGAGTTCCTTCATGACGAGCATCATGTCTTCGGATTTGCCGCCCAGTCCCCCCGCATCTTCCGGCACGGCCAAGGCTGTAGCGCCCAGCTCTACCAGCGACGCATACGCCGCATCGGATACCCCGGCAGCGGATTTGACGATCTTCTGGCGAGCTTCGAAGTTGTAGTCTTTTTCAGCCCAGCGGCGCAGCGAATCGACGAATTGCCGTTGTTCTTCAGAAAGGCGAAAGTCCATCTTGGTCTCCTTACAGGCCCAGAATCATTTTGGAAATCACGTTGTGCTGCACCTCGTTGGACCCGCCGAAGATGGTGATCTTGCGCAGGTTGAAGTAGTGCGCGGCCAACGGCGCGAGGTCGTCATTGCCCGAAATGGAATGCTCGGTCTTGCAATCCAGATAGTCCGGGTCGAACGCCAGACCGGCGGGACCGGCGGCTTCCAGCAGCATTTCGCTGATTTCCTGCGAAATCTCGGTGCCCTTGATCTTGAGCACCGACGACTCCGGCCCGATCTTGCTGCTCGCTCCCTCGGCCACTAGGCTGAGGGCGGTTATTTCCAGCGCCATGAGCTCAATCTCCACATCGGCGATGCGGGCGGCAAACGTAGGATCGTGCAGCAGGGGCGCGCCGTTGACCTGCTTGCGCAAGGCCAAGCGCTTGAGCACCTTGATCTCGCGCTTGGAGCCGCCGATGTTGGCAATGCCGGTGCGCTCGTGGCCAAGCAGGTGCTTGGCGTAAGTCCAGCCCTTGTTTTCCTCGCCGATGAGGTTGGCGACCGGCACCTTCACGTTGTCGAAGAAAACGTCGTTGACTTCCGGGGTTTCGTCCATCAGGTAGATGGGCCGCACCGTGATGCCGGGCGTCTTCATGTCGATGAGCAGGAAGGAAATGCCGGACTGCTTGGTGCCTTCGGTGCTGGTGCGCACCAGGCAGAAAATCCAGTCGGCGTGCTGCCCTAGCGTGGTCCAGGTTTTCTGGCCGTTGACGATGTAGTAGTCGCCCTCGCGCACCGCGCGGGTGCTCAGAGCGGCTAGATCGGAACCGGCGCCCGGCTCCGAATAGCCTTGGCACCACCAGTCTTCAGCGTCATAGATGCGGGGCAGGTAGTGCTGCTTTTGCTCTTCGCTGGCAAAACCCAGCAACACCGATGCCAGCAGGTTCAGACCGAACCCCAGCGTGCCGGGCGCATAGGCCAACGCAGCCTCCTCGGCCCATATGTGGCGCTGCATGGCGTTCCAGCCGGTGCCGCCGTATTTCACTGGCCAGCCGGGGGCGACCCAGCCTTTCTTGGCCAGGATCTTGTGCCAGCGAATCATCTCGTCACGCTTGAGGTGGCGACGGGTTCGCACCTTCTCGCTCAATTCCTTGGGCAGGTGCTCGCGGAAGAACTGCCTGACTTCCTCACGAAAGCGCAGGTCTTCTTCTTTGTATTCGAGATCCATCATGTACTCCTTGGGGAAAAAAGGCCGAGTTCGACCTGCGGAGTGGCTTTCATGCCACTCCGGCGATACACAGAAAGGGCGGGTTGTTTACTTGTCCTTGGTCAGATCACTGAACTTGCGTCCGCTGGCAACCAACTCCTCCAGCAGCTTGGCTGGTTTGAATTGAGGGCCATGACTGGCTTCGAATTCCTTCATCTTGGCCAGTACGTTGGGCAAACCTACAAGGTCGCCGTAGAACATCGGCCCGCCCCGGTAGACGGGCCAGCCATAGCCATTGACCCACACCACGTCGATGTCGGATGCGCGAATGGCCATGCCTTCTTCGAGAATCTTGGCACCCTCATTGATCATGGGATAGATGCAGCGTTCCAGAATCTCCTGGTCGCTGATCTGGCGCGCCACTTTGCCCTGCTTCTTGGCAAAGTTTTTGATGATCTCCTCGACCACGGGCGAAGGGGTCGCCTTGCGCTTCTCGTCGTAGTCGTAGAAGCCGGCGCCGGTTTTCTGGCCACGGCGATCCATCTCGCACAGCACTTCGCGCAGGGTCGATGAGGTGGACTTCTCCTTGCTCCAGCCCAGATCCAGTCCGGCCAGGTCGCTCATGGCGAATGGCCCCATGGGAAAGCCAAAGTCGTAGAGCACGCGATCGACTGCCCACGGCATCGCGCCTTCCATGATGAGCGCATTGGCCTCGCGCTGGCGCTGGCCCAGCATGCGGTTGCCGACAAAGCCGTGGCACACGCCGACCAGCACCGCGACCTTGCCGATCTTCTTGGCCAGTTGCATCGAGGTGGCGATTACGCTGTGGGAGGTCTTGGCGCCGCGCACCACTTCGAGCAGCTTCATCACATTGGCCGGCGAGAAGAAGTGCAGGCCGATCACCGATTCGGGGCGCTGGGTGGCAGAGGCGATTTCGTTGAGGTTCAGGGCAGATGTGTTGGACGCCAGGATGGCGCCGGGCTTGCAAATGGCATCGAGCTTGCCGAAGACTTCTTTCTTGACATCCATGTTTTCAAACACGGCCTCGATCACCAGGTCCACGTCGGCCAGGTTGTTCAGATCAAGCGAGCCGCTCAACAGCGCCATGCGGTCTTCGACATCTTTTTGGGTGATGCGGCCCTTGGCGGCGGTGTTGTCGTAGTTTTTGCGGATGATGCCCAAGCCGCGGTCCAGCGCCTCTTGCTTGGTTTCCACTATGCGTACCGGTATGCCCGCGTTAAGGAAGTTCATGGCGATGCCGCCGCCCATGGTGCCGGCGCCGATGATCCCCACCGTGCGCACCGGCAGGATCGGGGTGTCCATGGCCAAATCCGGCACGTTCCAAGCTTGGCGCGAGGCAAAGAAGTAGTAGCGCTGGGCCGCCGATTGGCTACCCTTCATCAGCTCCGCGAAGTTCTGGCGCTCGACCTTCAAGCCTTCGTCAAACGGCAGGTTGACCGCCGCCTCGATGCACTGGATGTTTTTCTCCGGCGCATGGAAACCGCGAAACTTGCGGGCATTGGCCTTGCGGAAATCGGCAAAGATTTCGGGGTGGCCGCGCGCGGCCTCGACCTTGGCGTTTTGGTCGCGCACCTTGGTCAGCGGGCGCTTTTCGCTCAGCACCTTGCGGGCGAAAGCGACGGCGGCGCCGGTCAAATTGTCTTCCGGGGCCAGTTCGTCGAGCAGTCCTTTGGCCAGCGCTTCCTTGGCCTTGACGTGCGTGCCGTTGACGATCCAGTCCAAGGCCACCTGCGGGCCCACGATGCGCGGCAGGCGCTGGGTGCCGCCGGCGCCGGGCAACAGGCCGATGTTGACCTCCGGCAGCCCCAGGCGCGCCGAGGGCACCCCGATGCGGTAATGACAACACAGCGCCGTCTCCAGCCCCCCGCCCAGCGCAAAGCCATGAATGGCCGCCACCACGGGTTTGGGCGAATCTTCCAAGCTGTTTTGCACGTCGAGCAGGCTGGCCGCGCCGGTGGGCGGCTTGCCGAATTCGGTGATGTCGGCGCCACCACTGAAAGTGGTACCGCCGCCGCGCAAGACCACCGCGTTAATCGCGGGGTCGGCAATGGCTTGTTTCATCGCGGCGCAAATGCCATCGCGCACCACGGCCGACAAGGCATTGACGGGCGGGCTGTTGATGACGATTACACCCACGCCATCGACGTTGTCCAGAGTCGTCACGCTA
>Ga0209628_10003029_pt1 | contig 11620 bp, 7 predicted proteins | sample TergutCu122P4_FD_187285 | JGI IMG/M metagenome (GOLD analysis project Ga0209628, IMG submission 187285) | Cubitermes ugandensis P4 segment gut microbial communities from Kakamega Forest, Kenya - Cu122 P4 (SPAdes) (version 2) | ecosystem: Host-associated > Arthropoda: Insects > Digestive system >...
GTGATGTGTGATGTGTGCAGCCCAGTGACAAACCCTTTGGGTGCATATGCCCCTGATTGAGGAGAAAAGAAGCAAACTATTGATATAATCCTCATGCATGACGAAAGTTTAAAATGTGTTTCACTCATCTTATTTTGCTACAGTAGACTCCCTGAGAAGTGTGGGGGTTTTTAGTTTTCCCCACAAGGCTGTTTTTAACGCCCATCATAAATTATAACGTTTGGGCTGTTTCTACAGTTTGTTTTGAAACGTTTTATGGGCCAGCAGAAGAACAGAACTAAGCTTTATATGGCCTGTGTTTCACGGTTTGACGTGCCTGCTTTTGGCCATCTTAAAATTGGAGGCTAGTGTTACCTGAGTGTACACAGTTTCATAGGGCCTGTGTTTTTTTTGAAGAAACAATAAACTCAAGCTGCAGCTTTATATTAATTCTTACAAAATACTTTGTGGAATTAATGGAAGAAGAGAAAATATATTGTTACTTCTTGCAGACAGTGCTACAGCTGAAATAAATTTCTTTATGACTGCACTGCAAGAGGTACTTTGTATAAGATTCATGAGTTCATACTTGGCCTTCTACAGACTTGAATTCATGTGATGATTGTTTTTCAGGAACACTAGAAGGATTTTATTGAAGAATCAACATTCTTGCTACAACTGAATGACGGTAGTTTAACATAAAATGCTAATATTTTAAAATAAGCTATGTTGTGTCGAGATTTATTATTAGGACATATGAAACCTGCTTAGGAACATGGGTCATCATTTCAGATTCTTCCTTAAAATGAAGTAAGTTTGAACTGCAGAGAAAAAAAAGGACTCTGAAGTCCCAGCCCCATCCGTTTCATTCTTCTTGGTGTAGCTAGTTACTGTAACTAAGCTTTTGCAAATAAGGCGTGGACATGCCCAGAGGGCTACAGGAGGTTGAGGTGTCCAGATTTTCTAGACAGTCAGCACATGAAGGTGGTAAGGTTGATGGCCCTATGCACTGATCCCCTGTATGTCACAGGTGGTACCACTGGTAGTCCTTTCTGTTAGAGGCTGAGTTGACCACAGGGCCATAATACGGCTGGAAGGATAAGCTTATGCAAGAGGGCCATAAAACCTTACATACATAGTTGTTGACTTTCCACCATGGAGGCCTGAGTTTAGTCCTAGGTTAGTCTTGTTTGTGATTTGTGATGGAGAGCATGATAATGGGAGAGGTATTCTCCAAGTGCTTTGGTTTTCCTACCTTAATTTTCATTCCACCATTAGTCTGTATTTATCTGTCATGGGCTGGTACAGCAGTTTGCGGTATCAATGGATGGAGTCTCACTCAACTACTACTACTAAGAAAAGTGGACAAATGACTTCATGTGTCTGTTAAGTGCTTAAGTAATCATACAACAAACTGTTTGCACATCTGCTTCCTTATACAGCAGTTACACTACATTCTTCCTGGAGTCATTTACTATTTGGACTTTGTCTGTTGTTCCATGTTTAAAATAAGAATTGAAGAGTACCAGATGGTCAAAGTTCAATTTGTGTGTGTTTTCAAATGTGATGAATCATTATCATAATCCCATAGAACTGTGTGCTGTCTTATATTATTTTCTTTCATGTAATTTTGTTCATTACTTAAGTGTACGATATTTGTTTTAGATTTCATTCTTCTGGAATGTGCCTGGTAGATAAGTACCAATATTTTGCAAGAATCTGCTGCTTTTTCTTCAGGGTAGACATAGGAAATCAGGAATCCCATACCCTTAATATTTATCAGTGTGAGAATATTATAAGTCTCATGTGTATGTTTTAGGTTCTTGAGAGGCTGAAAGATGTCATCAGGTGTGGACCATCATTGCTTAGGCTCAAAGTTGTCACTGTTTTGAATAGTCTGGCAAATAAGTTTATTGAGTCAAATCCAGATCAGATGGAAGTGTTCCAGCATATAGCAGGATTATTTTCTGCTCTTCTGCAAGATAAAAATTATATAGTACAACAAATGACATTAGAAGTATTCACTTATTTTGCACATGTGAATTCCCATGAAAGTATTCTTGCATTTTCTGTCAAGAACAATGAAAACCTTCAGCAGAAAACCAGAACATATTTGCAGAAGCTACCTGCAAAGGCATCTTACAAAACTTGCATATCGCATGAATCTTATATTAAATATCAGTCTCTAGTGAAGTTTTCACACAGTTGCAAAAATTCTATAAATGTGCATGAATCTATTTCCAACATGAAGCAGATGTCAATTGAGATGGAGAGTGTTAATCACACAACAAAGAAACTGAAGTTAACTGTCACTGAGGATAGTGTTATCACAACAATTCAAAGGCTGAAGAATGACACAAACATGCTTGTCCAGTACTGTGAAACTAGCAATCTGCCAGCAGATGCTAAAAAAGATGTACTGCAAATTTCGCTCCAATTGAACATGCTGTGTCAAAACTGAGGTCAGTTCATTGTCAGTTATTGTTTTATCTTAAATGGTTGCATGTGTGCAATTCTTCATGCAGTTTTCTGATGCTGAATTTTCGTGTTCCATTACCTGTATCAGAAACAAATTGTCTGTGAAATTTCAACGGATTTTCATCAGTTCTGCTGGAGTAAGATTAAATTTCTGAGCCTTAAAATAAAAATATATGGATATAAAAACATTTACTGAAATTTATACTTCCAGTCATAAGAAACACTGAGTAGGTTTCTCTCTGAAAAAAGAAAACAGCATTTATCAATTAAGGTATAAAAATTCCCTAAACTAAACATGACACATCTACTAATATAGATGGTTGTGTAGAGTGGCAAGCTTTTTAATATACAGGTAGTCCTTGTTTCATGTCTTTTTGATTTAACACCCCTTGGCTATTTACACCACTGTAGTGTACATCCTCCTCATTTTTAGTGCAACACCTGTTGACTGGCTGTGCACTAAAACACTGTTGAGAATGTGTGATACGGTGCCAGACAAACTGGGAAGCTGTGCGCTCAATGTAAACTGCCTCAGTCATTGTGTGCTCATTGTTTAGTTCAGTGATCGTATGTGGTGTGTTTATGTGCCTTTATTTATCTGTATAAAAATGAGTGAGAAACATAAATTTTAATCCTTGGTGCAACTCCAATAAAAAAAAAATCGGTGAAAGGTAATCAGTATTGAAGAGAAATCAGACATATTAAATAATCTTGAAATGGATGAATGCTTTGCCAACATCCGCTGTGCTCCTGACTTAGGCAAGCATACTGTATGTACAATTCGTGATAATGCAAAAAAATTGTATTTTCAAGCATTTATCAGCACCTCACTGCTGGTGTCCCTGATAACATATAAGATGAGGCTGCCTTTGTTATGATTTTTCCTAACCGTTACCTATTACGTTGTTATGGGATATATTTTTCTTATTTACACCCATCTCTCAGGTAGACCTCGTTTTACGCCCCACACACACACACACACACACACACACACATGCGCGCGCGCGCGTGTGTGTGTGTGTGTGTGTGTGTGTGTGGTGGCGCACACATACTGTGAAACGCACTTAAGTTTTTTCGGCTGGAGTGTTGGAATAATTTAGAACCAAAATTTTCCTATTGTTTTAAGATATGTGCTGCTCTTATAATATGACTATCCATTAGAAGGATTTGATGCATAAGAAGGATGAAGAATTCATGATGCAACATAATTTTTACCCTTTAGTATGTGCTTCTAATCTAAATTTTCAGCAATTTTTCCAAGTTAACGTTTGTTCAAAATAGATCCCAGCAGTTCACGCAGTAATGCCTTCAGGTTGTGAAGGTTAATTTTCAAGTTTGTTTCAGCCACTGATCAGAGGTACATAGCAGTAACTCAATGTTAGTGAAAACCTGTAAAGGGAAATGATGTAGCATTCCGACTGCACTGTTGTCTGTTTTCATGATGCGTGTGTAATGAACAGTGTGAATAAATGTGAGTTTTTTGGAGCACATTGTGCCTAACTGTTTGACTTTAATTTCAGTATTGTGAAGTACTGTGTGTGAAAGTTTTCTGTATGTTTTATGTTCATCTCAAACTGCGTGTGTGTGTCATTTTCTTTCTGTAGAGTAGTTCTTGTCAACCTTTCCTACCACTATCACGTGCAAAATATTGACATGAACCATTAGGTACTGAAAATTCTAATAACATACATCCTGTAGATTTCTACTGTAACTTTATCAGCACTTCATTTATGTCTTTATTTTCATTTGAAAATATTCAGAACAATTTTAGAACTTAGATTAACATGTTTAAAATTGAAGTAGGGAAAAAATAATAGTTCCTAAATGTCTTCACGTACCACAAGATGAGCCTTTGCGTAATACCACTGACTGCTGTACCACTGGTTTAAAGGCACTGCTATAGAGCCATTAATTATTCAATACATGATTGTCACAATGACATCAGAAACCACAATAAAAGGTAAGCTGCTGTAAACTGGGGTAAAGAGGGACGGTAAAGGTGGCTCATACTTAAAACATTCTTCACAAAAATGTCGTTGAAGTTCTTGGCATTGCTGTGTCAACTTGCAACACGAAACATGTATGTACTCGTATGTATATTTATACATTTATATTTTCATTTAAATGACCATTGGGTCACCTGCATGTGTGTGTGTGTATGTATGTATGTATGTATATTTATACATACATACACACACACATACTCACGTACATACATGCACACACATACATACATACATACATACATGCAGGTGACCCAATGGTCATTTAAATGAAAACATTATTTCATATTGAATTTTGATAGCGATCAGAATTATGCCTGTGGGTTTGTAGAATACTCTGTGACAGGATTGTGGGCTGTGCAATGAACATGGAAGATCTCATTTTGAATACTTTTTAGAATTCAGTAAGTAATAAATAATTTCCAAGGTACTTTAGTTTACAGTTTACTAACGGGTAACCTGATGTTTTGGTCACTGTTTATTATACATTCTGTGGATCAAGAATTTAGTCAGTGCTACAACAGGATGTAGAATAAATCACAGACATGCGAAATATACATAATTGCTAGATACAGTGCAAAAATGTTATGAGGATTTCACATACCACATACACATGTACAAATACCATTATGTACGTCAGGTAATAAGATTGTGAATCATTTCTAAACATTAGAAAGACATTAACAGAGTTAAAGATGTGTGTTCTTCTGTTTCTTCTTAATTCTACTTTAAATTGAACCTTATCATTCATAAGAGTTGTGTGATTCTGTTGGTTAAACTGTTGATGAATATGTTGCCAGCATAATTATTTACTTTCTGAAAATGTGAAATGTTAAAAAATGGTCTATGCAAGTGGTGTGTATTTATTTTACCAATTTAGATTAATTTTTTGAAAATTTTCTGGGTTATTTACAACAAATTTCATTAATGAAAATATGTATTCCTATGGAAGAGGTAAAATTTGTACTGGACGTCTGCATGAGTTTCTGGGTTTGCACCAACCACAATTCTAAAGATTTTGTTTTTATAAATTGTCTTATTATTGTTTCCAAGTTATCCAAAAACCTTATTCATTATCTTTATAAGAGTGACAACAAGAAACTGCCTGGGCCAGGCCATGGCTGCTTAAAGTAGTTAGCTTGTTAAATTTTTGTGAATGGAAATTCAGTAGAATTTATTTCTTCTGTTACCTAGGACAAGGTCTCACTTTCATTGAACTGTCAACTTGTTGATTAAAGTACCAGCTGTGTGACTTGCTTACATATCCCTTGGATTTTGTTTGGAGGTCAAGATTGTAGTGCATTTTGTGGGCATGCAAGGAAAATATACTAAGACCAGCAAGCAGTTTTGAGGATGAGTATTAAAGTTTGATGAGCAAACAAGCTTTCCTGAACTTAACAAACACCAACGTGTTTGTACTACAGTAAGTAATTTGTCAGTGCACTTGAAAGGATTTCACATATCAAGGCAGTGACAGATATGGACTTGATATTTCAAAAATCTCATTTTTCAACCACAGTGTACGGATTTGGTTTTCCTTGTACATTCACAATATATTTTTTTTTAGATTTTTCAACGGTATGTTTTTGAACACTGGATATTTACCGGGGTGCTGATAAGTCCTTAGCCCGACCAGGAAGGAAATAAGCCATAGTGACAGAAGATTTTTAGTTTTATATATCCTATTTATAATCATAATTGGAGGAATATTGGTACTTTTTATATATATAACAAGACTAGCATCAAACGAAATATTCTAACCATCAAACAAAATACTATGAGCTGAGGTGTTATTTACCAAAATTATCTGAACATACAGAATTGTAACAGCTATAAAAAAGATAGAAATAATGGAGCGGTCAGATTTATTTTCCCACAAGAGTTGTGGTGCTTTGAGTCCTCTAATATAAAGAGTGATAAGAAACCTATTGAAAATTTAATTTCGCATTGTGGCATTATGATTCATGTAAACCATCCCACCGGTGCAGTTATCAAAATTAACTTGTAAACAGTAAAAATTTCTGGTTATGTGCACAGTAAACAAGGACTTCTGTGTTACAAGTTAACTACTAAGAGTTTGTGAAAATTGTATGGAACAGACTGTTGTTGTTGCCGCTGCTGCTGCCGCCGCAGCCGTTGTTGTTGTTTTTAAAAACCAACTTGGTAAACGATTTCAAGGACACATTTATGGGGAAATGTTTAAACAGCAATGCTGCAGTTAAGTTGATATATTGATTTTGTGTAAATAGGTCCATCATTCTTATAATAAAAGCCAAGAAGATGCACTATTTCTCAACTTTATTTTGGTACGGAACTCTACATGTTTCGGACAGACTTACTGTCCATTATCAGGGGTCTTAATTCTGTATTCACAGCAATTGGTGTTTGTCATACCACGCTAGCAGACAGTGAACATAACTAGTATGACAAATACCAGTTGCTGTGAATACAGTATTAAGACTCCTGATGATGGACAGTCTGTCCAAAACATGTAGAGTTCTTTACCAAAATAAAGTTGAGAAATAGTGCATCTTGTTGGCTTTTATTATAAGAATATATTACGATGCACGGTCCTTTGTCAAATTCAAAAAAGATCCATCATGTCTCTTAAATGAAATCAGCCAAGTGATGAACATAAACCATTGCATTAGGTCCAAAGAAATATGCTCCTTGGTTTCCTCTGCAGCAGCCCTTCATATTCTGTGAATACATACGTTGTATTTGTGAGGTGGCGGGTTCGAATTTCGGCTCAAACTTTGGCTACCCTGCCTAAGGTTTGTCATGTTTTGCATCAGTTCCTCCAGCAAATGCTGGGATAGTACTGTAATTATGACATGTCCGCTCCTTTCAGATTCATCATTTATCTTACACCGTATGTCTACAATACTGAAGAGTTTTGTAAAAGAACATAGAGAGTAAATGACTTCCTTGAATTAGCCTGCTGCACTAAGTTTGCGGAGGCATATACGGTTACGATGCTTATTTCCAATTTACCTGTCACTAGTTAGTAATACCAACAGGCAATGGTCTCACGAGACACAGGGGGAGGTCAGTGTGAACTTGCAGCATGATACGTGCAAATGAGTACAATATTTGGGATCTGGGATCCATCCAGCCTCTTAATCCATTAGCTGTTGTCGGGCTGTTTCCCCGTGGACAAAGCTGCCCCGGGCGTGATTATGACCGTTTACCTGTGTTAGTTTCGATGCTTGGAACGCGCGAAGCATTGGCCGTTCCCACGTGCAGGAGGGCACCAGTCAAATTCTTCTCACCAGGCGTTCATACACGTGGCATACCGCTCTATCCACTCTATTGTGCGTACAGATAGTAACTAAGGAGTCTGCAGTTGACCTTGGCAGTGGTTTGCGCTGCAGACAGCCGACCGTCCCTTATTTGTGACCAGTAACCTATGTATTCCATTCAAAATTACAATTGGCTGAGGAACAGTTGTGTTTTGTGCGTGCGAGATCATACAGTTGTGTGTGTGTGTGTGTGTGTTCTGTGTGATAGACCTGTGCATAAATTTGACTTTTGGCTTCCTACAAACGAAACACCTAACAAATGGCGACCAGTGAGAAGAATGTCATGCAGTGCTAGAGTCCTATGTTTTTGACAGTATCTGTGTGTTTTACCACGATCGTCGTCGCGAATGTTACAGGACTCTACCCACGCAGTGCAGGTCAACCGAATTCTCTTGAATAAAGAACATTAGTAAATGCTCTTCGCCGGCCTGCTTATCATAACACAACATGTGAGCCATACAAAAATTTCGTTATATTAGTTACGTGTCAACAAAATACAGTTTAGTGTTCGGCATCTGAGGGAAAATCATAAAATGACCAGAGAGAATATTCACGAATGATTTCGAAGAGTAATCCACTCATAGGCTTGATTTTTCAGTTACTACATTTGAGCATTCGAGTGTATTTCGTTGATGCTGTCACTTGGTGTCCTTTTCTGTGGAAATGTCACCAAATAATGTTGAATATTCTCGAATGTTATCAAACGAGCGGTGGCAAGGTTCTATCGTTACCTAATAACTTATTGACAGGGTATCAAAACATTTTTGCCAAATTATGAAATCATAGTCATCAGCTTCCTGCATACTCGTGTTAGTGCCTCTAACCTTGACCCAAACACACATTTCAGCACCCTGTTCTCAGAAACTTACATGCTTTCCTTAATATGAGTTACGAAATTTTACAATCATACAAAAAAAGAGATATAGTCATTTTATTAATTACTTTTAAAATGACATATAGGAAAAGAAAAGCTGTTGAACTTAATTGTAAGTATTCTCTGATTTTAATGTTTTTGATTTCAATTTAATTTTAATTTTTTTCTGTCTTTTCCAAATACAATATCTGAAATGTTACCGCATTTTCAAAGAATGTATAAGCTGCTCTTATTTTTTTTTCCCGGAAGTCGAGTGACGAAAGACGAAGATCATTTAGGAACTTAGGATCCAAATTTACGAACTCTGAAAAATGCAACGAAGAAGTGTTAAATACAATTCAGCAAGCCAGGAAAGCAACAAAAATACTAAATACCCTACTTTGGATTAAATATATTTCGGTAAGTACAAAGAAACGAACATTTTGTACAGTGATATAAATCGTTTTAAGTAATGGTTGGGAAATCTGGACACTGGATTACCAATTAAAAGAACAAATGCTAAATACATAAATGAATTTGCAGAGAAACGCTTCAAGGAACTCCAGACTTCTAAAAGTAAAACATGTAGAAATTAGAGAAAAAATGTAACACAAACAATTTTGGAAAGACTGGAAAAGAGCACGTTGAAATTGTATGGACACGTAGTACGTATGGAGGATAACAGATGGCCTAAGCGAATAATGACCTGGTCACCGGAAGGAAGACGATGACGAGGGCGACCCGAAGTAAAGTGGGAAAAGGAAGTAGAGAGGGTCGTGAAGCAGAGTAACTTAATGTCTGACGACGCAGTAGACCGGAAACTATGGCGACTGACAACCAGTAACCGGTGGACCACTGGAAAACTGATAAGTATGAAACAGTAATAATATGTTTTTGTACAATGGTAAAAACTGTACCGTTTGAAAACAAACCATATTATTACTGTTTTATCAACATTACACCACATTTATATACATAAATTTAACCAAAACCTGCAAAATTCTGCACTACTGATACCACAACACACGTATGTTTATTTGACCTATTTTATTGCAGTATGTTTTAAGGAAATGTTGGTGTCAGCTTCCTGAAGATGGCGAGACAATAGCGCCGACACACGAAGCAGCTACGTGAAAGATTATTCTTCATCATAAAGCACAAAATAAACAATGTAAAAATATGACCGGAATATTTCGAGCTTGCTAATAGATTAACCTGCTCGGTTTTGTTACTGAATTATTTTTTTACACAAGTGGAGAGTTAGAAGCTTATTTCAAGGCACGAAGCATAAAGTTGTGATCCTGGGAGCTGCTACAGTGGCAGTTTGTTTACTAGCAGAGCCACGATGTTAGCAGTTACAGCACATGGGCAAATCGATGTTGTGCGTCAGGTAAAACGCATGGCAGCGGCGTACGGCTAGCAAGTTGGAGAAGCATTTGGGGCGGAATGAAAAAAGTGAGAGTGCTATAACATTGTTCAGTAGTGCCATGCGCAATAAATCGAGGACGTCCCGACGCCCGGCGCCCGTCCTGGGCTTCCTTCTCAGTTTAGTGAGCGCAAGGCACGGATGCGTGTCAGGCCGTATCGTGTGTGTGTTGTGGATACACTGTGAGCTATGGGGAGACTCTGAGGATGCCAGCAGAGGGCGAAACGACGACATGGAGCCCACCAGCTCATCTCCCGGCCCTCCCAGTCCTTCCATCACCAGGTACGGATCTTCTATCCGCATCTGAGGTTTCTTTCTGTATGGGAGTTCTTTAACTTTATGCGTGTGTTTGTGTTTCAGTGATGTACCTGAATTTTAATTTTTGCTAATATGTCGTATGAGTGCCTTCGAACTGTAGCGTCAGATGAGCCTGTTTTACCAGGATGATTGTGAGGGACCAAGAAAGGTCGCCTCGGTTCACTAGTCACGCAGATATTCTTCTAATCAAACAATATTTCTAACAAGACAAGCCGCGCCTGTTCATGCTCTTCTGATGGCCCCACACCAGCCTGTTGACATACCCACAGACATACTCTCTTGTTCCTTATAATATATAATGTATAGCCCATAAAAGATAGCTTTGTAGTTTTTATGTGTTTTTTAAAGATGTTGGTAGTACTGGAGTTCATGTAGTGTTGATGATAGGATGATCGGTGAATGACGAATTAGAAAGAACGTGGAAGGAGACCGTCGTGGCCTGATCGAGATATACTGTCAAATTTCACATTGTTGTTTACCACTGTGCGTCTTTATCAAGTTACTTATCTGAAAAAAAGTCCCAACAATACGCAATGTATAATGATTTTATAAGAACTTTTAAAACAATTATACAGTGCGTATTGTTGGAACAATTTTTAGACAGAAAATTATCCTGTCTTGATATGTTCCATATTCCGTGCATTAATTAGATGCATAAAATGCATGTGGCCGAAACATGTTGCTGAACACTACGCAATAAAATCGCATCCATAAAACCAAAGTGCATTTGTTGGTCTTTTAACATGTTTTGTGCAGTTATACCGGCATTTTTCGGGAGGGGCTGGGAAACATAACTTAGAACCTTAGAACTTCGTAGAGGCTGAGTTCGAAACCGTCTATATACAGGGTGTCCCAGAATGAATGTGCCAGACTTCGGGAGGGTGTTCCTTATGTTAAAGTATACTGATATAACCTTAAACACCTATGTCCAAAGTTGAACGGTTACGGAGATAATGGCCAGAGAAAAGTGCGGTCTTCTGGCGGGTCCACGCACTGTACCTGTCAGCTGACAATCTTATCCATGTCCGTCCTTGAGTGTGGTGTCATATTACGGCAATTCAGCTCACGCTCGCTCTAAACTGCTTATGTACTTCCGTCTTGGTGATAAGGCAGTACACATAAGTGCTTGGCATTCATGTCATGTATAGTGCTTGGAACCCTAAGGACAACTATGACATGAGTGCGAGTGTTTTTGTAGTTCAATTTAATGGCTTTATGTCACTCGCAAGTTAGTTTGAAGTTAAGTACAGATATTAACATT
>Ga0209628_10003030_pt1 | contig 11619 bp, 12 predicted proteins | sample TergutCu122P4_FD_187285 | JGI IMG/M metagenome (GOLD analysis project Ga0209628, IMG submission 187285) | Cubitermes ugandensis P4 segment gut microbial communities from Kakamega Forest, Kenya - Cu122 P4 (SPAdes) (version 2) | ecosystem: Host-associated > Arthropoda: Insects > Digestive system...
TCCGACACCCTCGCCGGCCCCCAGGCCATCGAACGCCTGATCTTCAACGGCCGCATGGAAATCCTCGGCGAGCGCATGCGGGAGATTTGGCGGGGGATGCTTTGAGGGGAGATCGGGTATCAATAAATGTGGTTTGGGATTGGTTGTTCGCCCATTGAATGCAGACCGGAGGCCCATTTGTCTAGCCACCAACCGTATTGTCGCGGCCAGTTTTTGAAATGCTGCGTCTCACCAAGTGTCTCAGCGGCATGGTGAGCCCAGTTTGGATTGAACAACATCTGGCGACCGATAGCGATAAGGTCTGCTTTTTTTTCACGCAGCACTTGCTCGGCTAGCTGTGGTGTGCGAATAAAACCAACGGCCTGAGTGAGTGCTCCGGTTTCTGTGCGAATTCGCTCTGCAAAAGGAACTTGATAGCCAGGTTCTCGTTTCAAGTTTGAGTTCGTCGCACCAGCAGCTAGGTTGCCGCCCGAGGAACAATCGATTACATCAACACCATACATTACTAGTTTGTGCGACAAAGCTACGCTGTCATCAAGTGTCCAACCGCCCTCAATCCAGTCTGTTGCTGAAATCCGCACAAACAATGGGACATGATCGGGAAGTACACGTCGCACAGCTCTCGTTACCTCGAGAGGGAAGCGCATCCGATTGTTTAGCGAGCCTCCATAGTTGTCAGTACGGGCGTTAGTCAATGGTGAGAGAAAGCTATGTAGTAAATAGCCGTGCGCCATGTGAATTTCGATGATGTCGAAGTTCGCTTCGAGAGCGCGCAGCGCAGAGGCTACGAAAGCATCGCGGATTTCGTCCATTTCCGAGTGAGTGAGCGCATGCGGCACAAGCCATCCGTTCGAATACGGGATATCCGACGGGCCCAGTGGTACCCAGCTCTCGTCGCCATTGGCGATGTTGCTGGCGGTCAATGGCCCGTTGCCTTCCCATGCGCGCTGGGAACTGGACTTGCGTCCGCCATGAGCGATTTGAATAGCCGGGATTGAGCCATGTGCGCGCAACGCTGCTGTAATTGGCCGTAGCGCATCGATCTGCCGGTTCTCCCACAGGCCGAGGCACCCATTGGTGATGCGGCCAGTACGTGTTACGGCTGTTTCTTCAATAAACACCGTTCCAGCGCCGCCCAGAGCAAATTTGCCGTAGTGTAGAAGATGAAATGTGACCGGATAGCCATTTTCAGCGCAGTACATAGCCATGGGAGACACTACTATTCTGTTACGCAGCTCAACACCTCTGATTTTCAGTGGCTGGAATAGCAAAGGTTTGTCAGTTGACATTATGTTCACCATTTATCATTCTCATTTCTGTAAGTTGTTCGATAGGTACTTTAATTGAAAATTGTAGCTATGCTTTATGACAGCATCAGGAATTATTGAACTTTGGCGACTTCTTTTTGCTGTACGGGTCATGCTATTCATGGCTGTTTTTACGTTAGAGTGTTTTGTTGATTGCTATAGAAGCGCCACGAATGATCGTAAATAAAATTTTAGAAATTTCATACATTGCTGGCATTGAGTTGTTTTGTGTCTTGAGTTATATGTTTTGCTGCATTTTATATCGCTTTGTCAAGGCTGGTTTTTTGATTGGCATGTATTGATAAGTACTATTCTTTGATTCATGATGGTCTCTATCAACTTAAAGATGCTCCCGATTTTTCTTGGGAGTTGGTATTTTGTTTATGTCTTTTGCGACTGCGATACTTGCCTGTCAATAGGCCTTCTGAAAGAGATTAACGAAGTCGGTCAAACTTGTGAAACGAGGATTCCAGCGGTTATAGTTGGCCTCGGCGCAAAGCTGCGCCATGTCTTCCAAGCTGTCCTCGGTGACCCCGACATCCCTGAGCCGTGTCGGGATATCAAGATCAAGGCATAGTTCCACAATTGCCTGAACTGCAGCCCGTGCAGCATCCAGTTCCGGAAGATGCGCTACATCGCATCCCATCGCGACTGCGATTTTTGCGTATCTAGCCGGAGTTGCAATCATGTTAAAGTGCGCAACCGTCGGAAGACATAGCGCGTTTGACAAGCCGTGCGAGAGGTGGAAACGCGCACCAACGAAGCGCGCCATGCAGTGGACATTGCCAAGCCCAGTTTGACCAAAGGCCACTCCGGTAAGTGTGGAACCGCATAGCATCTTGAGTGCAGCATCTTGGTTAGATGGATTGGCCACAAAAGGACGCAAATTGGTTGAGATCAAGCGGATTGCCTCGATGTTTACCGCATCCGTAAGTGGATTTGCATTACGTGCGATAAACGACTCGAAGGCATGAATAAACGCATCAAGGCCAGCATGGCAGGCGACCTTAGGCGGAATCGTGTGTAGTGCCAGCGGGTCAAGAATAGCGATTCTGGCTGGATTGAGCGAGGCGTGTCGGATCGACATCTTGACGCCTCTTTCTGTGTCCGTGATGACGCACGAGCCGGAAACCTCTGATCCTGTACCGGCTGTGGTCGGTATAGCGATCAGCGGCAATGGCGACGTTTTGAAACGCTCAATGCCTTCGTAATCGCGGATTTGTCCACCGTTGGTCGCGAGAATGGCTACGGCTTTCGCTACGTCGATCGTGCTTCCACCTCCGATGGCCAAGATTGCGGAAGCCGCTGTGCTGCGCCATTGATCAAATGCCTTTTCTACCGTATAAACGCTCGGGTCAGGTTCTATCTCAGTAAATATTGATGCAGATATATTGTCCTTATCTAGAAGTGTCAGAATAGATTTTGCAAATTCAGTCTCCATCAACGCTCCATCCATCACTAGGAAAAGGCGCTTACACCGAAACTCAGCAAGGAAACCCGACAATTGGCTATAACTTGATGCGCCCATGTAAATGCGAGTTGGGCAAAAGAAGCTCGATATAGTTTGCATAGTCTTAGTGATCTCTCGCGATGGCTTATGGGTTTAAAACAATCAGGCGTTCAAGTGTCATTTCCATTGCGGCGTACGCAGGTCCTTCCTTGCCGAAGCCACTTGCTTTGATACCGCCGAAAGGCATCACATCTGCACGCGCACTAGACGTTTCATTGATTTGCACGGTACCAAACCGGAATTTGCGAATGGCCGTCAATGCGGTTGGGATATCTCGGGTGAACAGTCCCACCGAAAGTCCGTAAGGTGTATCGTTGGCGCTCTCCAGAGCGTCCTCAAACTGATTAAAGCGGCGCACGCACAGAAGCGGCGCAAATGCTTCTTCACACCATGCGGAGCAAACTTCCGGTACGTCCGCTAGAATAGTCGGCTCTAACACGGATCCTTTTCGCTTGCCGCCGCAAAGAAGGCGCGCACCGGCACGAGCGGCGTCAGCTATCCATTGCTCACCACGTTGCGCAGCCCTTTCTGAAATCAGCGGACCAACTCGGGTAACTGGATCGCGGGGATCTCCCGCTTTGAGCGCCTGCGCCTCTTTCACGAGTTGCGCCACAGCCTTTTCATAAATAGTGTCTTGGACATAAAGACGCTGAACAGAGGTGCATACCTGTCCAGCCTTGCGTAGTCCAGCATTGGCAATCTTAGGAATGGCGGTGAGCAAATCAGCATCAGCACACAAAACTGTGCTCGCGATGCTGCCCAATTCCATTTGCGTTCGACGCAGACCGGCATGATCCTGAATGTAACGTCCGACACTCGTGCTGCCGGTGAACGTGTAGAAAGCGATATCTTGCTCGGCAAGCAGCCATTCGCCAATTATGCCAGATCCTTGAACAATTGCTAAGAATCCTTTTGGTATACCAGCTTCCAGTAGCAGCTTGCCAAGCAGCCCGGCGGTCAAAGGGGTTGCAGACGATGGCTTTAAAACGGTGGCGTTGCCCGCCGCATAAGATGGCCCTACCTTATGTAATACCGTGTTCAATGGCGAGTTGAACGGGGTGATCGCACATACTACGCCAACAGGATCCCGCATGGTGAAGCCAATTCGATGTTCCGCGCCAGGGCTTGCGCCGAACGGCACCACGCTGCCGGTGAGATGTTTGGCGGCCTCTGCTGACAGCTCAAGTGTTACTTTGGAGCGGTCCACTTCGCCGACGGCGTCAGAGTGGGTAAAACCCGCCTCTTTAACCATCAGATCAACAAAATCGGCTTTATGTGCTGTTACCAGCCTCGCGGTTTCGTTCAGAACTTGAGCTCGTTCGTAAGGTGGTGGACAACCGCCATCGGCGGCCTGCTTTGCAACCTTCACGGCGAGAGCCACCTGAGCGCGCGTTGCCAATTGTACGTCTGCCAGTTTTGTGCCAGAAAACTTGTCAAGAACTGGAAACGTCATCTCTGACGTTAGCCATTTGCCATTGATCAGTTGCCTGCCAAGTTGATCCCTACCTTGCATTTGTTAACCTACTGGACAAAAGAATATCTACTGATCACCACTGAAAATCTGTGACCACATCGAAAGATTGATTGGTCGAGCCGTTTTCGGCGGTATTGTGAGATCGGTCACGTAAGATGCTACATCTAGTGCTGGGTACATTTTTCTCACAAGAGGGTCGTGGCCTGGAATGATGAGATCAGGATCATCAGCAAGCTTTTCAATCAGAACGAGCCCATTTAGATAATCTTGCACGTTGACGACGACTGGATAAGGGTTGCTCAACATGGAGTTTGCGAAATAGTGCAAGGCATCTGATGCCAGCACAACTTTGCCGCGCTTGGTTTGCACTTGCACAACCTGGAGGCCAGGCGTATGCCCACCGACATGATGCAAACAGATGCCGGGAGCGATATCCGCTGTCGCTTCCGTGAAGGAGACACGCCCTTTGTACAGCGCCACGATCAAGCTGCACACTTGCTCTACATCGTAAGGGCGACGCAGGTGGGCATGACACATCGCACAACCTGTTGCGTGCGACATTTCGTGTTTATGGACATATATTTGGGCGTTCGGAAATCTATCGAGGTGACCAAGATGATCCCAATGCATGTGAGTGACGATCACGTCGGTTACGCTGTCCGGCGCGTAGCCGAGTGCCGCCAAACCTTCAGTCGGACAGCGCAGATAGCGATGGCCACGCTGCTCGCAGATGTGCTGCTCTGCTCCGGTATCGATGAGGATTACACGTCCCGCGCCAGCTGCCACCCACACGAAAAAATCAAGTGGCATCTGTAGATCGTGAAGATCGATCGGTGCCATGAAATTGTGATTTGCCGGCCTATTTGCATTACTAGATGCATAATGAATGGCATAAAGCTTATAATTTGGAAGATTCCCAAGTAATGGTGTGCTAGGTGTTGTCATAAATAATCCTCGGCAAGGGCTGAATCCTTGATATCATCGGCCGATCCTTCACGAATTACTGTTCCGCTCCGCATAACATAACCGCGTGTCGCAACTTTTAACGCTGGTATGGCCATTTGTTCGGTCATCAAGATGGTTGTTCCCTCCTTACGCAACTGCCTTATGGCGTCACTGATTTGTAGAATCCAGATAGGGGCCAATCCGAGGAAGGGCTCGTCCAGTAGCAGTAAGCGGGGCGAGGCGCTCATGGCGCGAGCAATAGCCACTATTTGTTGCTGCCCACCGCTAAGATATCCGGCCAAGTCACTGGCACGATCAGCCAGCAGCGGGAACAATGCGGCCAGTTTGTCATAGGAACGCTGCTGCTCTCTTTTGCTCAGACGAGCGGCACCAGCTAATACATTGTCTCGCACTGACATTGTGGCAAACACGCGCCGTCCTTCTGGAGAGTAACCTATACTACACGCTGCTCTGCTCGCTGCTGACTGATCGCTGATCGTCTGGCCGTCAAACTCAATCGTGCCACTTGTCGTCGGCACGATCCCTATGATGGCATTAATCAGGCTCGACTTGCCTGCACCGTTCGCGCCAAGAAGAATGACCGTCTCGCGCTCACCGACCTCTGCAGAAATTTGGTCCAAAGCGGTAATACCGCCGTAGCGAACCACGAGATCGCGTACCCTAAGCATGGGTGGGTACCTCAGTCTCGGTGGCGCCGAGATAGGCTTCGATGACGTCCTTGCGCCGAAGCACCGTCTGCGGATCGCCTTCAGCAAGGACCAAGCCATGGTCAAGCACGTAAACATACGGACAGAGCCGCTTCACCAGCTCCATATCGTGCTCGACAATCAAGATGCCGCAGCCTAGATGCGTGCGTGCGGCCTGCACAAAAACATCGATCAAGTAACGCTCCTGCTTTTCTAAGCCCGCTGCTGGTTCGTCCAGTAGCAAGATTTTCGGTTGTGCGACCAATGTCATTAGCAGGCCAAGCATCTTCTGAAGGCCATAAGGAAGAGTGTCGCTCGCTTGGTTCATGCGGTCTGAAAGGCCGCACTTAGCGATGATCTCGACGATGTGGCTATCGTCTGTTGACGTAGGTTTGTTTGGGCGGAACAGACTGGCTCGTTCGAGATTCTCGGCAACGCTTGCAGTCTTGAAGGTTTTGGTTTGTTGGAAGCTACGAATGATTCCTAACTGACTCCGCGCATGAAGCGGCTTGTTCGTGATGTCGTGGCCAGCCAGCACAATGGTGCCGGAGCTTGGCACAAGCTGCCCAGAAATGATATTGATAAGCGTTGTCTTACCTGCACCATTGGGTCCAATGACACCTTTGATCGCTGAACTTTCGAGCGATAGTGATATGTCAGTGAACACTCTATTGCCACCAAAGTGTTTCGAAGCATTGCGGACTTCAAGTATGCTCTTCGTCTGGCTGATAAGTGCAGTCACGCCTTCACTCCTCGGCTCTGTGCAATTAACAAGGAAGAGTCCTTTCTTAGGCGGCGCAGAAGATCTTGGATAACGCCGACAATCCCTCCTTTTGTGAAGAGAACCGAGATCATCAATAAAATCCCAAACAACGCCTGTGAAAGTTCACCTTGAAAGCTGAATAGGTTGGAAGCCCATACAAGCACGGCTGAACCAACGATAGCACCCAAAAGAAGATTTTGGCCACCGACAACAGCGTATGCCACGTAATTGACGGATGAAATCGCTTGAAACGAGCTTGGGTGTGCCGTGATGAGCATCTCAACCAAGCAGAATCCACCAAAACCTGCAAGCCCGGCCGCAATGCAGAAGCCGAGTACCTTGTAATGCCAAACGGCAAGCCCCAAGCTTTGGGCAAGGACTTCATTTTCTTTGATAGAGTCGAATTGGTGCCGGTAATAACGTGTTGTGCAAATGGTTATCAGTACTGCAACAATCGCGAGAACAATGGCGACCAAGAGAATATCTCCATTGGCTTCGATTGATACCCCGAGGAAAGTCATGGCGGGAAGCCCAGAGATGCCATTTGAGCCTCCTGTAAAAGATGGCGTTTCAAACAAGACAAGTGGCATGATTTCTGCAATTACAAATGTCACGAGAACGAAGTAGACACCGCGCAGACGCAACACCAAAAGGCCAATCGGCAGCGCGGCCAGCATTGGGACAAGGAAGCTCAGAGCTGCCAGGGCGATTACATTGGTGATATTGTAATTCACGCTCAGAATGGCTGCACAGTATCCACCAGCAGCCATAAACGCTGGGACGGCAAATGTCATAAGATTCATGCGTAGCATGAGATAGACACTAAGAGCGCCCATTAGAGCGATCATTATCTGTGTGAGTAGCGATATGATGGCTGCATTGGCCGTCACGAGTGGCACGAGCAGCAACACAACAACAAGTAGAAGTGAAATAATTTCACTTCTACCGACTCGATCGATCAGAGATATTTCCTTTACTGTCATGCTCCACGTATCTCTCTGCCAAAAAGGCCGGTAGGCTTGACGACGAGCACGATAAGCACCAACACAAAGAGTGCAAGCGCACCCTTTGAGCCGCCAAGGTATACCGCCGAGTACGCTTCGACCAAGCCGACACAGAATGCCGCGACCGTTGCTCCAGTGATGCTGCCGAGGCCACCAAGAATGACAACAAGAAATGATGTTGCCAACACTGGATTGCCGACATGAGGCGTTAGCGATAGGATCGGTGTTACAAGCGCGCCGGTCATACCCGCAAGTCCAACAGAGATCGCAAACGCGAGCGGGAACAGCAGCTTTGCCTTAATGCCCAGCGCAACGGCAACGTCACGGTCCTCGGCCAAAGCTCGTAAACTTCTGCCAAAATTAGTACCGTAGATCATGTAGTAAGTGAGGGTTATCGCTAAAATGCACACCACCAAGACGACGAAGTTCTCGAGAGGAAAGTAGAGACCACCAAGTTGTAATGCGCCATTGATTGGAAATTGAAACAATGGTGCATCTGGCCCGAAGGCCACAAGTACACCGCTGCCAATGACAAGATAAAGCCCCAAAGTCAGGATGAGCGTAGCCAGATGGTCGGTAGCAACGCGCTCTAATAGCAAAACCTGAAACATGTATCCAATGGCTGCCGTTGCGATGCTAGCTGTAATTACGGCAAGCGGATACGGTATCCCGAACATGGTCACGGCGGCGTAGGCGAAATATCCACCAAGCAAATAGAAGCCGCCGTGTGCGAAGTTCACTACACCAAGAATTCCAAAAATCAGTGTGAAGCCCAGGGCGAGTAACGCGTATTGCGCACCAAGCGATAGCCCGATGAACCCTGCTGAGATAAAGCTAGCCATAAATGCCTACCTGTTTTATATAAGGGGCATTTATTTTCCGTCGGGTGCATCGATACGATGTAACGGTTGACTCTTTCCATCAATTAAAAGGCCGACACCAAATGGTAGCGACAGCTCTTGGTTGATTCCGTATGCTTCTTGGCCGATCCAGAGACCACTGCCAAGATTAGGGTCGTCGATCTTCATCTTGCGCAAAACTGTGGCGACCTTCTCGGCGTCGTCCGTCGTTCCTGCTTCCGATATGGCCTTCAGCATTGCGCGTCCACCGGCGACAAAAAGGTAGAAAAAGTTATTTTCTGGAGGGGCTGCGCCCATCAACTTATGATAATCGTCACCAAGTTTTTTTACTTGGTCATCGATAAATACAGGCTCAAACCAATAAAAATTCTTCACTACCTCCATGCCGCCGGCAATGCGGTAGATTTCATCTGTACCTGGACCACCAAGACGGCCGATTACTCCATTGAATCCTGCTTGGCGAAGTTGTTTTACCAAAATGCCAGCATCGCCGGGCGGCGTGGAGACCGTATCGACCACGTCCGGATTGACGCTCATGATACGAGCGACAATTGGTGCGAAGTTGGTTGTGCCGCGCTGGTAATATTCCGATGATGTCTCAATACCATTCTTTTTGTAAACGCTGACCGCAGCCTCGGCTACATCAGTGCCAGCTTGATCGTTTGGAGCGATCGTCAGTACTTTTTTGATGTTGAATTTTTGCTTTGCAAGTTTGACGATTGGATCTCCCCAAGCCAATGGGCCAGGCCCAATGTGGAACGTGAGCGGCCAGCGTGGACCAATAGCGTCTTTTGCATAGCTGTCGCTCATCATGAGCATCTTGTTGCGTGTTGCCACAGGCTTCATGCCGGTCACTTCCGGCGAACCAATCGGACCGAGGATGAACTTAACGTTCTGGCTGACGAAATTGTTTGCAGCCGCAGCCGCACCTTCAGCCGTGTACTTCGTGTCGATTGCGATCACGCTGACTTTGCAGCGCTGACCTTCAATCTGAAGGCCACCTTCACGGTTTGCTTCAGCGGCTACGAAATCCGCCGCACCTTTGATTGCTTGCCCCCATTGCGCCGCAGCACCAGATAGGGGGCCTGCTGCGCCGATATTGAATTCGCATGCATACGCTGGCGAGGTGACCGCCATCATCAGCATGATCGCACTTACCTCAGCGATAAGGGGCAGTTTGAAACGGAACATCATCTTGTCTCCTAAGTGTCAGATATTGCTAAATTAATGTAGTACGTGCATGCGCATCGAGCATGCTCTGGCGATAGGCCGCCTGCGCCAGGGACACGCACTCGGCGGCCTGCGCGCGCGAGGGCAGATGGGCATGGGCAAATGGCCGCATGCGGAACTTGTCGAGCACGGGCGCGCTGCCGGCGCCTTCTGTCCAGCGCCCGCCGATGAGCAGGCGGCACTGCGGCCACCGCGCGGCAGGCGCGTTTGCCGAGGGTGCTGTCATGGCGTGTTCACGGCCAAGGAATTGGGGAAGTGTCTCGTTCATGGATGGTGTTGTCGTCGGCCGATACCGTGCGGTCCGAAGCTTTGTGAGAAATTCTAGGGAGCGTTTCCCCAAAAGTGAAATACTGTTTTCGGTGATGCGATATAAGAGAAACCTATGGCCATTGGGCTTTCCTCTACACTCTCCAGTTCCGAGCTACCGTCCTCCGCGCATGGATCTCCGACAACTTCGCTACTTCGCCTGCATCGTCGATAGCGGCAGTTTTGCCAAGGCTTCGCGCCGGCTTTTCATTGCCCAGCCCGCGCTCAGCCAGCAGATGGCCAACCTGGAAGAGGAAGTAGGCAAGCCGCTGCTCAACCGGTCTTCCAAGGGCGTCACACCCACCGACAACGGTCTTGCGCTGTACCACCATGCGAACTTCATGCTGCGCCAGCTTGACCAGGCGCTCTCCGTGGCGCGGCAGGAGTCGGGCGAAGTGCGCGGCATGGTTTCCGTCGGCCTTCCCGCCACCACGGTATCGGCGATCGGCTTGCCGCTGGTTCGCCGCGTTCGGGAGCGATATCCCAGCATCCTCCTCAACGTGGTCGAGGGAATGAGCGGCCACATAGGCCAGATGATGCGGCTGGGCCAGCTCGATCTGGCTGTGCTGTTCAACGCCGACGTGGCGCCCGACCTCAACGTGATGGCCTTGCTGGAAGAAGAACTCTTTGTCATGCTGCCGCGCGCGAGTCCTCTGGTGGCCAAGGACCGCACCAGCATCACCATCGCGGAGGTGAGCCAACTGCCGTTGATTTTGCCCACCACCACGCATGGCTTGCGCCGGCGCGTGGCTGTCGAGTTCGAGCAGCGCAGCCTCAAGGCGCAGGTGGTGGCGGAGATCGATTCGCTTTCCCTGCTGATGGAGTGCGTCTATTCGGGCATGGGAGCCACCATCAAGCCGATGTCGGCGCTGCAACTGGAAGGCAAGCGGGGGCGGCACTGGCGCGCGCTGTCCATTTCCGACGCGCGCATCGCGCGGCGCAACTATCTCTATTCGATCGAGCCGGGCATGCGTTCTCCCGCGACGGCCGCGGTGGCCGAGGAACTCAAAGAAGCGGCACGCAAACTCGTCGAGTCTGGTCAATGGCGCGGGGTGGCGCTCGTGAATTGAGTGGTGCAAGGCCACCCGGCTTCTTCATGGAACTACGACAACTGCGTTACTTCGTTCACATCGCCCAAGCCGGCTCGATGAGCCGGGCGGCGTTGGAGTTGGGGGTGGTGCAGTCGGCCCTGAGCCAGCAAATTACACGGCTGGAGGGCGAGCTGGCCACGCGGCTGCTGGTGCGCACGCCGCAGGGGGTGGCGCCTACGCAGGCGGGACTGGCTTTTTTACGCGAGGCCAAATTGGCGCTGCGGCATACCGAGCAGGCGGTGCGCTCGGCGCAGCAGGCGCGGCTTTCGGGCGCGGTGAGCGTGGGGCTGGCGCCCACCACGTCGGCGCTGCTGGGGCTGCCTTTGATGCGGGCGATGCGCGCCCGCTACCCGGATGTGCGGCTGCACATGGTGGAGGGCATGTCCGGCCACCTGGCCGCCATGCTGCGCGCGCGCGAGCTG
>Ga0209628_10003031_pt1 | contig 11618 bp, 13 predicted proteins | sample TergutCu122P4_FD_187285 | JGI IMG/M metagenome (GOLD analysis project Ga0209628, IMG submission 187285) | Cubitermes ugandensis P4 segment gut microbial communities from Kakamega Forest, Kenya - Cu122 P4 (SPAdes) (version 2) | ecosystem: Host-associated > Arthropoda: Insects > Digestive system...
TTTTAAGACTGTTTCCAAGTGTTAGGGTTCATGTTTGTTCTCGTGCGTATCGTAATAAGCCGCTTACTTTTGAAGAAAAAGAGAACAATAAGCTTATTGCGCGTGTGCGTTGTAGGGTGGAGCATGTGTTTGGGTATATGACGCGGTTTATGTGTGGTGTTTGTTCTCGTGTTCATGGTTTGGGTCGTGTTGGTCGGGATGTTGCGTCTAAGAATTTGGCGTATAATTTGCGGCGTTATGTGTTTCTTGTGGGTTAATTGTGTCTAATGTTGGAAATATGTGGGTTGGTGGTGTTGGTGGGTTATTTTTTGGTAGGGTTTGGTGTTTGTTTTTTCTAAAAATTAGACTTTTTTGTTTTATGAAAAGCTGATTTTGTTGTTATCGCTTCTAAAGTACAAAAAGTGAGTTTTCGGAGGTTGCCATGAAATAGTGCTTATTGAGTTAAATGTTGTAGAATTGTGTATTAGCCCGACTTTAATAGCGCTTATTGACTTATTTATACTTTAATTGTTGAATACATAAGGGAGTAAGTGTATATTAATAACAGTTTGAGGTTAACGATGTGCTTGCAAATATAGTTAAAAACAGTAAGAATATAGTGTTTTTCGGTGGGGCAGGTGTGTCAACTGAGAGCAATATTCCTGATTTTCGTTCAAACAACGGACTGTTTATTGCACAAAATACGTATGGCTATTTGCCTGAGGAACTTTTAAGTCACACTTTTTTTGTAGATAACCCCGAATTGTTTTTCCAGTATTATAAGAAAAATTTGATATTCGTGGATGCAAAACCAAATGCTGCACATGTTGCCCTTGCGAAATTAGAAAAAACAGGGATTTTGTCAGCGGTAGTAACACAAAACATTGACGGTTTACATCAAGCCGCAGGCAGTCTAAATGTAATAGAGTTACATGGTTCAAATCATAGACAATACTGCATGAGTTGTAGAACAAAATATGCTATACAATACATTCTAAATCCCCAAAATTGCGATGGTCATATACCTAAATGTAAAAAATGCGGCAACACTGTACGACCTGATGTAGTACTATACGAAGAACAGCTTGACAGCAATGTTATACAGGCAGCAGTAATGGCAATTGCAGCCGCAGATTGCCTCATCGTTGGTGGGACATCATTAATTGTGTACCCTGCTGCTGGATTACTACGTCATTTTAACGGAAATACATTAGTGTTAATTAATAAAAGCGAAACATCATATGATAGTCAAGCTGATATTGTCATTCACGAAAACATTGGCACTGTATTGTCACGTGTAATTGAACAGCTAAATCTATAAAACGTGAAGAGACAAAAAATAGTTACTCTAAAAACAAAATCTTCATACACATTACAAATAGTCACATACTGTTGAATTATTTACGTAAAGCGTGAAAAGCTGAAGACGAACAAAATTGTAGTGTTGATTTTAGTTATCTAAAAATTTGTTGTTCATTTCCACTTTAACTAAGCCCTCTACTAGTCTACATGGTTGAGTGAACACTGTGTTTATATGTCCTTTTTGTTTGCTAATGATATTCTTGGTAGTTAATGATGAGTTACAAAAAACATATGCATCCAAAAGTTAGCAAAGGCGAAATCAATGTTTTCTCCGCTTTAAGCACTGCGGGATTAACCATTGGTATGGTGACACAGACTCCAATTATTCTAAAATCAACTATTCCAGATTTTTGTTGGTTTGAACTCAAAAAAGCTGTGTATCTTGATGGAATGCCTGTGCATAAAAAAGATAAACAGCAACAAAAAGATCAAGAAATTGTTGACTTGCTTGAACAACGCGGCTGGGATGTGTTGCGCATTCCATATGATCCTCCATTATCACCTATAGAAACTGGAGAAATTGTTGAAACAATACGTTGTTTCATTGGTTTAGACGAAGAATAAACAACAACATTTTTCTTATTTACCCCATTAATACCTCTGAAGTTTATGTCTGCAGAAATTCATCAACAACTTAAAGACTGGTTTAGCAATGCTACCAGAGTGGTAATTGCAGGTGTTGGGAATCCCATACGTAATGATGATTTTATAGGCACAAAAATTGTTCAACGTCTCCAAAACAAAGTCTCAGATAATGTATGCTTAATTGAATGCGAAACAGTACCTGAAAACTATCTGCTTGAAATTGAAGAATTCAAACCATCTCATATATTATTAATTGACGCCGCAATGTTAGATATAGCGCCTGGGGAAACTCTGCTGGTTTTTCCTGAGCAAATGCCTGACGGCGGTTCAACATTTAACACACACATTTTACCTCTTCAACTGTTTAGTTATTATATCCAAAAATTTGTAGGCTCAAAATTTGCGCTGCTGCTAATTCAGCCTAAAAACGTTGAACTCGGAGAAACTGTAACATTTGAACTTACAAAAACAGCAGAAAAGATCGAAAATATCCTAACAGAGTTACTTTCACAATTCTAACATGATTTGATCAACATTGTATCATAGTAAGTTCAGGATAGATTTTACTCTACTATAGCGAATTATTGATTTGTTTTACGAGTTCACTGATTTGTGCTTGAAATTTTTCTCGCATTTTGGTAAAACGCATAGCTGCTGAGGGATGAACAACTTCAAAATATTTTATGTTCTCAATTCGTGGAGTTTCCTTAGCACTTGCTCCCAATAACACAACTATTTTTGGTTTAATCATCTTTATTTGTTGTGTTAAATATGGTATACACGCGGTAACTTCGTCGGGATAGGGTTTACGGTTTTCTGGTGAGGTGTGTTTTACAATGTTTGTTATGTAGACTTCTTCACGCTTTACGCCGTACTCAGCAAGAGTTTTTGTTAAAAATTTTCCCGCCCTTCCCACGAATGGTCTGCCTGTTTTATCTTCTTCAGAACCCGGATTTTGTCCAACAAACATAACTTTTGCGGTAGCAGATCCCTCACCTGGAACACCATGAATAGAGGTTTGCCATAATCTGCATTTTTTACATGTTTGAACTTGTAAAACAATTTCTTCAAGTGACGACACAGATAACCAACCATTATTGAAACGATATATTCATACATATTCTTAAAAATTATGTACCTATTAAAGGCAGCCTCCGAAAACCTCTTAACTAGTTGATACTTTGTGTTTCACGTCATTTCGTGTTAATCTTTCTCAGTAGACTCCGGGTGGGTTCTTTTGAATCATGGAATTACAAAGTTTTACCTCGGACAAATAGTCAAGTTATTATTTGACAGCTCCTATGGGTTCACAGGGTATTCAAAGAGGGTTATTGGACTATTTTTAAGTCTTGAAGTATTTTTTTGAATTCGTCGTCATTTAGTGATGCGCGTCTGCCGTTTGCATAGATGTCTTTAACTTTGTCTACAACTATGGCAACAACTTGGTCATCTGGTTCTGTGCCTGTAAGCTCAGCTATTTTATGTTTAATTATACCCTTACCGCTCTGTTTACCAACTGTTAGTCTGCGTTGATTACCAACAAGTTCTGGTGGATATGGCTCATAAGTCCAAGGATTGTTAAGTACTCCGTGAGTATGTATTCCTGATTCATGAGCAAAACCATAATCACCAATAATTGCCTTGTTAGGGGGTATATGGAACCCTGTGGCTTTACCTATACAGTCTGCTAATTGCTTTAGTTTCGCTGTTTTACCTTCAAATTTACGCACGCCGTAATGTAGATAAAGATTTAATATGATTTTTTCTGTTTCAGCATTACCCGCACGTTCACCTATACCAAGAAATGTAGTGCTTGCATAAATTTTGTCCCAAACACCCTGAGCAGCTTTAATTGCAGCCATAGTGTTCTCAACTGCATTGCCGAAGTCATCGTGTGCATGGATTTCAACTACTTTGATTTTTGTTTCTTTTTTAATTGCAATAATTTTTGCTGGAATACCACTGGGTATGGGTGCGTTAACATCTGAAAGGCCAACGCCTACTGTATCGCAAACACGATAACATTCTGCGCCTGCTTCAGCAACGCTGTTAATTAGTTTAGATTCAAAAGCCCAATCGGCACGCGTACTATCTTCTCCATGAACAAATGTGCGTAACCCACAGGTTTTCGCGGCGTATTCTGTTACTTCAATGAGGCTTGCAAGAATTTGTTCACGCGTTTTTTCAGGCCATTTTGCAGCGAAGTGCATATCTGATACTGGATGAGAAATCCCTACTTCGTTGAATCCAAGGCTTACCGCGCTGTCTACATCTTCTTTAACTGCACGGCACCAAGCTGCGACCCTCATGTCTAATTTTTGATTTAATATGAGTTTTGCGGCTTGCTTGTCGGGTTCCTGGTAATGAAATACTTCTATTCTTTCAGTACCCACGTCGTTTAGTAGTTTAGCTATATGTGCTGCGTCGTTTGGTCCAACAGCTAAGCCGGGCATTTGTATACCGTCTCTTAGAGTACTATCGTCAATTATTGGATCTGTTTTGAGTTCAGGTAGTTTGAAATAAAATTGATTTAGCTCCATTTTTACGTCCTTCTCTCAATTTCTATGTCCTTTTTAAGAGGTATGTAATGTTTATTAGTGTTTCTGTCTAACTGGTAAACATTGTCAACAGTTTTTGTAACATTAATTAATAATTTAACACATCTAACACACAGTTATATTGACATACATCAAGTAAAATATTTACATATAATTCGAAAAAATGTACAAAAAACAGCAACAACCGCCACTAAAATTTTTTAAGCAACGCTTTAATAGTGCCTGAAACCGCCAAAACATGCATAGATACCCCTTTACCCGCAACATCTGTAATACACACCAAAGAAGCACGAACAGAATCCAACATTTCAAGCGACGTACGAATCACTGCAACCCTACAAGAGAAATCAAAACTAATCAAAGACATACGCGTCAAACTCGCCCCCACCTCACCATAAAACTTAACAACAGAACCCCAAATAGCATCCATCAACTCTTTCTCAGAAGGAACAACATCAATCTCCAACTGTACCGCCAAATAACGCCGCTTAGCACGCTTCAAAAACCATTACCCCCTTTAACAAGACGAATGTCGGGAGCAATAAAATCACTCCCAAGCTTTTCACGGTTACGCAAAACAATTGTAGAAGGATTAATAGAAACAGCATCCAAAGCCTCAGTGACATCCAATCCAAACAAGTACGCCAAACTCGCCAAGTCACGAGGCATACGCATAAAACGTTCCTCACTCACACCACTGGAAATAACCAAAGGCACACCAAAAGTTTTAGCAATTACAACTTCACGCCGTAAACACGAAAGAAAACGAATACGCGCTGAACCCTCTAAAACAAACAAAAACTTTACATCAATTTCCAAAGCCGCAAGACCCTTGCTAGCAAGCTCAGCCTCAGAACGATCAAAAAAACGCTTACGATAATCAAAATTAGGAAAATTCAATAAATCCACACGACGATCCTTAGCAGCCTGACGAGAAATCTCTTTATTATCACAAAAAACGCAGATTACATCAAATTTACGCCGTAACCTACGTAAGTTATTCATAAGGGCATTTTCATTTCGTGGGTATAAATCAATTCTTAAAATTGGTTCGATACCAACATTTTTGCATATGGCTTTTAGGTTTTCAACTTCTCCTGCTGATGGTTCAAAAGAAAACGGAATTGAAACATAACTGTAACCGAAATTTGCTGCTCGCTGTATTGCGCTTTGAAGATTTTTTGTATCTTTTTGCGGAAGTCTTAGGTGTAAGTCAGCAAAAGAACGTTTCATGGCACCAACTCAAATTTCTTAAGAATTTCTAATATTTCTTCAGATGTTTTATTTTTGAAGTGAATTTTCAGGTGAATTGGATCGTTTTGTGCGAGCTTGATTTTTCCCAGAAAAGCTGCTTGTTTATCAAATCGTAGGTACAAACTGGTTTTTTCTATGTGAAGATTAAAGTTTGTGATTAATTCTTCCTTATCTATGGCGTTTAGGTTTTGACCGATTTTTTCAAGCAATGTGGAGAAAAGTTTTTTTTCTGTGAAATGTGTTGTAAAGAAAGTAATAGAGTTTCCATGATGTCCTGTTAAACTGTTTTTTTCGAATTGTATCGTTTCCAATAGACCCGTGGGGAGTAAATTATGTAATGCCTTTAAGACTTTTTCTGTGTCTTCTGTTGCATGTGCGAAAACTCTTAAATCAACATAATCAATAGATGATTTTTGAGACATTGGACATCGAGTTTCTTGTGGATTTCTAGCATTTAGCTTTTTCCAAATTTATACTGGTAGCTTATTGTCAAATGTGCTCTTAAATGTCCAAAGTTTTTACGTGCGCATTTTGTGTTGAAGGAAATAAAAAAAATTGTTAGCTTGCAAGCAAAGTAGCCTGTTTTACTAACCAGTTTTGTGTGTTAATTGGAACTATTTTTGGTTCCCGTGTTTTCTTGCGCCTTTACGGAGGCTTGGTCTGACTTTTTCTGCTCCGCGTCCACGATTACGTAGACCTCTTACCTGCTTGCCTGCACTTGTCATGCTTCTAAAGACGCGGCTTGTGTGTTGACGTTCAGTAATCCAATTTATGTTTTTATCTGATTGGATAACTGGGCTGTTAGGGTCAACTAGAATTACTTCAAACCATTTGCTTCTTCCATCTTGGCCAACCCAGTAACTGTTAAGGACTTCTAGGTTAGGAAATTTCTTTGCAGTTCGTTCTTCTGCAATTAAGCGGATGTTTTTTGATGGTTTAAATTTGGCGACACCCATACGTTTTGGTCGTCTACCAGCTTTTGGTCTTATTTTGCGTAGTCCACCACGTCGTACACGGGTACGGACAATTATGAAGCCTTGTTTTGCTTTATACCCTAGTTTGCGTGCTCTGTCAAGTCTTGTTGGATGTTCAATACGTGTCACAGTTGGTTGCTTTCTCCACTGTACTAAACGTTGTCGCATTAATTCCTCAACAAAGGAATTTTCGGGCTTTGCCCATTCTTTTGCCATATATTTGTAGGCCATTTTGTTTCTTCACCTGTGTGTTAATTGTTTACGGTTCAGCCTTTCGGCCACATCCCTACGGACATGTTGTCCGCCTGTATTTTCATATCAGATGGTTATTGCATAAAATAAACCTTTCCAAAAAAGTAAAGCAAAATACAAAATGGTAAAATATTTTGTTTAAAACTTTAGAGAACAAAATAATTAATAGGGAAGGTTAGTTGTAAAAAATAAAAGTTGAGGCGATGATTAACCGAATAAAGCGCCTAACCCTTCTAGAGCTGCTTCCTCTTTGGCTTTCTCTTCGTCGGCTTTCTTCTTCTCATCTACTGGAGCTGCTGATTTAGTTTCGCCGCCTGCTGCTGGTGCTGCTGGAACGGCTGCCATCATAGTTGGTGCTGCTTTGATTGCTTCATCAATGTTTACTTCACTAAGTGATGCAACGAGAGCTTTAACTTGAACTGCGTCAACAGTTATCCCTGCTGCTGTGAGGACACTTGTAACTGATGCCTCAGTGATTTCTTTACCTGCCTTGTGAAGGAGCATTGCTGCGTATATGTTTTCCATATCTTTTCACCTCTTCATTCGACTATTTTAATCTTTCAGTGATCTGACCAACAAAGTTAATCAGCACTTTAAATTGCAGTTAACACCTGCAGTATATTGCCGTTTAAATGAATTCCCTATACCTTAAGAACCTTTCGCAGTATATGGGTTACTGATTAGCGTGAAACACATCTATAAATAAATTATCACAAATTTTTCACCAAATGTCACATTGTAAAAACAGCGAACTAACAGTTTCAGCATAGAAGAGTTCACGGAGGAGCATCAACATACTCTGTTTGATGGATAGTTAATGGAGGGTTTCCTTTTGGTTTTTTATGCAAAAGAAGCCCAATGACTACTATTGGTATCCACCCTGTAATTATACATACAGTTGCCGGAAATCCATTGATACCGAAAAAGGCTGTTATAGTGGGCAAATATGCCTCCCAAATTCCAAAAGATAAAACCATAGAGGCCACAGATGTGTAAGCATATTTTTTACCGAATTGATGGAATATTTGAATAGCTAAAACTCCGGCAAAAAAGAAGTCCCCAAGTCCAAGACCTCTCAGAAGAAAACCACCAGCTACAGATGGAATTAAGGGAACATTTGGTAGATATATTAAAACCGGAAGACCTAAACCGGTAAATGTTTCTGCTGCAGCACCCATGGGTCCACTAAATACCAATATTATATCGATAAGTGTTAATATAAAGGCAAAAATTCCAACAGTTTTCCAGTTAAACATTGGACTAAGGTATAAAATTATCATTATAGCAAATGTTGCCCCGAAAATGTTTAGTAAACCCGGAAACCAAAGAGTGTACACGCCAGGTAACTGAGCATTTATTGCGCCCTCAAAATACAAGTTAAAGAACACATAGAACAGGAAAAATAGTGCAGGAGGTTGTATCGCGAGATACCATTTTGCTTTCTTTTCATTTTTTTGTTTTTGTGCATAAAGCGCAATTACAAAACATAGAATAGATAATCCAAAGAAGGCACCTGCTCTAAATACTGTTGCAGCATCTCGAAATGGCTCTAATATACTAACTACGCCTACAATTAGACTCCCAATACCAAACCCTGCAGAAAACAGTTGTACACGTCTTGTCTTAATGTCGGAGAATATGTGAGTAACAGTAAACAACATCATAGTATAAGCACCTAAGAAAAATGATAATAATGCATTTTCAAATAAGCGACCAGAATAAAGGAAAGAAGACACAGTAAACGTTGAAACAGCAACAATTGCCATTGCAACAAACGGAATAGTGTCTTTTGTTTGAAGCTCGCTTTTTTCAATTGTATCTTGGATTTTTTTTTCAGTTCGTTTGTTTAAGAAAACTGCGGCTGTTACGATAAGCAGTAAAGCTAGTGGCATAGCAATATCTAGAGTTGGCATAGGAGAACAAAGTGAGTGTGAAACATTTATTTGTTTACCCAAAACTGTGGAAAATAGGTTTGTCAGTTTTATACAGGTTTAAATGTTATGTTAAATATTGCTAAAGTGGCTAAAAGGGCTTCTTCTGTCCGTACAGTAGTTGTTCCTTGTTGTGGGATAGTATTAACTATAAAATCTGAAACGTCTTCAATGCGTAAGCCTTCGTCTCCAACAATTTCGTGTAGCCCACGTGTAGGAGCACCAAACGCAATTAGTATACGTTCAGCTTTACTCCAATGATCTGCTATTTTATTAGCAATATTTACGAAGCCGTTGGCAATTCGTGCGGTTGAAATTACCAAATCGAATCGTTCATTTTGCAGCATATGACCAAATGTTTTGTTTTCAATTTTGACACGAAATCCCCAATAAGAGGGGATAAAATCACGATTGACCGTTTGTACCTCAATATGATCACCCTTTGTTAAAATTTGGACAGTTAAACGTTCGCCAATAGAAAAATGTCTCTCACGCAGTAATGCGGTGTTTTGGACTCCAATATCGACTGCTAAGCCTTCTTTTGTTTGGTTTAAAACTACGCCTTCGCGGTATTCACCAATTTTTAGATCACGGTTTTTACCATTATTTGGGTGATGTGGGGTACGTAATGGAGGGAGGATTCCGGCGTATTGTAAATCTGGCTCTATTTTGTAGAGAGTTTTTCTTAGATACTGTGGAGTTTCTATATAGTTTAGTAGTTTTGCGATAAAGTTCAGGTCTCGTGTTTGATTTACACGTGTGTTGTCTGGGTAGATTATTATTTCATGTATTCTAAATATTGCTGCTGTTCGAGCGATGAAGCCTATTTTAAAAGTTTTTTCACGCAGGTGTGGGGTGTCAGAAATTATGGATGCTGGAATAGCTATTGTAAGTTTACATTTATTCAACCTGTATTCCCCATGTTTGTTACGTTCAGCTTAAAAAGGTGTGTGGAGATATAAAAATTAGAGTATCCTTGAGGTTTAAGTGATGGTCAAACACCTTTTAGAGGATTGCGAAAAGATAAGATTGATAGATAAAGCAGGTATGATAGATTTTTGTCTTAACATGTATACGCATTATCAGGAAGCAACTAATTTGGCCGCGGGCATGTTAAATAGTTATTCTAAACCTAACAATATCATTGTTACAGGTATGGGTGGTTCAGCTATAGGTGGCGAGTTTCTTAAAGATTGGGCAAAAAGTGAGATTCATATTCCTATAGATGTTAATAGGGAATATCATTTACCTGCTTATGCTAATGAGAAAACGTTAGTTCTTGTAACTAGTTATACGGGTGATACTGAAGAAACTCTAAGTTCCCTTCGGGATGCCATTAAAAACAAGTGTATGATTTACTGTATAACGAGTGGCGGAGCGCTTATGGAAATTGCTGAACGGTTAAACATTCCATATTTGCAGGTACCATCAGGCATGCCACCGCGCGCAGCTCTACCGTATATGCTTATACCTCTGCTAATGTTTCTTGAAAAAATAGGTCTAACATCAGATATGGCTATGGATATCAATGAAGCATTATCTGTCATAAAAGATATAGCAGCGCAAAATGCTATTGAAACGCCAGTAAAGGGTAGTATAGCAAAAACGTTAGCAGTAAACATTGAAGGATTCATTCCCATGATCTACGGATTTGGCGTTTTTAGTAGTGTTGCAAGGCGTCTCAAGCAACAGATTAATGAGAATGCTAAAATGATGTCAAAATGGGATAATCTACCAGAATTGAATCATAATGAAATAGTTGGGTATGAAAAAATTGAAAACTGCAAAGACACTTTTGTAGCAATTTTTATCCGAGATATGGATGAACCTATAGAGATACGTAGTCGTATTGAAATAACAAAGGAACTCATACAGCCCGTGGGTATACGTATCTATGAAATTTGGTGTCAGGGTAAAAGTAGTCTCACAAAGATGTTTTCAGTTATTGCCATTGCAGATTTTTTGAGCAACTATTTAGCTGTACTGCGTGGAATTGATCCAACACCAGTTCAAACAATTGACAAATTGAAGGATTCGTTAAAAAAGAATGGTGTTAGAGAGCAAGTGATTAAAGAAATAGAAAAAAATTACTAAGTCTTTTTTTTATCACATTTCTAAACATTTTTTAAAAAAAACAATACGTCCATAACCCGCATACAAATTTTGAAGAGCAAATTTTTCATAACTGTCTAAAAGGCCGTGACATGCAAAAATAATGAACCAGACTCTACTTAGCCGAAATATCAACCATAATACCTGGATTCCCGCCATACATAACCATATTTTACGTAATAGTGCGAAATTTTAAAATGCAATTTGTAAAATTATTAAGCGTAATTTTTCTCAAAATTATTTTTTAATGATTTGAAATTAAACGTATAGTTATGTGTTGTAACACCACACCATGAAAATTCACACATACTTTTTATGAACTAAGTCTAAAAATAACACCTCTTTAAATCAGCAAAAGTGACAACAAATATTCGCAAATGTGTCAAATAATTTTAATTACCATACATAACGCATAATATGTTTCGCGATGGTATGTATTCAGCTCTTGACTTTGCAGTAGTGTGCTGATGTTTCTTACTTTTTGTTTAACGGTTTCTATCACTACAGCGAGCACAGAAATGATAAAATAGAATCGCGACATACATTGGACACAGAATCCAGTGATGCCAAATGTTAACAGACATAAACACCTACGACCCCAATATGATAAA
>Ga0209628_10003032_pt1 | contig 11615 bp, 6 predicted proteins | sample TergutCu122P4_FD_187285 | JGI IMG/M metagenome (GOLD analysis project Ga0209628, IMG submission 187285) | Cubitermes ugandensis P4 segment gut microbial communities from Kakamega Forest, Kenya - Cu122 P4 (SPAdes) (version 2) | ecosystem: Host-associated > Arthropoda: Insects > Digestive system >...
AGAGAAGATTAAAGAATAAAATTAAATTTCCTTTCATTTTTTGAACATTTTTCAAATAAAGAAAACAAAAATAAATTAAAAATTGCTAATATGCAATAGTTTTATATTATTTTTTTATTTTTTTATAAAATTCAAGTAAACTGGTTTATTTAACTGTATTTCTTTACCTAAATAGTGTAATAAACCTGTTTGTTTGTCGATGTTGAAAATCTGGATATTATTGCTGTCTCTATTGGCAACCAGCAAGAATCTGCCATTGGGGGTTATTGTAAAATTGCGGGGGTGAATGCCGGTCGCTTGATAGCCTATAAAATTGAGTAATCCGGTGTTTTTATCCACACTGAAAATAGCAATTCCATCTGATTGTAATCTGTTGGAAGAGTAGAGAAATTTCCCATCGGGCGATAAATGAATATCGGCACTTCCTTTCTTTTTTGTACTTGAAGTCGTGTCGGATGCAATATATTGAATGGGATTCATTATTCCATCATCGTAACTAAATGCAGTTACTTTGCCGGATAATTCGTTGATAACATAAACGTATTTCCCGTTGGGATGAAAAGCAATATGACGTGGTCCGGAGCCCGGCTCTAAATCAAACGAAAAAGTTTTTCTTGCTTGTAAGAATAAACCATCTTCCGGATTAAGGTGGACTGCAAACGGATATATTTTATCTTTGCCCAAATCGGCAGCAAAAGCATATTTTTGATCCGGAGAAAAAACAACGGAATGCAAATGAGATGGGGTATCAAATTTTGCAAGTACGGAAGAAGAAAAACCTTTCACTTGCGAGGCGGGCATTAAAGTCCCGTCATCCGACAAGGGAAATACGGAGATATTTCCTCCTGTGTAATTGGCTGTTACAACAAATTTATTTGTCGCATCTACATTCACATAACAAGGATGATCTCCTTTGGTTTGCTGTTCATTCAAGTGAATCAACTGTCCGGTCGATTTGTCGAAAGCGTATGCGTGAACTTTGGCGTTATCTCCTTCGTCTTCACTCACGGCATAGATATATTTTTCATCTTTCGAAACCGCCAAAAAAGAAGGATTGGAAACTTTCGTTTCACTAACATAACTCGTTTCTCCGGTTATGGTATCTAATTCATACACATATATTCCGACACTCGAACCTGATGTATATGTTCCGACAAGAAGAAATAGCTTGGAATTATCTGCCTGTTTCGGTGATTTATTTGAACAGGCAAACAACATACAAATGCAAGTAAATAAACTAAATAATTTTGATTTCATGCTTATGCTTTCTTATAACCATAAACAGCTAAACGACCTAATTCTTCTTCGATGCGGAGCAGTTGGTTGTATTTTGCCATGCGGTCGGAGCGGCTCAAAGAACCGGTTTTGATTTGTCCCGAATTAGTTGCTACGGCAATATCGGCAATAGTAGCGTCTTCGGTTTCTCCTGAGCGGTGGGAAGTTACGGAAGTGTATCCTGCGCGATGAGCCATTTCGATAGCATCCAATGTTTCGCTCAAAGTTCCGATTTGGTTTACTTTAATCAGGATAGAGTTGGCACAACCTAATTCAATACCATTTTTCAAATATTCTACATTGGTTACAAACAAATCATCGCCGACTAACTGGCATTTGTTGCCGATTTTGCCGGTAAGCAATTTCCAACCGTCCCAATCGCTTTCGCTCATGCCGTCTTCGATAGAATCGATAGGATATTTTGAAATCAATTCTGCTAAATAATCGGCTTGTTGGGCAGAAGTGCGTTTGGCTCCGTCAGGTCCTTCAAACTTGGAATAATCATAAATGCCGTCTTTGTAAAATTCGGAGGCAGCGCAGTCCAAAGCAATCATTACGTCTTTTCCGGCTTCGTATCCGGCATTTTCGATGGCTTTGATGATTGATTCCAGAGCGTCTTCGGTGCCTTTCAAAGCGGGAGCAAAACCTCCTTCGTCGCCTACGGCAGTACTCAATCCTCTGTCGTGCAATACCTTTTTTAATGAATGAAATACCTCTGCGCCCATTCTCAAACCCTCCTTGAAAGAAGTTGCGCCTACCGGACGAATCATAAATTCCTGAAAAGCGATAGGAGCGTCGGAGTGAGATCCGCCATTGATAATATTCATCATCGGAACGGGTAGGGTATAGGTGTTTGTTCCTCCGATATATCTGTATAAAGGCATTTCCAAATAAGCGGCAGCTGCTTTTGCTACAGCCAAAGAAACGCCGAGAATGGCATTCGCACCCAATTTAGATTTGGTTTTCGTGCCGTCCATTTCAATCATTTTCTTGTCGATGGTGCGTTGTTCCAAAACGCTCATGCCGATTAGAGCGGGAGCAATCACTTCATTCACATTTTCAACGGCTTTCAAAACGCCTTTGCCCAAGTAACGTTTTTTATCGCCATCGCGTAATTCGATAGCCTCATTTTCTCCTGTTGAGGCTCCCGATGGAACAGCCGCGCGTCCCATAAAACCTGATGCCAAATAAACATCGACTTCCACAGTCGGATTACCTCTTGAATCCAAAATCTCTCTGCCTGTAATTTTTACGATTTCCATACGGTTGATTTTTAAGTTTTTGTATTAAGGAAACTAATAAAATTGAAGGCATAAAGGTAATAAAAAAAGCGTATAAGCTAATTATTTTAGTATTTATACGCTTTTTTATAACAAATGATTTTTTTACTTCGCTGCTTCTATCGCATTTAAGCGAGCCATTAATTGTTCGATGATTTTTTGTTGAGTTTCGATTTGGAGTTGTTGCTCTTGGATAGCTTTTGTTAATACAGGCACTAATTCGATAGCGTTTAAGCCGAGTGTTTGAGTTTCATCATTAGCTACCGAAATTAAATTATAACCCGACATGCTTTCTTGGCTCATAATTTCCTGTATATCTTGGGCGATAAAGCCGAGTGCTATTTTGCCGTTACCGTTGTTGTATAAAAATTCTACAGGTTTTAATTTCAACACAAAATCAAGCCCTTGGACTATCGGTTTAATATCGTGTTTTAAGCGGCGGTCGGAAGTATTAGTCCAACCGGTAGAACCACCTTTTATAAAATAATCCGTATTTTCATTATTACCAATGATTACTTGATTACTTACACTACCAGTCAGAGCGATATCATATCCGATTAGTATATTGTTATCGCCGGTCAAAGCATTGCTGCTATTAGTTCCCTTAATATCAATCGGCAGCTGAGCCCCTATTATTGTATTTCTTTCTCCCGTAGTTAGATGATTTCCTGCATTATGACCTACTGCTGTATTACTTTTTCCCTCTGTATTATTCTTCAGAGCACTGTGGCCTACGGATAAATTAGAAACAATATTTCCTCCACCTCTACCTAAAGAATGTCCATTGATCATGGCATCGCCACCAACGAAAAGCTGATATTGATCAACATCATAATTCTCAACAGAAGTATTTGCATAGAACATCTGCATTTCATAAATAGTACCTGCAATAAATTTTTTCTTTGGTTCTCCTTCATCATCTACCCCATCTATTACATAACGATTTCTACCGATAAAAACTTTCTCCGATAAATAAGCAGGCTCCGTATTGGAGGTTGCAGGTTTCGCTGGAGTTTTATTCTCGAATACGTTCATAGCATAAGAAACATCATCAGCTCCAATGCCAATATTCTCATTGCCGGTAGGATTGGCATCATACCAAGGGCATGAGTCGCTTTCTTCGGGAGTAAAAATATTGCTGATATTTTGCCATGTGCCTACGCCGTTGGCATCTGAAGTCAACACGTATTTATCTTGTTGCGTTCCATCTTCGAGTATAAATCCTGCCGAAGTATCTTCTGTTTTAACAATATGCAGTTTTGCTTGAGGCTCAGGAGTTCCGATACCTACATTGCCACTGCTTTTTAAAGTCCAAGAAGGGTAATTATTTGCAATTCCTGTTGCGTATATTAAATTACCGATATTCATTTTGTTATCGCCGGTGCCTGTGGTCGTGACGGCTCCGATATTTATATTATTAGAGCCTTCTACACTCATTCCTGCCTGCCAACCGATTGCTGTATTATTATCTCCTTTATTGAAATATTGTGCAGCGTTGCCTCCTATTGCAACATTTCTATTTCCTTCTATAAGAGAAGACATGGCGTAAGATCCTATAGCTACATTCTTATCTCCATCACCACTGGACATAGCGTAATCTCCCACTACCACGTTTCTTTCTCCTGAATTCATACCATTAGCTGCCCAATAGCCTATGCCTATATTATAATTTCCCCCTTCTCCACCACGACTATTAGAAGCAAGAGCGTTTAAACCTAACGCTACATTATGATGCCCTGTATTATTATTTAAAAGAGCGTTACAGCCCAATGCTATATTATACTCTCCTGTATAGTTATTATAAAGAGTACTTTTGCCTATAGCGACATTGTGAGAAGCTGTCTTGTTAACGTTAAGAGCCCATGATCCTATCGCTACATTATGATGTCCTGTAGAGTTTCCATAAAGAGTACTTTTGCCTATGCCAATATTGTATTCTCCATTATTGCCATAAAGAGCATGATTGCCTAATGCTATATTACTCCCTCCTGATGAGGTACTCCCTCCAAGAGCAGACTCCCCTAACGCCATATTTTCACTTCCGGAGATATTATTTAAAAGAGCACCATAACCTAACGCTATATTTTTTCCTCCGGAGATATTGTATAAAAGAGCAAACTCCCCTAACGCTATATTGCCACTTCCTGAAGTATTTTCCCTAAGGACATGATAACCTATAGCTATATTTTTATATCCAAACTTGTTTGCTGTTAGAGTTTTGAGGCCAATAGCCACATTCCCTTCCGAGAAAGGGTTTTCTTTTAAGGCGTCGACTCCAAGCGAAACTGACCCTCCATAAGGATAATTGAAGGTGGTTGATCCGATTGACCCGGCATGCTGATTATTTATTTTGAACATCAATGATTGATTATCTGTTGTTCCGAGGAAATTAATTGTAGGGTCTGTTCCGGCATTTCCGGTAGTTAGCCATGCGTCGATAGTATTGGGAATTTCTTTTACCCACTTTGTGCCGGTCCAGTAATAAACCCCGATTCCTGTTGTTTCGTTTTTTTCATTTTTCAAACCGGGATTTGTGTTATAAATGATTGCTCCGGCTAAAGAGTCTTTTTCTGTAGTGTTCAATACATTTTCGGTGAATCCTGCAGGAATGGAGTTTATATCTGTTATCCATACATTGGACAGGCGCAGGCCGCCGATATAACCATCAGAGTTGCTGTTTAATTCCAGTACTGTGCCTTTTTTAGATTCGGCATCTTGGCCGATTTTCACCTGTGCTTGCAGAGATGTTATTGTCATTAGTGCCGTTAAGGCCATTAAAGTTCTTAAGACCATCATTCTCTTAATTACTGCTTTCATAATCATTCTCTTTTTTTATTTTTCCAGTATGTATTTGTTGTTAATTATTAATTGTTAATTATCAATTGAAAAAACTCCGGTGTTCCTTATCATACACATAAATAAAAAAGATAAAAAAGAAACTTTTTTTACAAAAAGTCTATTCGCCGTATTTTCACAAATATGGACTGTCAAATTTCTTAAAAATGAAAAAGGAAACACCGGAGATAATGAGTGTGCTTTTATTTAATTTTAGCATCTGCAAAATCGTAGTGCAAAAGTAAAACGAAGGGAAAAAAGCGAAGGGAAAATTTTGTGCAGAAATGGGAAAATTTTGTACGGGTGCTGAATGTCAGTAAGTTATGTGGCTAAAATGGCGGGAGGTTCCTCTCTGCGTTCGGAATGACTGTTTGGGATTTTTATAGAATTTCGGTAATCTTTGGGAGTCATGTCGTATTTGGTGCTGAATTGATTTCGGAAAGTGCGTGCTGTTCCGAAACCTACCATGTCGGAAATTTCTTCCATCGACAGGTCGGATTGTTCGAGCAACTGTACAGCATCTTTTAAGCGAAGGAAATTAACGTAATCATTGAATTTCATTTTAAGACAGAATTCAAGGGCCTCGGAAAATGCGCGTCTGTTGGTTCCCAGCGTTTCAATCACGAGTTCTTGGGTAATGGCAGGGTTGCGGTAAATCTTGTTTTTGAGTAAGAGGTCGCGGATGGCGACACATAATTTATCCATGCGGCTTTCGATACACAGGTCAGATTGTAGAGACGTTGCGCGCAACGTCTCTACAGGCATAAATAAGGTTTTATCGAGCGTTTCTTTGATTAACTCTTCCTGTTGGGTAATCAATTCTTTGATTTGTTGTGCTAATGTGCGATTCTTTTGGGTAATTTTCCTGTTAAGATATATCCATATTCCGAGTGCGATTACCAACAGAATGCAGCTGCCGATGGCAAAGAGGAAATAGTTGAAATTACGTTCTTTTTCGGCAATGTATTTGTCTACTTCGTATTGGGTGCGGATTTCGTCTAATTGAGCGTTGTTTTCCAATTGGCGGAGAGAGTCGTTACGTTGAATTACCTTTTCAAAAATAGCAGCAGCGTCTTCTGCACGTTTCATTTTGCTTAATATCTGACCTTTTTTCATTAACCAAGAAGTTACATAATCTGCTTCTCCAATAATAGTGCCATGTTCAATGATTTTATCAAGCCAATCAATCGCTTTATCGTACTCTTTGCGTTTCTCACAAATTATAAGTTTGATTTCCCATATATAATCCAAACCCAAAGGGGGAATTATCGGGCTCATAGAATCGCAATATAACTCGGCTTTATCGTATTTTTCTTCCTCAATATAAATGAGGGCACAATACTTGTAATAGAATACTAAAAATGGATCGGGATGGCCAAAGATTTCTTCAAAAGTAATTGTATGTTTTTCCCAATCAGACATTAAAGAAAGGAACTCATTCATTCTCTTTTGAGTAAGCAAAATCTTCATTAAACAGTTGTATGCGTTCGATACTAAGTCATAATTAGTGATTTGGTTAGGTTCTTTTTTTATCAATTGCAACGCATTTTTTATTGTTTCTCGAAAGTATTTTTCGGCTTCTTCGTGACGTTTTTCCATATTATATGCCTCTGCTATTAGCATGGTAGCTTGGGCTATCCCATACAAACAATTTTCCTGTTTGGCTTCTGCATACATTCGTTTAGTTTCTTCTATCATGCCTTGTTTGTTATTTCCGCTTGTTCCTAACAGGCGTAACTGAAACGAATAGATTTCGTAATAGTCTTCATAGTAGCCATTTTTCTTAAAAATGGGTAGATATTCATTTGCTTTTTTGTTAAATTCATCAAATCTTGAGTTTTGATGCAAACAAACAAGTTCCGATCTGCAAGCACTAATTTCGCGTTTTGTGTTTTGTTGTTTGCGTGTTTCACGGATAAAGTCATTTATGTATTGTAGTTTTAAATCAAGTTCTTCTTCCGGAAGTCTCAATCCTGCCAATTCTTCGTGTGCATTTAATTTTTCTTCGCCTTGTGTCGATGCGATTACTTTTAGGAGCGAATCTTTTTTGTGCTGAAAATCGCTGTTTTGGCCATAAATTGCTGTTGCGAAAATAACGCAAGCAAACAGGCAAAGTAAAACCTTAAGTGAAATATGCGTGTATGGTTTCATTGTAATATACAAAAATACAACTTGTTTTTTAATTGACAACACTTTGCTATGATTTTATTATCTTTGTGAAAATATTCTATCATGAAAGAAAAAAATAAAAAAGCGTCAAAAAAGAAATTGCCCCGGAATATTTCTCCATCGACTTTGAAAATGGTTAATATTGGTGGGAGTTCATTGTTTTATATCTTCTCTTTTTGTTTGTTGGCATTCTATCGGGGCGATTTCTTATTTCGTTTGCAGGAGTTGTCTATCTTTCTTCCGACCGCCCCTTTTTTTGCAGAATATATGACCAAGCCGGCAGGTTTCTTGTTTTATATCAGTAGTTTTTTATTGCAATTTTTCTATTATCCGGTTTTAGGTGCTTTCATTTTTACGACGCTATTGGTATTGGTGCAATATCTTGTATATAAGAGTTTCCCTTTAGGAAGAAACTTTTTGCTGGTTTCCCTGTTTCCTTCGGCGTTGATTTTACTTTGCCTTACTCAATTGGATTATATTATATATGTGATGCCCGATCAAGAGATTGTTTATACTTATGCGTTGGGTGTTTTATCTACACTGTCGCTTTTCTTGTTATATCGCAGCATAAAACCTTTTTGGGCTAAAATACTTTACATCATATTAATAGCGTGCCTATTTTATCCTTTAGTTGGTTTTTATGCACTTATAGCTATTCTTTTGATTGCAGTATATGAAATCATTACTTTTCGGAAGAAAGAAGAACTTTTCGTTCTTTTAGCGCTAAGTTTACTAATTGTATTGTTTATCCCTCGTTTTTATTATCATTATATATATGATGTTTTGAATGCCGGATATATTTATTTCTATGGATTGCCTACGAGGAATTTTAGTGAGGTAATGTCTATGTGGATACCGGTTATCGCATTGTTTGCATCGTTGTTTTTATTGCTGTTTTTTTATAAAATAAAGCAATCCGGCGTAATTACTACCAAAACGCTTGTCTTGAATATACTTGCATGGATTTTTTGTATGTTAATAGTTACTGTTTTCACATACAAGGATAAAAATTTCGATATACAGTTGAAAATGGAACGTGCCTTGGGTAAAAACGATTTTGATAAAATCTTGAAAATTGCGAATGAAACCAAAGATGTTGTACCCAACAGAGTCATTGTTCAATATCGAAATATCGCTTTGTTCCGGAAAGGGCAATTGCTGGAAAAGATGTTTACTTATCCGAACGGTGCTGCTGATTATAAAACCCATTCATCGGCAGGTGTTACTGCTATGAGCGCTCACAGTATTTTTTATCATTATGGCCGGCTTAATTTTTCCTATCGCTGGAGTATGGAGTTTATTACGAAACGGGGTTTGTCGGCAGAGCATTTTAAGTATATGGCTAAGGTGGCAATGTTCAACGGAGAAACAGCATTAGCCGAAAAATACTTCGATATATTGAAACAAACATTGTTTCATAGAAAATGGGCAGAAGAAAATTCAGTGTTCTTATATGATAAAAATTTGTTTGAACAACAGGAAGATTATAAGAAAATTTATCCGCTAACTGTTTACAATGGAGAATCTTGGGAAAGTTCGGATAATGTGGAAGTCACTAATCTTACTTTTTACCGCGATCTGTCGGGAGGCACGCGAGAAATGTTCGAACATTCTATAGCAGCAGCATTGACGATGAAAGACATAAAACCTTTCATGAATAGATTTCAGACTTTCATAAAGATAAACGGAGATAATCCTATCCCTGTACACTTGCAAGAGGCTGCTATGTTGTTTATAGATTTGGAAAGAATAGAAGTTGCCAATCCTATAAAATATGATCAACATGTTGTGAATCGCTACAAAGATTTTCATCGCATGGTAAGTACGATGGGAGGCGAAAGTGAAGAAAATAACAAAAAATATCAAGAGAAATTTGGTAACACATACTGGTATTATTATTTCTTCAATAATGATATGAAAACCAATTAAGAAGTTGAAAGTTGAAAATTGAAAGTTGAAAATGATTATGAAGATGAAATATTTGATTACGGTGCTGATAGTAGGATTGTTTGTTTTTGCTTCATGCTCGGTTTCTGTTCCTTCGGAATATGACACAGTTGACAGTTCGGTAACAATTTATCCCGACTATCAAGGGATAGTTGTTCCGGTAAATATGGCACCGTTGAATTTCAAAATTAAGGATGAAGCCGAAAATTATATTACGCGAATAAAAGGCGATGCCGGTGAGGAGATTATTGTGAAAGGCCCAAAAGTTCGGTTTGATATAAATAAATGGCGTAAATTGCTTGATGCTAATCAGGATAAAAAACTTAATATTGAGGTTTTTCTGCAAAAAGACGGCAAATGGTATAAACATCGGGACATGGAAATGACGGTTTCTTCCGATGCGATTGATGAATATATTTCATATCGTTTAATACGCCCGTCTTATGTTACTTGGGATGAATTATCCATCCGCCAAAGAAATATAACCAACTTTGAAGAACGGGATATTTATAATAATACGGCAATAGGACGTTATCAAAGCGAGCAATGTATTAATTGTCATTCTTATCAGAATTACAAAACAGATAATATGCAGTTTCATGCCCGCCAGTTCAATGGAGGCACTTTAATCGTATCGGATGGTGTTCCTGAAAAAGTAAATATAAAAACAGAAAATCTAATTTCAGGAGGTGTTTATCCGGCATGGCATCCGACGGAGAAACTGATAGCCTATTCGGTCAATAGCACAAGCCAGCGTTTCCATTCAAAAGATTTGCAAAAGGTTGAAGTGATGGATTCGGAATCAGATTTGATATTATTTGATGTGTCGAAAAATGAAGTAACCATCATCCAGAACGACCCAAATGCTTTTGAAACTTTTCCTGCGTGGGCGCCGGATGGGAAAACCTTGTATTACGCATCGGCATATTACGAGCCGAAATTGAATGTCTCGAAATTAGAGGAAATATATATAAATTACAAAGAGTTGAAATATGATATTTTCCGGATGAGTTTCGACCCTTCGACCAAAACATTTGAAGAGCCGGAAATCGTATTTCAGGCTTCGGCATTAAACAAAAGCGCTACATTTCCGCGCATTTCTCCCGATGGTAATTATTTGTTGTTTTCGATGGGAGATTACGGAAATTTTCATATCTGGCATTCTTCCGCTGATTTGGTGTTAATGGATTTGCGAACGGGAGAATTAGATATGATGGAGAATGTAAACAGCGATAATGTGGAGAGTTATCACTCTTGGTCGTCGAACGGAAGATGGATTATTTTCAGTTCCCGTCGCGACGATGGTTCATACACTCGTCCGTATATTGCCCATTTCGACCGTGAAGGGAATTGGTCGAAACCTTTCATCTTGCCTCAAAAAAATCCCGATTTTTATCAAGCGTTTTTCAAATCGTTCAACGTCCCCGAATTTATGATAGAACCCGTCAAACTATCGGTGAAAGATTTTGCTAAAACCCTGCAAGAAAAAGCAATACAAGCAACCATGAGCGGAAATCATGCTCCTTTGGCAGCCGAGCCGGATAAAAGTAATATCTATTAAAGAACAATATTGCCGTTGCGTTAACTTTTAACAATTATCAAAAAGACTATATTGGTGTTCTTTGACATTTTGATTTGATTTAAAATCGGTAAGCAGTTCGCGTATTGTCGTTTTGTCAAAAGCCGACACGCTCAATATTTGCATTATCTCGTAAACAGACAAGTCGCATTTAAGAGCGTGTTTGACATATGCAACAAGCAAATATGCAATAATTGCTACCCAAAGTTGTATACAGACAGCATTTTTGGAATGTCCCCAAAACTTTTTTATTGTCAAATTTTGCTTAATCCACTTGAAAAAGACCTCAATTTGCCACCTGTTTTTATATAGATTGGCGATTTCAAGGGCTGTTACATCGAAGTTATTAGTCAAAAAGACAAGCAATTCATTGTTTTCCTGGTCGTAAAACTCCACTAACCGCAATTTTTCGGGATAAAGTTTTTTGGATTTTGCGATAGTCAACAAAACGGTTTTGTCGGAGCGCAATCCGCAAGTTTCATCAATATTGTAATTTTGCTCTACAACCTCGTATCGCATAGTATCTTTGG
>Ga0209628_10003033_pt1 | contig 11611 bp, 6 predicted proteins | sample TergutCu122P4_FD_187285 | JGI IMG/M metagenome (GOLD analysis project Ga0209628, IMG submission 187285) | Cubitermes ugandensis P4 segment gut microbial communities from Kakamega Forest, Kenya - Cu122 P4 (SPAdes) (version 2) | ecosystem: Host-associated > Arthropoda: Insects > Digestive system >...
GGCTTCCCTATTCCTGATTTTTTCGGGGGATGTTTCATCGCGCAACATTGCCAAACACCAGCCCATGAAATTTGCAGCCGCCGAAGCTCTGTACAACGGATGCACCCGTGCGGGATTGACTCTTTTTTGCATCCCGTCGCAAGATTCAATGAGGCTGAAAGTGGAAATACCCGGTTTACTTTCCTGGATGACGTGCTATGATAGTGACGCATACGTGACAGGTATTAACGACCTGATCAACGGTAATCCGGATCAGGGAATTTTGCCTGCCGCTGAAAAAATCAAACGTGGCCAGATCGCCCGTCAAACGCTGAAAGAATACAAGGATGCAAAAAAAGACGGCGATGAAGCCAGAACGGTTTTTTTGCGCGAAAAATTCGACAGCCCTGTTTTTCAGGAAGAATACTTCAAGTATTTCGGCTATGGATTTCTGAACAGCCCACAAAGTTTGGTCCCAAATGTACCGCTGATATTCTGGTCGTTTCGCGTGATGGTACTGTTTGGGTTCTACTTTGTTTTGCTGTTTGCCATTGTTCTCTGGAAGATTTACAGGAACAGTCTCGACAAGCAACGCTGGCTATTGTGGTTGATGTTGCTGTCGATTCCTTTACCCTATCTTGCCGGACAGGCCGGATGGGTTGTCGCCGAAGTGGGACGCCAGCCGTGGGTCATACAGGATTACCTCCCTACTGTCGCAGCAGTTTCACAAATTGATGCCGGCGCCGTGCAGGTCACTTTCTGGATGTTTGCTTTGATATTCACCAGCTTGTTGATTGCCGAACTATCTATTATGATACGGCAAATCAAGCAGGGACCAAAAGAAATTTAAAGTTTGAAGTTCAGTTAATCAGTTAATCAGTTAATCAGTTAATCAGTTAATCAGTTAATCAGTTATTAATAATATGTTTGAATCGTTATCACATTTGGCGTTACAGCAATACTGGTGGGTCATTGTATCGTTGCTTGGAAGCATCCTGGTTTTTTTGATGTTTGTGCAAGGTGGACAAAGTTTGTTATACTTCATAGGAAAAACTGAAGAGGAGCGCCATCTGATTGTAAATTCTCTTGGACGCAAGTGGGGCTTTACTTTTACCACATTGGTCACCTTTGGAGGCGCATTTTTTGCATCGTTTCCATTATTCTACTCCACCAGTTTCGGCGGTGCATACTGGGTTTGGATGTTGATATTAGTTTGTTTTGTGCTTCAGGCGGTTTCGTATGAATTTCGGTCGAAACCGAACAATTTTCTGGGACAACGCACCTACGAGTATTTCTTGTTGTTCAATGGCATAGCAGGTACAGTGTTGGTAGGCACCGCGGTAGGAACCTTTTTTAACGGGGCAGTATTTTCTGTCAACGATATGAACCTTTCCCATTGGGAAACGCCTTACCATGGATTAGAAGCAGCACTTCACCCGCACAATCTTCTGTTGGGGCTTTCCGTCTTTTTACTTGCCCGGGTTTTGGCGTTGCTTTATTTTATCAACAACATCAGCAACGAACAGATAATTACCCGTTCCAAAATACGCCTGCTCCGCAATGCAACCGCTTTTGTAGTGTGTTTTATCACCTTTCTGGTATGGCTGATGTTAAAGGATGGTTTCAACTACGATCCCGAAACTAAAGTGGTCAACATAGAACCTTACAAATATCTGCACAACCTGCTGGCCATGCCTGTGACGCTAATGCTACTGCTTGTTGGTATTGTCCTTGTGTTGTACGGAATCATCCGTTCATTGTTAAGCAGTCGCTCCAAGAGCGGGATATGGTTTGCGGGGCCGGGAACCATACTGGCCGTACTGTCGTTGTTGCTGTTAGCAGGATTCAATCACACCTGCTATTATCCGTCGCTCTACGATATACAGGATTCGTTGACCATTGAAAACAGTTCGTCCAGCCATTACACACTTACAGTTATGAGTTATGTATCGCTATTTGTGCCTTTTGTGTTAGCCTACATTTTCTGGGCATGGCGGACGATTGATAAAAAACAGATTACCATTGAGGAGTTGAAAGAGGAACTAAATACATAATCGAAATGTCAAAACTAAAAATCACAGATGTACTTAAAACAGGCCAAATTTTAGTTTCAGACGGAGCCTGGGGCACTTTTCTCTATCAAAAAGGATTAAATGCAGGCGAGTGCCCTGACGAATGGTCGCTCACACACTATGATGCAGTGAAGGACATCGCACAAAGTTATATTGATGCAGGCGCCGATATGGTACAAAGCAACAGTTTTGGAGCCAGCCGCTTCAAGTTGCAGTATTTCGGGTTGCAGGACAAGGCGTTCGAAATTAATGAAGCAGCCGCTCGTGCCTCGCGTGAAGTGGCAGGCAACGACCAATATGTTGTCGCCTCTATCGGGCCTACCGGCAAAATGTTGCTCATGGGCGACGTTACCGAAGATGAACTGTACGATGCTTTTCGTGAACAGGCTATAGCGCTCGAAAAAGGAGGCGCCGACGCTGTCTGTATCGAAACGATGAGCGATGCCGACGAAGCTGTGCTGGCCATCAGAGCAGCGAAAGAGAACACCGGCCTGGAAGTAATCGCCACCTTCACTTTTGAGAAAACCCTGCAAGGTGAATACCGCACGATGATGGGTCTTTCGCCATCGGAAACCACCCGTGCCGCCCTGGATGCAGGAGCTGATATTGTCGGGACAAACTGCGGAAACGGCATAGAGCGTATGGTCGACATCGTGAAGGAAATCCGTACACAATTCCCGGATGCGTTCATTCTTGTTCAAGCCAACGCCGGACTTCCCGTTCTTGTTGACGGTGTGAACGTCTTCCCTGAAACACCGGAGATTATGGCTTCATATATCCCGTCGTTGATTGAAGCGGGCGCCAACATCGTGGGCGGCTGTTGCGGAACCACACCCGCACATATCAAGGCGATAAAAGAAGCCGTGAAAAATCATTTCTGCTAATTTTCAGATAATGAAACCATTCATTCTGCTCTGTTGTCAAATATCACTTTTTTGGGGAGGGACAGTTTTCTGCTTTGCCCAAAATTCGTCATTGGATGGTTTGAAGAAACAGTTGAAACAAAATCCTGCCAAAGATTCTATTCTCATGGAACTGGCGCAGGCCAACAAATTGATGGGAACTTACTGGCAAACCATTCAGCCGTCAGAAGCTATCAACTATTTTAAACAATCATTAGAAACATACAAAGAAGCAGGCAACAAGGAAGAGGTGGTGCAAATCCATCAAATGATAGCAACTGCGTATTATTATTTGAATGATTACGACAAACAATTGTTTCATCTGAAAAAGGCGCTTCAGGATGCCTTGGGGTTGGACAATGCAGAACTTGAAATCAATATATTGTATCAGATAATGAAGGCATACTGTTATTTGAACAATTATGAACTGGCCTGGGAATACTCTTTATTGGCGCTACAGGAATCACACAATCACGATCAGTGTATGCTGGATAAAATCATGATTGTACAGGCAGAAATTGAATTTCAAAAAGGTAATTATCAAACTTCCCTTGAATTGAACCAGAATATACTTGCCCATGTACCCGATGACGGACCGGCGCAAGTGAAAATTACCTGTCTATGCAATACTGCCGCTTGCCTGATTGAGTTAAAACGATATAATTATGCACGAATGATGCTTGAAAAATGCACAGCTATCTCCCATCCTGATGATGATACATTAGATAATTACAGGATATTGCAATTGATGATTGTGCTGGATTCCAAAACCGGAGATTATGTGAACGCATTTCGCCGGCAACGACAATTGGAACAGTTGACCGCAAAAAAATATTCGCTGGAACAGGTGCAAAAAACATTAGATGCGGTGTTGCAAGCCGAAATACAACAGTTGAACAAGAAAATGGCCTACCTCAAATCGGTCTATCTTAAACAAAACAATCAAGTTGCCAAAACAAACTCAATACTCATTATACTCATCGTTGTTGCCTGTGGAGGATCCTTTTTTATCGTTTTGTTGATACATTCATTAAAAAAATTCAAATTAGAAAAAATACGCTTTACAGATGATCATACAATGCTTATCGAAAAACAAAACAACATATTGATTAAATATAAGTCATTGTGGCAAAAGAAGGAATCACTTAAGGGGATAAACAACAATCTGGTAGCGTCGAATCGATCCAAAACAGAATTGTTCAAAGCAATATCTCACGATTTACAGATGCCCCTGATCCAACTGCAGCATCTTTTGACCAACCTGATGACAGATGTCAGCGAAGAGCAATTCAGGCAGGCTACTGCCGGATTGACATGTATGGTTGGAGATATATCACTGCTGCTCGAAAATCTGCTGCAATGGTCGAAATACCAGTCGCAGGGTATTCATGCAAAACGGCAGTATACCGAAGTTACTGCATTGATAAACGAAATTATGGGTCTTCAAAAGTACTGCGCTGCAGAAAAAAAAATCGACTTATCCAATACTTTACAACAAAAAATATTTGTGTATGCTGATGAAGAAATGGTGAAAAGTCTTTTAAAAACCATCCTTCAAAATATCGTCAAACTGTCAGAGCCAGACGCAACCATCGTCATTTCAGGAAATAAGGACAAGCAAAATGGTTGGCTGCAAATCAATTATACAGGACAGATGCCTTTAAAACAAACTTTTTTGCAGCAATCGCAAGCTGTCGATTATGAATCAGAGACAACCGAACTCGGCAAAGCGATCATTTTTGGATGGATGTTGTGCCATACGTTAATGAAGGCAAATAACGGAAATATTTTTGCTGAAAATATTTCTGATGATTCGTTCCAAGTCATTTTAAGGGTGCCGCTGGAAGAGATCAGGATTTAGACTTTTTTATCTTGTTTTTACAATAATGACGCCATTTGCGCCCCTTGCTCCCCATTCAAACCCGTCTTTCTGTATTACAATGGTCTTAATGTCGTACACATTGATCATATTGTTGGCTTCGCTGAGCGTTCCCATAGCTCTACCATCCAATACAACCAATGGTTGGGTGCTCGAACTTATCGAACTGACCCCACGATTGCTGATATACCCCTGAAGCAATTGCGACAACGAACTGTACGATCTTTTTTTCAACATTTCCGGCACATTTAGTATTGTGTTCATTTCCAGAGTGTTTTTATTGATAATCACGCTCTGTCCATCCGTTTTGTTTACTGAGTATTGAGCGGTCGAACGCACTTTAATTACTATGGAATCCATACCCGTAACAGGAATGCGGGTATCACCATATTTAGGCAATCTCACGGAAATGGTGTCGTCGTCAGACATGGCAGCAAAAACAAACAAGCCGGAGCGGTCGGTTAAACCTGCCTTACCTGTTTTGATCGATTGCACAACAATTTTTTCGACAGGACGTCCTTTTTTGTTGAGCACTTTCAGAGAGATATCCCTGTTAGGGGAATTTTGCGCGATGGCATCCATGTTTACACATAGAAAGGCGATGATCAGTAAACTGGTGCTAATGATTTGATTGAATAATGTCTTCATGATTTTTTGTTTTAAAAAATGATTATTTTTACTTTATTATTATGTATCCAAGATCGTTCAGAAAAAAAATACCCTAAAATTTTTGACGCGGCAAAATTATTATTTTTTTTATATTTGTGCAATTAACATGAAATCCAAAAAATGTTAATAAAAAAATTTTTTGTATCAAAACATTTTTTACCTTTGCCGCGAAATAATCACCAAAAAAATTAACCTTTTAAAATCGTAATGCCTATGGAGAAATGAAAAGCATGCAAAAAGAGCCGGGAAAAAGTTCAAAACATGTCCGGCAGAGATATAGAATTATTATTTATAAACATTGGAAAAGGGCGTAAAATAAGCTCAATTCCGAAAAAATTAATTAAAATCAAATTTAAAATTTATGTATAATATCAATTTTTTTCGAAAAACCCTTATCATGGGATTTTCATTTATTTTTTTATTAATCAGCATGTTGCCTGTTGTGGCAACAACAGCCTTGGCTCAACAGGGCATTACCGTCACCGGAACCATAACTGACAATTTAGGTGATGCGCTGCCAGGGGTGAATATTATCGAAAAAGGCACCGTCAATGGCGTTGTTTCCGACGTTTCCGGACGGTTTACGATTACCGTAGCCAATGCCAATTCGGTGCTCCAATTTTCCTTCATTGGTTATATCACGCAGGAAACCACAGTGGGTAATCAAAGAATCCTCGCTATCCAACTGAAAGAAGACACACAAAGCCTGTCAGAAGTAGTTGTGGTAGGATACGGTACACAGCAAAAACGCGACATTACCGGTTCGGTTGCAGTAGTAAGCACCGAACAGTTGCAGAAAGCCACCGGTTCTTCAGCTCTTGAACAACTTCAGGGGAAAGCCTCCGGAGTATATGTAGCTACTTCGAATGCTCCCGGCGGACGTTCGATGGTTCGTATCCGCGGTGTCAACACCGTTAATGACAATGGTCCTTTGTACGTAATTGACGGAGTTTCTACCCAAAACCAGGATTTATCCTACCTCAACTCCAACGACATCGAATCCATGCAGATTTTGAAGGACGCCACATCAGCCGCTATCTACGGTGCACAGGCAGCCAATGGGGTTGTACTGATTACCACCAAAAAAGGTACCAAGTCAGGACAACCGGTGCTGAATTACAGCGGTTATTACGGAATACAAAGAACAGGTAAACGCTATGATTTGCTGAACTCGGAAGAACGTGCGCGTGTGGAATTCCTAATGCAGTGGAACAATTTAGACAAATCGCTTCCAAAGAATTCAAAAGGAGAACCGGTTATCAGAGAATATGATGATGATGGAAAAATAACCAGTGAAGAAGTGGCTTATCCGAACCACCCATTGTTCGAATACACGCCAACCGGCTTTAAGGCGCATAAATACATTGCCACATCGCAACCTGCCGGGAAACAACTCTATGCCGACCAACTCTCCGAATTTGCTGATTATTCATATCCTAACGGTGCAATAGCGGAATTTAGCGATACGGACTGGTGGGATGTAATCACCCAGGAAAATGCGCCCGTACAGAACCATAGCCTCTCAATCAGCGGAGGTTCTGACAGGGGTCAGTACAACATGAGCGTGAATGTATACGACGAACAGAGCGTTGCAAAACATAATTATTTCAAACGTTACAGCACGCGTCTGAACACCTCGTTTGATCTTCGCCCGTGGTTGAGAATAGGTGAAAACCTGTCGTTTGCATGGACAAAAGATTTGGGTCGCATCAACACCGCAAACGAAGAAAACCCCTATTCGTGGGTGTACAGGGCAATTCCCTACGTACCGGTATACGACATTAAAGGCAAGTTTGCAGGCTCAAAATTCCCCGGTACAGGCAACTGGCAAAATCCCTATGCAAGGATCGAACGCACAAAAGACAATTATTATACCACCAATCGTTTATTCGGCGATGTGTGGGCAGAAGTTGACCTGTTCAAGGGATTAACTTTCCGCACACAGTATGGTATGGATTATTCACAATACTGGGGTTACGGTATTAACAAGAAAAACCCTGAACACAATGAAACCACCAATCAAAATAGCTTTCAGGAAGATGCTAATTTCAGGATTCGCTGGGAATGGGCAAATACGGTAACCTATAAAACGGTCATCAACAAGATCCACAGGTTGTCTTTAGTAGCCGGTACCACTGCCATACAAGGCGGCATAGGACGTTCATTTACAGGGCAACGGTTTAACTACGACTTTGAAGATGATGTGAATACATATATATTGAATATGGGTGAAAATAACACGCAACGCAGGGCTGAATCCTCCTGGGCTACTAATTTCGCCATTTTCAGTTATTTAGGCCGTTTGGATTATGCATTGATGGACAAATACCTGTTGACGGTCAATGTTCGTCGCGACGGCGTTTCGCGCTTCTCGAAGAATAACCGTTGGGGAACATTCCCGTCCATGTCTTTAGGCTGGCGTCTTTCGGAAGAAGGATTTATGATGGGCACCCGCACATGGTTGGATGATTTGAAACTCCGCGCAGGCTGGGGTAAGGTAGGTAATTCGGAATTGCCCACCGCAACCAACTGGGCGAATCAATTTGCCATGTCCTCCAGTAATGGCAACTATGATATACTTGGCAACAACACAGGCTTGACATGCTACCGCCAATCGCGCGTCGGTAATCAGAATACCAAATGGGAAACGGTGGAATCAATAAACGTCGGTTTTGACGCCTCGTTGCTGAAAGGTAAATTTGGGCTTGCTTTCGAATATTACGTGAAGAATACCAACGATATGCTTGTTGGGGCCGCATTCACCAATCTTGCAGGCGACGCTGATGCACCGTATATCAACTTCGGCGATATGGAAAACAAAGGTTTTGATTTGAGTTTGAATTACAGAGATTCAAAAGGTGATTTCGGCTGGGATGTAACCCTGACGGCCTACCACTACAAGAACAAAATAACCAGATTGGCCGAAACCGACGATACCGGTTATGCACGCTATGAAGGCGGCGACCGTATTGGTAATGTAACCCGTACAAAGAAAGGAGACCCCATCTCACAGTTCTTCGGATACGAAGTAGAAGGCGTTTATGAAAATGCGGATCAGGTAAAAGCCAGAATGCCGGTAGGTGTGACTTCAATTAAAGATGATCAGCTTCAAAACTGGGTAGGCCGTTTCAAGATGGCGAAAAACGATAGAGATGAAAGCGGCAATATTAAAAATCCCAACCAGTTGGGAGTTGCTGACCGTGTGGTGATCGGCAATCCGCATCCGAAACTTTTAGCCAGTTTGAACGTAGGGTTGACCTATAAAAACTTTGATTTTACCATGTTCTGGTATTCTTCCATAGGAAATGACCTGTTCAACAACACGAAAGCCTTTACCGACTTCAACCATTTCCGTGGCAATCGTTCGAAACGCATGCTCGAACAGTCATGGGAACCGGGCAGAACCTTCAAAAAACCGGGTGAAAAATACAGTAAAAGCGACGCCATCCTGCCCCAGTTAAATTCATCCGACAATTATTCATGGGGGAGCGCCAACTCGTACTTTGTTGAAAAAGCATCGTACCTGCGTATGAAAAACCTCGTTTTGGGTTATACCTTACCAAGAGAATGGGTACAAAAAGCAACCATATCCAATTTAAGAGTATACATACAGGCTGAAAATCTGATTACCATCACCAAATACACCGGTTTGGATCCTGAATTGACGTTGAGAGATATGGGTTCGGGAAGCGACCTCGCACGCGGTATTGATGGCGGCGGATACCCAAATATCATCAAATACATTTTCGGCGTGAATCTTACATTTTAAATCATCTTAATATATATGTATAATATGAAAACTTATAAATATGCAGTAGCGCTTGTATGCGCAATATGTGTGATGTTCATTTCCTGCGGCGAAGATTTTCTCTATAAAGCGCCAAAAGGAAGCGTCTCAAAGGATCAATTGTCCACGAAAGAAGGAGCGGATATGATTGTAACGGCAGCTTACGGATACTTAACCGCCACAGGTTGGGGCAGGAGCCCTTTTAACTGGGTATTTGGCGGAATCTACGGCGGCGACGCCAACAAAGGCACCGACGCAGGCGACCAGCCGCCTATCAACCAGTTTGAACGGTACATCGTTACATCCGACAACTCTTATATCGAAGAAAAGTTCAGTTGGACGTATAGAGGCGGCCAGCGGGTCAGGGCAGCGATTCAACATTTGGATGGTATTGAAGGTTTAGACCCTGCATGGGTGAATATGAGGAAGGGAGAATTATACTTCCTCCGCGCATTGTACTATTTCGAAGGATTGAAAGTATTTGGTCCCTTTATTCCTTATGTGGACGAAACGAATGAAGATCCCAACCCGAAAATGTACAACGATGAGGATATTTATCCTAAAGTGATTGCCGATATTGACAAAGCAATCGCTGCATTGCCACCCAAACCTGAACAACCGGGTCGCGCTTACCAGTGGGCGGCTAAAGCGTTGAAAGCGAAAATCCTGATGCAACAACCTGGGATGCCGGGGAAGGCTGAAGCAAAAACGCTTTTGGAAGATGTATTGAACAACGGTAGCACAGCCACCGGTATTAAGTATGCGCTGACGGCAAGTTTGGATTTCAACTGGAATTGCGACAACGACAACAAGAGTTCAGAATCCATTTACGAAATTCAATTCTCGTCAGAAGTGAACGACAACGGCAACGCAGCAATGTCGCTTTGCTATCCGTATGACAAAGGTCCGGGCGGATGTTGCGGTTTCTATCAACCCTCTTATGAATTGGCCAATTCGTATCAGGTAGATGCCAACGGACTGCCTTACCTCAATGGCGAATACAGAACGAGACCCTCCATTTCATGGTTTGAAATGGTACTTGGAGTTGACGAGAAGGGAAAAGAAAAGAAATTTTTCACTCTGTTCAATAATGCTGAACAGCCTGTTGACCCGCGTATTGATTTCACTATGGGCCGTGATATGATTCCGTATAAGGACTGGGGCGTTTGCGACGCTTTGACCTGGGTGCGCGATTTTGAAAATGGCGGGATATTCAATCCTAAAAAGCATGTGTACCATAATAAGCATTCAGGAGGTCTGGGTCGTTCCAGCTTATCCGGCGGATGGGCGCCAGGATCGTCGATGAACATACAGTATCTGAGCGTTCGCGACGCCATGCTGATGTTGGCCGAATTGTATGCAAATGAAGGAGGTGCATCCTGTGAAAAGGCAATGCTTCTTGTGAACAAAGTTCGCGAGCGTGCCGGAAATGACGTGAATATCGTTAAATATTCGCAAAAAGACCTGGATGATAAAAATTTGAAGAAAGAATTGAAGGATAAGTTGAAAGTAGGCGATCCTGCAGCTAATTATGTAGTTAAACCTTATCCTGCAAGTCATGCAGCATTTACCGATAAAGCCACCTGCGTAGCAGCTGTTCGCATGGAGCGCAAATTGGAACTGGGTATGGAAGGACAACGCTGGTTTGACCTTGTACGCTGGGGCAATGATGTGATGGCACAGGAAATTGCAGCATATTTGGATTACGAAAAAGCCCGTATTACTAAATTTGCTTCATCCTCAAAATTGGAAGCCACCAAGACTACCTTGCCAATGCCATTAGTTCAGATTCAAACCATGGGAAAGGATGCTGAAGGTAAATATTACCTGCAACAAAAGAGTCCCTGGGAAAGCATGCAACCTAAATAACGTTAAATTTTATTGCGAGAGGGTATCCAAAGAGAGTGATACCCTCTCTCTTTTATACATCAAATCATGAAATATATCTCAACGCTCCTGTCCTTTGTGATACTTCTGTTTTCCGGTTGCCATACAAAACCGAAAGGATTTTCGCTTATTTACACGATGGAAAGTGTGGGCAATTATAAAATTTCGATAGAAATAGATAAAGATAAAAACTTTACTGTCAGGCAACAAAACAAATTTTTCGATAATTTGGCAGGCAAAGAGCGCATCAACACATCAGAAGGCCTGATGACCGGCGCTGAACATGCAGAATTAACAGAACTTATCACCCAAAGTCGTTTGTTCAAAATGAAAGACACTTACGGTTTTGATCAGGATGTCGACCTCGACGACCCGCTTGGCGGTTTGATCTACCAATTGACCTTTTCGGAAGGAAAGAAAACCAAATACATCTCCA
>Ga0209628_10003036_pt1 | contig 11609 bp, 10 predicted proteins | sample TergutCu122P4_FD_187285 | JGI IMG/M metagenome (GOLD analysis project Ga0209628, IMG submission 187285) | Cubitermes ugandensis P4 segment gut microbial communities from Kakamega Forest, Kenya - Cu122 P4 (SPAdes) (version 2) | ecosystem: Host-associated > Arthropoda: Insects > Digestive system...
ACCCTCTGTTCAAAACCATTTAAAATATTTGTTCATGTATAAAAAAATCACTGATGAAAATACCAAAAATTCCAAAAAATCAATAATTAAAAAGGCCATTGTACAAAAACTGTGGGTGATGGAAAAATTTTGATTGCATATTTGGATTCAGCGTGAAAAGTTACGTTAGAAACACAATAAACCTTTCATGTGCCAAAATCTTGTTGACTAGTGTAATGGTCCCTTGCAAACCGAAACATGTGGTAATGTTCAGTGTGTACTGTAATGTAGATATCTAAGGGACAAGTTGTTGCACTTTCTCCATTTAGTGATGTAAGTAGTTACGGAGTGATCATTCATGGTGCTATAGTGGCAATACGTAGGATATTCTATTCCACTTGATTTGGGGGCCAGGATAACGTAGTTGGTATAGTGACTCGCTACAGGCTGTAAGGTCCGGGGATCGAATCCCAGTGGGGGCGAGATTTTCTGCACCTATCCAGACCGGCCCTGGGGCCCATCCCACCTCCTGTACAATGGGTACCGGGTCTTTCCCGGGGGTAAAGGCGGCCGGGGCTTGACGTTGACTACCCACCCCCATCTAGTGCTGAGGTCATGAAAGAGTAGAGCTATACCTCTACTCTCCCTCTGGGCCCTTGTGGCCTGTGACAGGGTGAAACCTTACCTTACCACTTGATTTAATTTGGAGATGGTTTGCTATTTCAAGATGTTTGGATGCAGAAGATTATAGTAACTGTCTTGTATTGTAATAATTTTAAAAGTTTTTATGCAATGCTGTACGTAAATGTTTAAGTGGTCTGCTGGCATTAGGTATTGTATATTTATAGGGTGTCCCAACAAGAGCGCAACATTTAATTTTGTAATAAACACACCATTTATTCAAAAAGTGCCAATATTTTTATTTCAGTATAAAGTACACATACTGCGATTAATTGTGGAACACAATATCCGACAGATGTCCCCCACGACTCAGCAGAGTCGTGGGGGACGACAATGCGCGCACTTTAAATCTTGCGCTCTTGTTGGGACACCCCATATTTTTGACAAGCTATATAACAATGCTGTAGGCATCTTTAAGTATTGGACCTCCCTGAAGATGGCAACAGACAGTGGCTGAAACATGGAGAAGTGTTTTCTGCTCTTAACCCTTATTCTACTAAAGTGGAGAATATGGTGAGCTCCTAATAATGCCAGCAAACGGCAGATAGGATTTAATTCAGCATTAAAAGTGTTAATATGTACAATTTATTGGTTATGAATGTGTTTTGTGTTTGTCAGTTGTGTGGAAGGTGTACAAACCAAGTTTGTTATGTACCTTTTTTTGCTTTCAGCTGTTGGAGTCCTTGCCAGTCCAGCAAAGTGTTGCCATCTGTAATGAACTCATTGAACAACTGAAATCAGTTGTATGCCTGAAGTTTGTAATTATGTTCTTACTAAATTCATGTTCCTCAAATTTATCTTCCCAACAACTGGATGAATATCAAAACTTATCTATAGGCATTCAAATGTTGGCAGTTCTGCCACATGTGGAACAAACTGAACACTGGGACCTGATTGGGAAGCCACATTTAATCGTGGAACAGTTCATCATGAACACACGATTTGAGGTGTTAGAGAAAATGATCTCTGAAGTTCACCCACTCATAACTCAGCTACCTGCTGCGTCTCCTATGTCCTTGACCAGAATTGATTCAATTCTAAGGCACTATGCCAGCAAGGCACTGGATTTTAGAGTAGTTCAGCGTTCAGCGCCGTGTCGATTCGTTCCCGGTGACGAAAAGTTGCTGGTTTCTCTATCAGTTGGATCTACACACAGTGAAGAATTTGTAATGCCAGCATTAGTTCCATCCAAGGATGAATGGGTGCCAAATGACGAGGTACGGTACAATTAGACTAGTTTCTCATTTGTACAGCTCTGTATTCCTATGTTAGACTTACAGGGATATCATGTTTCTGCCAAAAACTATGTGGGCATCATTAGGTCACATGTTTCTGTGTGGAATACAGTTTTGAAGGTATCACTGGTTACTGTGTTTATAGGAAGTATTGAAATCTCATTTGTTTTGCAAGTTTGGCTCAACAGATTAATTTATAGCTGTGTTTCTCTGTAGACTAATGCAAGTTCCTTTCTGGGGATGAGGTTCTGGATTACTGTGTGGATGGTGCATTTATATCATAATTTGGTTGTGTTTCAGTTTTAAGTGGATGTTAAATGCCACTTTATTTTGTGACATGAGTGAAGTTTGTCATTGTTGACTACATGCTCTGCTTATGTACACTCTGTCGAACAAAAATCCATCGGCCTGAAATTTCCTAAGTCCCTCACACCTGCGAAAGTTAATGAAGTTTAATTAATGTTTTAATTTGAAATTAAGCAAATGTCTTGTTGTCTTCAGTTAATATATACGCGGTGTTATTGATTGTAATGAATGGAAGACAGAGAAACGCCATGAATGAGCAAATATGGGGACAGTAAAACGACTCAAATTATGATGGTAACTGTACCGCACTTCACTTCTGGTTCGGGACTTAGAAAATTTCAGGCCGATGGATTTTTGTTCGACAGAGTGTACGAGTACTGTGGTTTTATTTTACAAAGTTCAACAGAATAGGTATTTTAAGGATAAGTTTTCAGGCAGTAGTTCTCAAATTTAATTTAATTTTAATGCCTTCCATACCGTCGTGTTAAAAATTAACTTATTAGAAACCGTCAAACACAACAAATAATAGGTCACAGATTTCTGGGTGTCCTCTATAAAATTCAACAGGATGACATGTTTCGGTCAACTTAGACCATCATCAGGTCTGTAATGGCTATAGCATATAACATATAACGGAGTATGTCGGAACGCATTGGGTTTTACATTTAAATTGAAGTTTTTGATGTGTAAACATTTTACATGTTAAATACTGTAGTTTTGCAAATGTCAGGTAAAATTTTATTTGTTGTGTGCTTTCTTTTGTGTGATTCCCCAGCGTCTGAATTTTACATGCCGACATTTCGGAACACTCTGTCTGTTCCATCTTCATAGGCAGGTAGATGTGTGTAGAATGAACTAGTCTGAGGGCAATGTTGGGGTATTATACGGGAAAAGGTTTGGCTTGGAAATGGATTGTCTCATCAGGGAAGCCATTGAACTTGAAATGCACCCAAATAACATAAACAGAGAAGATGGCCTGACCCTAAGCAAGTCGTGGAAACCGCTTTTACGCATGCTCAAGGAAAGGAGACAGCCACGTATAACACAATAGTTTGATTTCTACCATCCCCTGCCCACCCCTACTCATCCTATCTCCCTCACACATCCGGCCTCAACGTAAGCCGGGGACCCTTCACAGCTTGTTACTGTACTCTGACCCGCCCCCGCTACCCTGTCCCCCCCGTCCTAATGGTGCAGACCATTTCCAAGCCAAACCTTTTCCCGTATAATACCCCAACATTGCTCTCAGAGTAGTTCATTCTACACGCACCTACCTGCCTATGAAGATGGAACAGACGGAGTGTTCCGAAACGTCGGCATGTAAAATTCAGACGCCGGGGAACCACCCAAAAGAAAGCATACAACATTCAGTACACAGCGAAAGAAGTTTGAAATCAAAATTTTATTTATAATTCATAATTCATCATATGCAAAATAAATTTGGGGATATTTTCTTAAAAATTGAAGATTTTGTGGGTGGGTGGGGTTTAGAGACACTCTTATGTGTGTGTTTGTGTAGGGGGTAACCTTATATTGGCTACATACTGGTGTAAAGAGTATTTATTTCACACTGTTTTGCTATGAAGATGTGGTTGATGACAGCACATCTTGGAAGTGCAGTTAATAAAGAGAACAGGATGCCCCTTGTGTCCTGAAGCATAATTTACTGATGATTGGATTCAGTCACAGAGCTGGTCAATACAGATTTAGGTACAGGCTAGGGACTTCGGTAAATTTATATTCTCACTTTTCAGCAAATCTGAATGGTACTGCAGGAGGCTGAATGTTTGTGACACTTCCATTTATTAAAAAATTATCTGAAAGGCACTCATAATTGAGGGATGTAATCGCCTGTAATATCAATTTGTGGGTTTGGTTTGAAGATTCAGTTCTTCTCAGATGTGATGCTGTTTCAATGGGCAAGTGGTTCCTAATGTTGCAAAGGAATTTAAGGACCTCATTTTCAAGGGTTGGATTGTCCAAGATGTGTCACATCTTGGAAGACCTGAATCCTCAACGTCACCATTACAGAAACCTGAGATCTCAGGTTTTGATTTGTTGTGAATTATGTTAGATGCCTGAGTTGTGCTTAGAATTGGATGCATGTATTGAATTATGTTACTGGTTTCTTTATACAAGAATACTTTCACTTGTGCTGGTGTAATGTGGGATAAATTTGGTGCTGTGTTGCCAGGTTACAGGATGCATGTGTTGCCAGTCTGTGGCTTTCTCAATGTTTAACCGGCGACATCACTGCAGGAGGTGTGGTCGTGTTATCTGTGGGTCCTGCTCCACTCTGCGCACCAAGGTACTGTGCTGTGCAGTTCCTGCATCGTATGCTTATTTCTGTGTCCAAAGTTCTTTTTATGTTTCGAACCTGAGGTGGGCAGGGCATGTAGCACATAAGGGGAGAGAAGACAAATGCACACCAGGGTTTGGTAGGAAAACCTCAAGGACAGAGACGAATTTGAAGGCATAGGCATAGATGGGAGGATAATATTAGAATGGATCTTAATGAACTAGGATGAAATTGTGTGGAGTGGACTCATCTGGCTTGATGCAGGGACAAGTGTTGGGCTCTTGTGACCACAGTATTGAGTCTTTGGATTTCCTTAACTGTGGGATATTTTTTGACTAGCTTTGAAATTGTTAGCTTCTCAAGAAGGACTCTGCTGCATGAAGAAAGATAATTACTTGTTAGTCCAGTCAGTCAGATGAGTAGGTACTGTAGCCGATCATTTTTAGTATAGTTATTAGGTTTACTGGCGTCTGTTATGGACAGTGTATGACCACGCGGTATAAGTTTAAGCTGGTAACATATTTTCAGGGGCCGTTAGTGATAGATAGGAGGGGCGGTACAGAGAGTTTTAAACAAGATAACGGCCGGCAGCCGATAACGGACGCTGGCAGTTGAGGGAGGAAAGCAGTCGCGTACGAGCACGTTGTGAGTGCCAGTGACCGTGTTATTTGAATGAAACGTGACTTGCTTGTGACTTTATACAGCATCCCTTTTCTTTGTACCAAGTAATAAATTAGTAAATAAACAAAAAGAAATATTTAAATATATATGTGTTTCGCTGAACCACACCCGTTTCCCGAAAGAGGATCACGTACCGGACTGAGTATGTCGGGATTAACATGGTAATAAGGGTGACCGTGTACAGTACGTTGATGAATGCATGAAGTGTAGGTAGCTGATAAATGATACATACTGGCATCAAGGCTTTGCATTGATCTTCCCTCCAATATAAACAGCTTGATTCAGCATAAAAGAAACTTCAAAACCACCTTAAAAACCCTTCTTCTATTATTTAGAGGACTATTTCAGTACTAACATCAACTAAGATCTTGCCTTTTATTTGTATGTGACTACTAACGTAAGTGAATCACTTACCTATGTGACATTTTCTTCTTCTTCTAGGCGCTGAACTTCCTTCAATGGTTGAAAGTTTTGGCCTTCTCAACGACCTCTTTCCATTTCCCTCGATCCTGGACGCAGGCTATCCAGTTTTTAATCTTTATTTGGCAAATATCCTGTTTAATGTTATCCTCCCATCTGTACTTGGGTCTTCTTTGTGATCTTTTGGTTAGGGGTTTCCATTTAAATATCTTCTTAACTGTTCTGGTATCTGGCATTCTTCGTATCTGTGACATTTTAATTTCACTATATTTTTATCTTATTACTAATAATAAAAATTATTTTTTTTTCTCCTGGTGCTACAACCCCCATCGGGGGTTGTATTTTACAGCCCTCTAGCGGGCTTTAGCCTCTTCGCATACTTGGTTTCATGATCACACACAATGACGCGCCACAGTCGGTAGGACTCCTCTGTAAGAATGATCAATCCGTTGCAGAGACCTCTACCTGACAACACACAACACTCACAACAGACAAACATCCATGCCCTGAGTGGGATTTGAACCCACGATCTCAGCAGGCGAGCGGCCGAAGACCTACACCTTAGACCGCGCGGCCACTGGGACCAGCGATAACAATAATAATAATATTTTTATAACAATTATAATCTACATATTAATGAAATTTAATTACCATTTTAACTATAATTGTTATGTATATATTAAATTTATATATTAATGTAAGATACAGAGTATTATGACTAATTCTATATCCGACAGGTCTCTTAGACCTTTTAATGGATTGATGGAATTGAATAAAATGAATGAATGAATATGTGTGTGTGTGTGTGTGTGTGTGTAGATGGAGTAGGGGTAGAGTATTGATACAGGTGTGTACCAGACGCTGTAGAAACGGTTCCCCACTGAACTCTTCAGAGCTCCACAGTTTATAAAAGACTTTTAAGTTTCAGTACCTGCATTTTCTGACATCTGTTATACTGAATGACGGTCTTTATGAAGCTGACATTTTATTGTGGTTTTTGTCTGTAGGTTGTGGGATATGGCAATGTGGCAGTTAGAGTGTGTGATGATTGTTACCAGCAAATGAAGGCAAATTTTGAACAGTTGGTTAGCCCCATGCCATATGAAAATCAGCCTCCACTCTCACTGGATGTGGAAGATTCAGTGAATTCAAAGTTGACATGGAAGTTGACATCTGATGAAGGTCACAACACTGCCCTTCGACAAGAATTTAGCTTTGAGTATGCGCCTAGTGTTCCCCTATGCTTGGCCATTCTTAAGCTCCATTCTGAACATGTAGCATATCCAAGGTTGGTTAGTAGTAGTAGTAGTAGTAGTAGTAGTAGTAATAATAAGCCTTAGGCATTGAAACCACAGACAAATGGTACACACACACATACCCAAGCCAGTGTATGAAGAGGGAGATGTCACAGTGTTGTGGAATCAAGCAGTACACACAGACAAAGAAGGTACAGCAAATAGGCCAGATATGATAATTAAAAACAAAAAAGAGAAAACATGCACACTTATAGATGTGGCAATACCTGCAGACAGAAATATTGTGCAAAAGAAAGCGGAAAAGAAGCTAAAATACAAGAATTTATGTATAGAGTTACAATAAATGAGGAACCTGAAATGTACGATTTTACCGGTAATAATTGGAGCCACTGGAATAGTAACGAGAAGCTTACGGAAAAATTTGGAAGCTGTACCAGGAAAACATTCGATAGATTCACTACAAAAGACAGCTGTACTTGGAACATCACACATAATACGGAAAGTACTGCAGTGTGAAGCTTGAAGCCTGAGAGCAGTGGGGATCACCGCTGGTTCAAGAGAAGTACTGGGAAGAAAAGGCCTGTGACAAGAGACATTCATATCTATCTATCTGTCTATAATAATAATAATAATAATAATAATAATAATAATAATAATAATAATAATAATAATAATAATGACGACGACGACGACGACGATAATAATAACGACGATAATAATAACGATGATGATAATAATAATAATAATAACTGCTTTACAGCAGCAGTTCTGAAGTAAACACTAACTTCAGCTGAGTTTATCTCAACTGGCCACCTATACAGTGCATGTATAGAGAGACCTTTTGATATAAAGCAACATGAACAAGTTACAAACCATCAAGGGTGGTTATTTTAGAGGTGAAATGAGTGACCTCATTTCTTTGTCCAGTTCCCAGGAATTTGAGGTCGAATTCACCTCTTTGTCCATTACATAGGAAATGAGAGGTCACTTGAGCCAACACGTAAATGTGCGACACCGAGTACGCATGTTTGGCGTTTGATACACACGTTTGTGCCTGATGGACATGTGTGCTGTGTCTGGTGTGTGCGCAGGATTACATTTATGAGATCAGGCATGGACAAAGGAAAGAAATGCGTACAGACTCTTTGTAAAAGATGAAGGTCACACCGCAACAGGCCAAGGTGGTCCAAGAGGTTCCAGGTTGGTTAAGGCCCAGGATTTTTGTGACATTCGGCACTACAAGGGTGGTAGGTCATCAGCCATACACATCGGCTGCCTTTACCCCAGGAGAAATCCCTGGTACTCACTTTCAGAGGCTGAGTTGACCTCAGGGCATATGGTTCTGTCGGGGCGAGCCACGGAAAAAATCTCCAGTGACACCACTGGGAATCGATCCCGGGACCGTCCGACTAGTAGTTCAGTGCCTTAACCACTACGCTACCGCAGGCCCCACAGACTCTTTGTAGGAGTTGTAAATTTGGTCTCCTGAGATGTTACACTGTATCCCAGAAGATGAAGGTACTGCTGAGAGCTGTTTACTGAATGCTGCAATATCGCATCCCAGACCACTGAAATCTCCACTGCAAGAACTTCACATTTTTGCATTCATATAGGACATTTCAAACACTCGTGTTCATTAAAAACGCATGACTTTGTAACAATTTATTAATCAGTAAGAAAATCAAATCACAAATCAGATGCTGCTTTCCAGCAGGTCGGTATATACCTTACGAATATTCAGATTGTCATATTCTTATGAGTTGGCATGCAGTGGTACTCCATATGTCTGTTGAACTTCGATATAAAAGTGGCATACAGGTACCCAGATTTTGTCTGATTTTTTGTACCATCACTTTTTAATAACTGCTTACTTTGTTTGAGGTTTGCAAGTTTTATGGCAGGTTTTGTTTAAATGTTGGTCATTTTTTGGGTTTTGAAACTGTGTATTAGGGGGGGGGGTTTGTTGTGACTTTTCGGAGGTACATGCTGCCTCCAGTTTCCGGGTGACTGAATGTTGTTCAGTTGGGTGCTGAAGTAATTTGGAGGAATGACTTTTATCATCCACATGGTCCTAATTCAGTCACCCTGAAGATGGAGGCAGTAAATTCCTGTGAAACGTTGGAGCATACCCTTACTGCATGGTGTGAAAACTAAAAAATTTTTTTTTTTAACTGTGCATTAAATGAAAGGAATGTAATATAATTTTGTGTTGTTAAGGTTTCTGTTGGATGCTTGCGATCGAATGCTGCAGCTTTTGCAGCCAGTCGGTCCAGGTACAGCAAATCCTGAAGTGGATTACAACCTTGTGATACGAATGGTTAGGTATGTGCATTGATGCCTCAGTGTGATTCATGTGGTTGGTTACGTGTGTGAATGCATGCCTCATTGTGATCTATAAAAATTATTCATTGTACATATCATAAATAATCATCTGTGTGCCATACAGTGTTACATACTCTCAACAATTGACGTAAAAGACAGAGGTACAGGAGTAACGTAACAGGCTGAGTGTGGCCCAGAGGGTTCCAGGATGTTTAGGCTCCCAGATTTTCATGACAATCGGCACATGAATGTGGTGAGGTCATCAGCCTCATGCACCGGCCGCCTTTACCCCCAGGAAATGTTCCTGGTACTCATTTTCACTAGGGGCTGAGTTGACCCCAGGGCCATGGTGCGGTCAGAAGGAATATGTCACTGAAAAATCCAGTGACACCACTGGGAATCGATCCCAGGACCGTCTGACTAGTAGCGCAGTGCCTTAACCACTATGTCACCCCAGGCCCCATTAACTTATACTACATACCTTATTTCATCGGCAGATGACACTGAAACACAGAAAATATGGAATCATTGACAGATGTTGAAAAGTTATTTAGTTTTGATGATATATTGCAACTGATGTACCTGTGTGCCTTTCCCCTGCTCACTGTACTTCCGGTTGTCAGCATGTAGGTCAATTTTTGAATTCTCTGTTACTGCACCAGTCAGGCTTATATTGAAGACAGTGCTTTGTGCTAATCATTGCACTATATAGCTGACAATTCCATTCTTCAGACATGTGACACTGTGTTATTGGACGTATGGTACGGACCTACAGTCATGCGTCGCTTAACGACAGGGACGTGTTCTGAGAAATGCATCGTTAGGAGATTTCATCATTGTGCAAACATCATACAGTGTACTTACACAAACCTAGATAGTATAGCCTACTACACACCTACACTGTATGGTATAGCCCATTGCTTCTAGGCTACAAACCTGTACAGCACGTTACTGTACTGAATACTGTAGGCAATTGTAACACAATGCTAAGTATTATAATGTATTATGGGACAACCATCGTATGTGCAGTCCGTCATTGACCAGAACGTCATTATGTGGCGCTTGACTGTATTTAAGGAATGTAGTGCCTTCATATTCAGGGTCAAACAATGTAGTGCGTGTATGTTCAAGGTCAATGTTTGTAGACTGCATGACCCAACCACACAGTGTCATCCCAGAAAACTTGCACCTTTGGAAACACTGCTGTAAGAATCTCATACCTTGCACTGTGAAGTTAACATCACTGCATGCAATATCTCCACTGATTTGTATGTTTTAATGTTCCTAGGTCTCTTGTCGTGGCTGCTAAGGTGAAGCACGCAAGATCTGGTCTGAACACTGGAGTCGCTCACTGCGATGAACTGTTGAGTCAGGTGGACCTACTGAACATGTTGGTCAATAGTGGTTGCTCTGCCCTCATCCCAGCTGAACCCTTGAATGGCCATGCCTTGCGACACTTAAGGGATCGTCTGGTGGAGGAGGAGCTCTGGCTGCTAGCCATGGAGGTGTCTACAAAAAGTGGCCTTGAACGGACCGGAGTGTGGGCAGCATGGGGAAAAGCATGCTTGAGGGCAGGATGTTGGAAAGAGGCACGGGAAAAGTTCTCCCACTGCCTTGAGAAAGTGTCACCAGGACTGGATGCAGCGCGTCCCCCTCGGAGCCCCCCCTTACTTACTGAGATAATACAAATTCTGGAGGAGGGAGCGTACACAGTAGACCGCAAGGTGTTGCAGCAAGCCAACAAGGCTCGATCTTCAAGAGCTCTGCCTGCTGCGCTTCTTTCGTCACCAGCCGTGACTGTACTTCATACTTTGTCATCGCTGAATGAAATTGCGCGTGGGAATTATCCACAGACCATGCCACCACTGAATGCTGTTGTGATTGGGCCAAAATTAGATCCCATATTTTATGAAGAATGTCAGTACTATCTGTCATCGTACGGTAGTCATGCAGCAATCATCAGCTTCTACCTCAGTCACGATGATCTGTTAGCTGCTCTGAAACATATTCTTGTGCAAAAAGTGGATCCAGAGTTATTTCTTGAAACGATATACATTCCTTGTTTACGCCAAGGTCGTGTCTCAGATTTGCATCAGGAACTGTCAACTATTGATTCAACACTTGAAGTATGGAAGGTATGAAATTGTGATATATAGCATGTCTTATTCTTAATTTGTTAATTAATGAATTAATAGACTTGTTTCAAGTTACCAACTTAATTCACACTTCCTTTATTCTATAGCAATATATCTGTTACATCATAATCCTCAACATCTTTCGAGCAGTACCTTGCTCATCTCCAGGAGGACAAATTGTATTACTGCAGCCTCTGGTATCGTCACTCTCTGTAAACAGCCGTACAGTGTGCCGGTCACGAGCGGACTGCAGTCCACTCTCGACCGGCATACTGTACGGCCGTTTACAGAGAGT
>Ga0209628_10003037_pt1 | contig 11608 bp, 12 predicted proteins | sample TergutCu122P4_FD_187285 | JGI IMG/M metagenome (GOLD analysis project Ga0209628, IMG submission 187285) | Cubitermes ugandensis P4 segment gut microbial communities from Kakamega Forest, Kenya - Cu122 P4 (SPAdes) (version 2) | ecosystem: Host-associated > Arthropoda: Insects > Digestive system...
ATTGGAGCGGATACCCCGCAAGCGCATAGAATCGACGAAGCACGGCAGTAGCGGCAAGTTTCAAACGTACCTACGAAGCCAGTAAAGCGCGGAGTATGAGCGGAAAGCGCGACCCGAACGTGCGGAGGGTTGAGGGGTGTGAGGTGTGAGGTGTGAGGTGTGAGATGGGAAGTGAGGGGAACGCCCAAAAGAAAAATGCACTTACCCCTTGACAAACGCCTTTTCAAAGTGTATATTTGCCGCTTGAAACGGCGAAGAAAAAATGTTTTACCTAAACAAACTAATATAAACAAAATCAAAAACTTAACAAAAAAAACGAAAATGAAAATCATTCAAAACATATTAGTCTCCGACGACCTTTTTAGCGAATTTTTTTGTTGTAACCTGAATATGTGTGGCGGTTTGTGTTGCGTGGAAGGCGATGCCGGCGCTCCGCTCGAACCTGATGAAATCTCCGATTTGGAAGACAATTACCCCATATTCAAAAAATATATGACCCCGAAAGGGATTGAAAAAGTGGAAGAAAACGGAACTTTTAATTACGATATGGAGGGTGCATTTGTTACGCCGCTGCTGGATGATGAAAGTTGTGCGTTTCTTTTTTTTGAAGACAATATTGCCCAATGCGCCATCGAAAAAGCATTCCTAAACGGTGAAATTGAGTTTCAAAAACCTATTTCCTGCCACTTATACCCCATTCGGGTGAAAATTCTCCCCGATTACGAAGCACTGAATTACCACCGATGGAGCGTGTGTCAATCCGGATGCAAAAATGGAAAATCCTTAAAACTACCTCTTTATAAATTTTTGAAAGAACCTCTCATTCGGAAATACGGAGAAGAGTTTTATAGCGAATTAGATTTTAAATCTTAAATCTAAAACCTTAAATCTTAAATCTAAAACCTTAAATCTTTATGAAACTACCCAAACCTCTCTTCTCCCTTCTTTTCTGCATTACCCTTCATTTTTGTTTCGCAGATACTATCCGAATGATGCAGTACAATTTGTTGAATTACACCACATCATTGCCGTCGGGGTGCACTTTAACAAGTAACTACATGAACGAAAAAGATGCAAACCTTAAAACCATTATTGATTATGTACTGCCCGACGTTTTTTGCGTGTGCGAAATGGGCAGCAACATTTCTTACGTTAACCGCGTGTTAAACAATGTGATGAATACTAACGGGCGAAATTATTATGCCCATTGCCCGTTAACCAACTATTCCGGTGGAGACATCGCCAATATGCTGTATTATGATTCCCGAAAATTGGTTTTTTATAGTCATTTTTACGTAACAACTTATCCGCGAGATATTAACGCGTATAAAATGTACTATAAATCAAGCAGTTTGGCGCAAGGCGATACGGCATTTATCACATTTATTATTGCACACCTAAAAGCCGGTACGGGCACTACAAATGAAAAGTCCAGAAAAACTCAAGTGGAACGTTTGACCACAAAATTGGAACAAATGGGCGTTGATAACTACGTGTTTTCGGGTGATTTCAACTTGTACGGCGCATCCGAACCCGCATACCAACACTTGTTGTTTTATAACAATACGGCTTTTCGTTTTTTAGATCCGATTAATGCATACGGAGAATGGCAAGACGATACCAAATTTGCAAAAGTTCATACACAATCCACACACACTTCCGGGGGGTGTTTTTCCACCGGAGGATTAGACGACCGGTTCGACTTTATTTTGGTTTCTCCTACTGTTTATTATGGCTCAAGAAAAGTACAGGTGTTGCCCGAAACGTATTATGCCTTGGGACAAGATGGGTTGCGGTTAAACAAAAGCTTGATTTCTCCAAAAAACAATACGCTCCCGCAGGATATCCTCAATGCCATGTACAATTTTTCTGACCACTTGCCGGTACTTTGTAATTTTGAAATAAAAACAGCCACAAAAATTGATGATTACGTACATTCTTTCTTTGTTAATGTAGAAAATCCTGTAAAAAATGTAATTAATTTACATATTTATACAGAAAACGACCAAATGTATCACTTTGAAATTTTTTCCTTAAACGGACAAAAAATTGACAACTTTTCAGAGTTCCTTCAAGTTGGCTCTAATAATTTCAGCAGAAGTTTTGATTTTACGCCTTCCATATATTTTATAAGAATAACAAACGAACAAAAAGAGACGATAGTAAAAAAGTTAATAAAAGTTAATAAAAGTGATTAAAAAATATACTTTTGCGCCTTAATTTTTGCGTATGAAAGTAGCTTTTATTATTTCTTTTTTTATTTTAACTCCTTTTGTTGTAATCACCATTTTCCGCAAATATCAACTTGCCAAAAATGTGGGCACTGTAATTATGGCTTATGCAGTTGGGGTTTTATTGTCGTTTTTGTTTTCTTTTACCGGTTTTCTTTCCGAAACAGAAGCCTTATCTTTAGGAAAACTTCAAAAAACGATTATGGATGTTGCTGTGTCTTTGGCAATTCCATTGATGTTATTTAGTTCTGATTTTAAAATGTGGACAAAATCTTTGCCCAAAGCGGTTTTAACTCTTTGTATGGGAATAGTTGCCATTATTGGGGCAGTGGTGTTTTCGTTTTTTATTTTCAAAAACTCAGGTATCCCCGATTTGTATAAAGTGGGCGGCATGATGACCGCATTTTATACCGGAGGTACGATGAACTTCAGCGCGGTTTCGAGCGCTTTAAAAACAGATGGAACCATTATTACACTGACTTTAACCTCCGAAATGGTGATTATGTTTGTACTTTTAGTATTTCTAACGGGAGGGGGATATAAACTGTTTCGGTGGCTCTTGCCCGCTAAAGACGAATTTCATGTATGCGACCCCAATGACCCTAAAGATGCCAAAATTAAAGACCTCGAAAATTATGAAGGATTTTTTTCAAAAAAAGTATTTCCCAAAGCTATGCTCGGATTTTTGCTTTCCCTTGCATTTTTGGCAGTAAGCGCCGGACTATCTATATTCATTACCGGCGGATTAAACGAGGTGGTAGTGCTTCTAACTATAACTACATTAGCCATCGCAGCATCTTTTATTAAAAAAATTCGCGAATTGCCCAAAACCTTTGAATTGGGAATGTTTTTTATTTTAATATTCAGTGTCATAGTTGCTTCGCTCTTTGATATTTCAAAGTTAGATTCAAGTGCGTTAAATATCTTTCTGTTTGTATTATGTATCACTTTGTCTTCTTTTGTAATACACTGCATTTTGTGCCGTTTTACCAAGGTGCCCGGCGATTTGTTCACGGTGTCTCATATTGCCTTGCTCTGTTCGCCGCCTTTCATCCCTCCGCTTGTTTCTGCAATGGGAAATCGCAAAGTGCTGCTTAGTGGGATTACTATCGGACTTGTTGGGTATGCCATCGGAAATTATTTTGGCTATTTGATGGCGCTTTTTCTGGGATTATTTTCTTAATAAGCCACACATTTCACTATCTCACTGAGACACCCAAGATTATTTTCGGTTAAGGTTTACTTTTTGACGATTAAAATTAATTCCATAAAAATTACCTTTATTAACTTGTTGCCAAAATAGAACTAATGTATTATCTTTATATTTTTATCAGAAGATTAAAAGGGCGTAAAGGGGCACCCATAGCCATCAAAGCAGGGGCGAGAAAAATTGCAGAAGCATACTATAATGCGATTATGAAAGGGATGGATTATGTAGAACAAGGAATGGCTAAATATATGGAACAACTTAAAAAGAGAGAACTATATGCTTTAGATAAAATTGCAAAAAAATACAATTATGTTGTCGTTAAAAATCAATCATTTACATAAAGCTGTCATAGGTACGGAGCGGAGTAGGAATCTCGAAAATAGCACCTCAAACTAATTTTTAACCAAAAAATGTGTTGCAACCAAGTACTTATTGTTTGATATGCGTGATATCCTCCACACTAAAATTTACAAAATCCACCAAAGGTTTTACTGTTTTAAATCCATGGGTAACAAAATCTATAAAATCTTCTTTTAGTGCACTTTGTGGATTGAAATAATGTGATGAGAAAAAATGCTTGTTCTTTAACAACTCAATATCAGGAAAATCTTTAGGAAAATCTGCGGGCGGTTTTTTCAGCTTTTCAATCTCTTCAATTCCGGCGTAATATTTTCTGAAATCCGGTGCATCAATAATGGCTTTAAATTCATCAATTTGATAGTATATCTCTTTTCTAATTGCTTTAAGATATTCCGGTACAGGCATATAAATACCGCCACCAAAAAAACTCTCCTCTGGGTCTAAATGAAAGTAATATCCGGCAAAATGGGAATTTTTTCCACCGTTTTTTGCAAAATAAACGCCAAAATGTGTTTTATACGGGTCTTTATTGGAAGAAAAACGCACATCACGATAAATGCGAAACAAACATTGCTTGATATCAAGATTCTGTAAAGTTTCATCCAAAGTTTTTAAATTATCTAACAAAACGCTCGAAAAATTTTGAAAATTTTTTCTAATTTTATCGTATTCCTGTTTGTTTGCATGAAACCACTCGCGGTTATTGTTTTCCTTTAAAGCGGATAAAAATTGTAGGGTTTCAGGGTAAATTTTTGTCATAATTATTATCTTTTCAACGCATTTTCTATCAACTTTTTCACATTTTCTGTTAATTTTTTCACATTTTCATCCGGGTTGGGCACAACTGCCGGTAAAAACTCCACAAAAACACGTTTAAAAGGGCGCGGAATACGTTTAAAACGAAAAGCAGCACGCTCCGAACCCGATATGGCAACCGGAACAATAGGGATGTTCAACTCTTGACTTAAAATAGCAAACATATCTTTAAACTCTTTCAATATCTTGTCTTTAGAACGTTTTCCTTCGGGAAAAATAATCACATTTTTTCCCTGCCGAAGCACTTCGCTCATTTGTAAAATTGACTCACGCAAACTGCTGTTAATATTCATTACAATGATATTGTTTCTGGGTGCCATAAAACGTGCAAAAACAGATTGAAAATGTTTGTCTTTTGCAAAAAAGAACGTGTTTTTTACTCTTTTCCATGCCAATCTCGAGGTAATAAAAACGCCATCCAAGCCGCTTCGGTGGTTGGCTACAAAAATGACAGGCTGATTCGGAATATTCTCTTTTCCTTTTCCTCTTAAATAAAAATAACAATGAAAAAAGAGTTTGATAAAATTAGCGGTAAACCAATGCACAAAACCCGAATGCGGCAACCTTAACGTGGATTTTCCGGTTTGCAAAATCTCTTTCCACGACACCTCGCTCTCGTTATATTCGGTGGTTTGTTTTTCAATGTAGGAACTCAGTTTTTCCAAATTGCACAATTCATCCAACTGTTGTGTTTTCAATTGTATAGAAAATGCGTTTTCGATAAAAGCAAGTACCGAAAGTTTGCTGAGCGAATCCATGGATAAATCAATTTCAAAATGATCATTAGAATGCGCATTAACGTTTAACTCTTTATCAACAAATTGTTTAAGAATTTTATAAGTAGCGGAAAATTGCTCAATATCTTCTTTTTGTTTTGTTTCTTTTTTTTGAATAAACTCTTGCAATTTGAATCTTTGCACTTTACCCAATCTTGTTTTGGGCAACTCTTCCGAAACCACGTGAAACTGCTGAATGCGTTTGTGATTTTGGGCATTTTTATTGTATTCGGCAATTTCCTCTTTCAATAATTCATCCAAATCTCCGTCCGAATGTAATCGTATGGCACTCATTTCAGGATAAATAAGTAAATGCAGGTGGTCGTTATGAAGAAAAACAGCAATCTCTTTCATGTAAACGCTGTTTTTCATCAAAGCGGTTTCAACTTCATCGGGGTTAATATTTTTTCCATTAGAGGTAACCATAATATCCTTGATTCTCCCAGTAACTTTAAGAATTCCGTTTGCATCAATAGTACCCATATCTCCGGTGTGCAGCCATCCGTCTCTGATAATGGCGGCGGTTTCCTCCGGTTTTTTATAATAACCTGACATTACATTTTCGCCTCTTGCCACAATTTCGCCGTTTTCTGCAATTTTCATTTCACAACCGGGCAGCACGCGTCCGATGCAGTTGTAGCGCCACTCTCCGGGTCTTGAAAAGGCAATCATGGGGGCACATTCGGTCATTCCGTATCCTTCCAATATTTTGAATCCCAATGTAATAAAGATTTTAGCAACTTCTTTGGGAAACGCAGCGCCGCCCGTAAGTATATAATGAATATTACCTCCAAATTTTTGATGTACTGATTTGAAAATGGTTTTTGAAAAGAGATTCCATTTTAAAACCGCAGCAAGTTTGTAAAGCGTTTTAGCAACAAAACTTGAATTTATTTTCGACATAATGCCCTTTGCCAATGTTTCATATAATTTTGGAACACCAACGATAAGCGTAATTTTTCCATCGTTTAATGTTTGCAATATGGAATCCGGTTTCATACCATCGGTAATCCAACATGTACCGCCGGCTTGGAGGGGTACAAATATGGTACCCACAAAAGGATAAGAGTGGTGCAACGGCAGCAAAACCAACACGTTGCTATCAGCGTTAAAAATGGGAAGCTGGTTTGTTACGGCATCTACATTAGACCAAATATTCTTGTAAGAAAGCATTACTCCCTTGGGCGCACCGGTAGTTCCTGAGGTATAGATAATTGCTGCTACTTCGTCATCTTTTCGTACCGGAATTTCCACGACAGGCATTTCGTTAACCTGAGACACATCAACCTCCGCCGGTGTAAGTATGGTGTAGTTGTAATCCGGTATTTCGTTTGCGATTTTGGAAATATTTTCTTTATAATACTCTGAAACAAAGATGATTTCCGGACGGCATTCCTCAATAAAATAGGCAATATCTTTTGCGGTTGAACCTACATCTACCGGAACGACACAAGCCTTACACTGAATTGTGGCAAAGGTTACAAAATAATATTCGGGGCAGTTATCTGCAAAAATCATCACCTTTTCAGGCGTTTTACCATTCGTTGAAAAAACGCGACGGTAAAGTTCAATATATTGTAAAAGTATTGTGTACGAATATTTTACACCTCGAAAAACAAGAGCGGTTTTGGGTAAATTTTTTATCATAACTTTTGGCAAAAATAATAATTTTCGATTGTAATCAAGATAGATTGCCTTTTTTAATTACGCTTGAAAAAAAGAATATATATTTGCCAACGTTTAACAATATAATTATTAACAATAAAATCAATACATTATGAAAAAAATTAAGATTGGTATCAATGGTTTTGGAAGAATCGGACGTTTGGTGTTCCGCGCTTCTATGCAAAAAGATGATGTGCAAATTGTAGGAATCAACGACTTATTAGATGTTGATTATATGGCTTATATGCTGAAATATGACACCGTACACGGTCAATTTCAAGGCGATGTGGCTGTAAAAGATGGAAAATTAGTGGTTAACGGACAGGAAATTCGCGTTACAGCAGAAAAAGACCCCGCTAATTTAAAATGGAATGAGATTGATGCAGAGTATGTTGTAGAATCCACCGGCTTGTTCTTAACCAAAGAAACCGCTCAAAAACATATTGATGCCGGCGCACGTGTGGTGGTCATGTCTGCCCCGTCAAAAGATGATACCCCCATGTTTGTTATGGGTGTAAACCACAAAACTTACAACGGCGAAACTATCGTATCCAATGCCTCTTGCACCACCAATTGTTTGGCGCCCATTACCAAAGTGCTACACGACAATTTCGGACTTGTGGAAGGATTGATGACCACGGTGCACGCCACTACCGCCACGCAAAAAACAGTGGACGGTCCCTCCGCAAAAGATTGGAGAGGCGGACGCGCCGCAGCCGGAAACATTATTCCATCATCCACAGGAGCTGCAAAAGCTGTAACCAAAGTAATCCCCGATTTGAAAGGAAAACTCACCGGAATGTCGTTTCGCGTACCCACTTTAAATGTTTCTGTTGTGGATTTAACCTGCCGACTTGAAAAAGCCACCACGTACGACGAAATTAAAGCCGTGATGAAAAAGGCTTCCGAAAACGAACTCAAAGGAATTTTGGGATATACCGAAGAAGCTGTAGTTTCTTCAGACTTTATAGGCGACCCCAGAACCTCCATTTTTGACGCCGAAGCCGGAATTATGCTAAATCCGAACTTTGTAAAAGTGATTTCCTGGTACGACAACGAAATGGGATACTCGCACAAAATTTTGGAACTGATTATGTATATGAGCCAAAAATAATAAGTGATTTCAAAGCCAAAAAAAATCTATTTTCGCCACCGCATAAAAAAAAATGATAACCAGAAGATATTTAAGAGTTAAAGTGCTGCAGGCGATTTACGCATTGGAGAAAAATCCGGCAGAAGATTTTCTTGTAAGTGAAAAAAAATTAGAACAGGCTATTCTAAATTGTCAGGTATTAACGCTCTACTTTCTCTTGCTTTTGCCGGAAATTGTGCATTATAGAACATTACGATTCGAAGAATTGAAAGAAAAAGTAAACCCAACCGAAGAAGACCTGGACCCAAATACTAAATTTGTTGATAACAAGGTAATTAAACAAATCGAAGAAAATGTAAATATTAACAAACTTTGTAAAAATAATCATATAGATTGGAGTTTGCGTTCCGATTTTACTGCACAAATGTATCACGAATTAGCAAATTCCGAAATTTATAAGGCTTATATGAATTCTCCCCAAAAAAGTTATAAAGAAGATAAAGCTTTTGTCCTTGATGTTTTGTCGAAAATTTTTGCAGAAAGCGAACTGTTACACTGGTTTTTGGAAGAAATAAACGTGCATTGGTTTGACGATTACAACGATGCGCTTTTGGCTGCCTATAAAAATATTGAAAATTTTACTGAAAACCAATCCAAAAATGCAACACTAATTCCGTTGTTCAAAAACGATGAAGAAATTACATTTTATAAGGATTTGTTTCGGAAAACTTTGTTGTATAATACAGAATATCAAAAACGTATCGATGAAAAATTACACCATTGGGAATCGGAGCGTGTCATGGAAATTGATACTATTTTAATGAAAATGGCGTTGTGTGAATTGACGCAATGCCCAACAATTCCTGTAAAAGTTACCATTAATGAATATATTGAATTGGCAAAATTATACAGTTCTCGAAAAAGCGGCGTTTTTATTAATGGAATTTTGGACAGCATTGTTCCCGATTTAAAAGCGGAAGGATTGCTGAACAAAATGGGAAGAGGGTTAATCAATTGACAATTGACAATTAACAATTAATAATTAACAATTAAAAGATATGAATAACAAATGTAATAATCATCACATCATCACATCATCACATCATCTAATCATCCTTTTCTCCTTTCTCCTTTTATTAAGCTGCGGAAACAACGCCAACAAAGGACTATCGGTTTCGGATATAAAAAACCCGCTTACAGCAGATGGCTTGGACGAAAAACAAAAAGCCTCGCTACCGGAAATTAAATTTGATGTTTTGACTTACGATTTCGGAAAAGTAATTCAAGGGGAATCATTAAGTTATGTATTTCATTTTAAGAATGTTGGAAAATCGAGTTTGCTTATTTCGAGCATTGAACCTTCTTGTGGGTGCACCACTTCAATTCCTCCTAAAGCGCCGATTAGACCCGGCGAAAAAGGAGAGATTTCTATTACTTTTGATTCCAAATACAAAAATGGCGATGTTACAAGCTATTTAGTGGTTACGGCAAACACATTCCCCGCACAAACCGTGCTTACGGTAACCGCAAAAGTGATAACCCCTTAAACAATTGACAATTGACAATTGACAATTAACAATTAACAATTAATAATTAACAATTAGATTTATGAATTTTTTACAATTTTTATTAATGGCTCCAACTAACACTGACGGAAAGAGTGGTGGTAGCGGAATGACTATGTTGCTGATGATTGGCGGTATTATTCTGGTGTTTTATTTCTTTATGATTCGTCCGCAGCAAAAGAAACAAAAACAGATGCAAAATTTCCGCGAAGCACTCAAACGCGGCGACAAAATTATTACCATTGGCGGCATTCATGGAAAAATTACTGACGTGCAGGAAGGCACTTTCATCATTGAAGTTGAAGACGGTACAAAACTTAAAATAGAAAAAGCTGCCGTAGCCATAGACCCGAATGCTCCTGCAAAAAAAGATTAAAATTGCCCTAACCGGCGGAATCGGAACCGGAAAAACCTTTGTCTCAAAACAGTTTTTAGATAAAGGTGTTCCCGTATTTTACGCAGACGATGAAGCAAAAAAATTATATTCCTCAGATAAAGTTTTGTTATTTTTGAAATACAATTTTGGAGATAAGGTTTTTACTGACAATCTATTAGATTTTTCTAAATTAACGAATGTTGTTTTTTCGAATATTGAAAATCGAAAAAAAATTGAAGCCTTGATTCATCCTTTGGTTATGCAACAATTTGAAGAGTGGGCAACCCAACAGAGATCCAATTTGGTGATGTTGGAAAGCGCCCTTATTTTTGAAGCGGAATTGGAGCATTTTTTTGACAAAATTGTGGTAGTTGATGCGCCTTTGGATATTAGAATTAAGCGAATTAAAGAGCGAAACCCCGCCTTAACCGAAGCGGAAATATTACAGCGTATTCATTCGCAAATTCCTCAGGAAGAAAAGTGCAAACGCGCCGATTGGGTGATATGGAACGGGGAAGAGAGGTGTTTCAAAACTTTGCCGATACGGAAACCGCCCCGACTTTTCCGCCCAGCGCCGGATTTAATTTGTAAATAACAATCTCTGCATGAATAATTTGCGGGTATTTTTCTTTAAGTAAAGACAAACATTTTTGACATAGAGTTTCTAACAGATTTATTGGGGTTTTCATCATCTCTTTAATATCAAAATAAACGGTTTGATAATTTACGGCTTTGGCAACATCATCGGTTGTAACAGCTTGTGTAGCATCGTATTCCAATGTTAAATCCACCTTAAAATGCGTTCCCACCAAACGTTCTTCCTTAAAACAGCCGTGATGGGCGTAAAACTCCATTCCGGAAAGGTGAATTTTGCTAATCATTGGTTTTGTTGGCACGTTTTCTATCATTTTCATCCAATAAAATTTTTCGTAAACGAAACGATTGTGGCGTAATTTCCAAATATTCATCTTTGTTAATCAACTCCATATACTCTTCCAGCGACAATTTAATAGCGGGGGCAATCCGTATTTTTTCATCGGCACCCGAAGCACGCATATTGGTTAGTTTTTTCGATTTGCACACATTCACCACCAAATCGTTTTGACGAATATGCTCGCCAATTACTTGTCCGGTATATACATTCTCTCCCGGCTCAATGTAAAACGAGCCTCTATCTTGCAGTTTATCAATAGAATAGGCGTAAGCTTGTCCGGTTTCCATGGCAATCAGCGCGCCGGCGTGCCTGCCGCCAATTTCGCCTTTCCAGGGTTGAAATTCAACAAACCGGTGCGACATAATGGCTTCGCCTTCGGTGGCGGTTAGAATTTGTCCGCGCAAACCAATAATTCCCCGCGAAGGAATCATAAAATCCAAATGAATTTGGTCGTTTAAAGTGTCCAAATGCACCAACTCCCCTTTTCTGCGCGAAACATAATCAATGACGCGACTTTGAAATTCTTCGGGAACTAAAACAGTAAGTTGCTCCACCGGTTCATGTTTTTCTCCGTCAATCTCT
>Ga0209628_10003038_pt1 | contig 11601 bp, 7 predicted proteins | sample TergutCu122P4_FD_187285 | JGI IMG/M metagenome (GOLD analysis project Ga0209628, IMG submission 187285) | Cubitermes ugandensis P4 segment gut microbial communities from Kakamega Forest, Kenya - Cu122 P4 (SPAdes) (version 2) | ecosystem: Host-associated > Arthropoda: Insects > Digestive system >...
AACTACCAGTCGGTCGTCTTTTACATTGAGCATTTTAATAATTCGGGCAGAACCGATATTACCTTCCGTTACTCCCGTAAAAAAACTGTCGCGACGAAGATAATCCAAACGATCCATATCCAATTGCCCGCTTACGAGTTGATGCAGGAATTTTTTAGAATATTCATCCTTAAATATTGCAATCGTTTTATCTAATTTTCCGTTGAGTGATTGGTTAATCCGGTTCATCAACATCAGGGAAATTTGCTCGTGGCTAACATCATTTACCAGCGTATCTTCAAGCACATGCGAAAAAGGCCCGTGCCCGATGTCGTGCAACAAGATGCAAGATAAAACGGCATCTGCCTCCTCTTCTGTGATTTCATTTCCTTTCGAACGCAATTGCGAAATGGCTTCGTTCATCAAATACATCGCTCCCAGCGAATGAAGAAAGCGTGTATGCTGCGCTCCGGGATAAACCAACGAGGCAAATCCTAATTGCTTGATTCTTGAAAGACGTTGCAAATAGGGATGCTCGATAAGGCTAAAAATAAAATCGTTCGGACTGTTGATAAATCCGAAAACAGGGTCGTTGATTATTTTGCGTTTGTTATTCATTGTTGTCTGAACCTTGATTTTATCAAGATTTTCAAAATTTCCAAGATTAAATCTTAAACTTCTTATTAAATAAGCGTTTGAATTGCAGACTATTGCCACCAAAATTTATCAGCAGTCCGGTTTGCAAGTTATATGCTTCCAAATAGTTTTTTGCTTGCGCTAAGTGTACGTCCTCCAAATTGGCAATTGCTTTTATTTCAACTGATATTTCATTTGCAACAAGAAAATCCACCCTCCGGCCACCTACATCAAAACCTTTATAATTCAACGGCATTTCAAATTCACGCTGATGTTCAATTCCTTGCAAATTCATTTCGATAGATAATGCTCTCTGATAAACAACTTCTTGAAATCCACCACCTAATACATTATGCACTTCCATTGCACAACCAATTATATCATGCGTAATTTTATCCTGCTTTTCTTTGGTCATAGTAGTATAAAAAAATCTTGTTCATCTTATATATCTTGTTAAAATCAAGGTTCAGACATTGCGCCAACCACATTTTAAACGGTTCAGCTTTTTTACTTGGTATGGATTGAATTAGGCGCAAAATTTGTTCAGTATCAGCCACATCTGTTAGCCGCATCTTTCCATCAGTGGCAAGCATTTTCAACTGTACGATATTTTCGTACAGTTGACTACCTTCTTTTTCTAACTTGATTTTCAAATCACTCCAATAGCGACGTGGATTTTCGCTTTCTGTTAATACTTCGATTACATCTACAATGGAGAGATACCATTTTTCTTGCTCTGCGTCCCATACAGAGCGAACTTTTTTGGTTTCAAATAATTTAATGTTTGTCTCGGTTTTCATATCTTTTGATTTTTAAATATTCACAAAGATAGTGTTTTTTATGGGAAATCAAGGCTAATTTAGTAAATAATTATACGCTTATGCTTAATATTTTCAAATAATAGATAAACATCTTTTTGATTTATATCATTTCTAAATACCCTGCCATTTCTTCCTGTACTTTTTTTGCTTCTGCCCTTGCCGTTTCTGCAAATTTTTCGGAACTATCGGCATAAATAATTTGGCGGGAAGAATTAACCAGTAAGCCGCATTGGCTGTTCATGCCATATTTGGCAACTTCTTCCAAGCTGCCGCCTTGTGCTCCTACTCCGGGAACTAACAAGAAATGGTTGGGAGCATGTTTGCGGATTTCTTCAAACATTTTGCCTTGTGTGGCTCCGACAACATACATCATCTGTTCATCGGTTGCCCATTCCTGCGATTTTTTCAGCACTTTTTCAAACAGGCGTTCGCCGTTTTTATCTTCTGTCATTTGAAAATCTTGGGAGCCTTTGTTGGAGGTTAATGCTAACAGGATTACCCATTTTTCGGGATAAATCAAAAATGGTTTTACGCTGTCTTCTCCCATGTATGGCGCAACTGTTACCGCATCTAAATCCATAAAGTCGAAAAATGAGCGGGCATACATTTCGGAAGTATTTCCAATATCACCACGTTTGGCATCGGCGATGATAAACTGGTCGGGATAATTTTTGCGGATATAATCGACCGTTTTTTCAAAAGCTAACAAACCTTTTGCTCCCAGACTTTCGTAAAAGGCCAAATTGGGTTTATAGGCTACGCAATAATCGGCAGTAGCGTCGATAATTGCTTTATTAAAAGCGAAAATCGGGTCTTCTTCGTTTAATAAATGTTGAGGTATTTTCTTTATATCAGTATCTAACCCTACACAGAGGAAAGACTGCTTTTTTTTGATGTTCTCGAATAATTGTTGTTTAGTCATTGTTTGTAATGTTTGGGGTAGATTCCTCACTGCGTTCGGAATGACACCTCCCCCTGCCCCCTCCAAAGGGGGATAGCTGTCATTCCGAGCGAAGCGAGGAATCTAATGTTTTTATAACTCGTTTTCTTTCATTCTTTCTGCGTTTTCTGCGATAATCAACTGGTCGATAACGCCTTGAATGTTGCCGTCCATAAAATCGGATAAATTGTAGATTGTGTAGTTGATGCGATGGTCGGTAATGCGTCCTTGCGGGTAATTATAGGTGCGGATTTTTGCTGAACGGTCGCCCGTCGAAACCATTGTGCGCCGTTGTTGCGTGATGGCATCGTTGTGTTTTTGCAATTCTATATCGTATAGCTTGGTACGCAACATTTGCAAGGCCATTTCGCGGTTTTCCATCTGCGAGCGTGTAACCTGACATTGTATCATGATACCGGTAGGCTTGTGCGTGAGTTGCACTTTGGTTTCCACCTTGTTCACATTTTGTCCGCCTGCGCCACTTGAGCGGGCAGTTTGATATTCGAGGTCGGCCGGATTGATTTCCACATCTACTTCTTCGGCTTCGGGAAGTACGGCAACCGTTGCGGCCGAAGTGTGTACGCGCCCCTGCGTTTCGGTTACAGGTACTCGCTGCACACGATGAACTCCGGATTCGTATTTCATCGTGCCGTAAACACTATCTCCTTCGACTGTGAAAATAATTTCTTTGAATCCGCCGATAGTGCCTTCGCTGCTACTGGTTACAGCCACTTTCCAACCTTTGGATTCGCAATATCTCAGATACATTTTGAATAAATCACCGGCAAAAATAGCAGCCTCGTCGCCTCCGGTTCCTCCTCGTATTTCTACGATGGCGTTTTTGGCATCTTGAGGGTCGGCAGGAACAAGCAATATTTTGATTTCTTCTTCCAATTCAGGAAGTCGTTCTGCTGCCGCATCCAATTCGTCTTTGGCCATTTCGCGCAATTCTGCATCCGATTCGGTTTCGAGAATTTCTTTCGATTCGTCGATATTTGAAAGCAATCGCTGATATTCATTTCTTGCCGAAACGATTTTTTCCAAATCGCGATATTCTTTGTTGAGTTTAACAAAACGTTTCATATCGGCAATCACAGCGGGGTCGGTAATCAGATTACCAATTTCTTCGAAACGGATGACTAATACATCAAGTTTTTCTAAAAGAGGAGTTTGAGCCATTTGTAGTTACGAGTTACAAGTTACGAGAAAACCGCAACAAGTTTTTAGCTTGCAAAGATAAATGATTCTGCTTAATAAGACAAAGTTACTTGTCGCGAACCATCGACTTGTTCTTCAATATTAACAATCACGGCATCGGAAGGCAATAATTCTTCTATTTTTTCAGGCCATTCGATAAAACAAAGGGCTCCACTGTAGAAATAATCTTCGGTTCCTATGTCGCTGGCCTCTTGAATATTCTTGATGCGATAATAATCGAAATGATAAATTAGTTCGGCAGTCGTATCTGAACGATATTCATTAACGATGGCGAAAGTGGGACTGTTAATCACATCCGAAACACCTAATTCTTCACAAATGGCTTTGATGAAAGTCGTTTTTCCGGCTCCCATACTTCCATTGAAGGCAAAAACAGTATTATCGCCCATTGTCTTAATAAATTCTCGCGCTGCCTCATGAATGGTTTCAAGGCTTTTTATTTCAATTGTTTTCATACTGATGTGAATGGTGAACAATGAACGGTGAACAGATATTTCTCACTGTTCACCGTTCACTATTCACTTATTTGGGTTCTAAAGTAATTAGCGGTATCATCATTTCCTCCATCGAAACACCTCCGTGTTGGAAGGTATTATTATAGTAAGAAACGTAGTAATTATAATTATTGGGATAAGCAAAGAAGTCTTCGTTCAATGCAAATATATATTTCGTACTGATATTGGGAGCCGGCAAGCCAACACTTTCCGGGTCTTTGATTTCGAAGATTTCTTTTGGATTGTATGCCAAATTTTTGCCCAGTTTATAGCGCAAATTGGTGTTGGTGTTTTTATCTCCGACTACCTTGATTGCATTGTTTACGCGAATTGTTCCGTGGTCGGTTGTTACAATCACCTTACTGCCTTTCGACGCAATTTTGCGGAATAATTCCAAAGTTGTCGAGTGACGGAACCACGAACGAGTCAGAGAACGATAAGCGGCCTCATCGGAAGCCAGTTCGCGCATCATTTTCGATTCGGTACGGGCGTGCGAAAGCATATCTACGAAATTGAGTACAATCACGTTAAGCTGATATTTATCCAACTGATTGAAATTGTTCAGCAATTTTTCTCCAAATGTAGAATCGTTTACTTTGTGGTAAGAGAATGTATATTTTTTTCGGAATCGCTCGATTTGAGTTCGTATCAATGGTTCTTCGTTCAGATTTTTTCCTTCTTCCGATTCTTCATCAACCCATAATTCCGGAAACATTTTTTCTATTTGCAAAGGCATTAATCCCGAAAAAATAGCGTTCCGTGCATATTGAGTGGCTGTGGGAAGAATCGAATAGTATAAATCTTCGTTGAAAGTAAAATCTTCCGACAAAAGGTCTTTAACCACACGCCATTGGTCGAGCCGGAAATTATCGATAAGAATCAAAAAAACCTGTTCTTCATTGTCTAATAGCGGAAATATTTTCTGTTTGAATAAATCCGGACTCATCAACGGACGACTCGAAACTCCTTCAATCCAATTCTGATAATTTCGTTTCACAAATTTGCCAAACAACCGGTTGGCTTCCAATGTTTGTGTTTTAAGCATATCATACATACTTGCATCAGAATTTTCCAATTCGAGTTCCCAATATACCAGCTTTTTGTAGACTTCTTTCCAATCATCGGTAGTAAAAGAGTCGTTGATTTGCATGCTGATTTTGGAAAAATCCTGTTGGTATCCGGAAGTAGTTGCCTGAGTGATAATCCGGTTTTTATGCAAGTTTTTCTTGATCGACAAAAGTATTTGGTTCGGATTAACGGGCTTAATCAGGTAATCGGCTATTTTATTCCCAATCGCCTGATTCATAATGCTTTCTTCCTCACTTTTGGTAATCATCACAACCGGAACGTTCGGGTCTAATTCTTTGATAATCGACAAAGTTTCCAAACCACTCAACCCCGGCATATTTTCGTCTAAGAAAATGATGTCGAAATTTTGTTCTTTGCAACAATCAATGGCATCTTGTCCGCTGCAAACCGTTACGACTTCCATGCCTTTGTCTTCTAAAAAGAGGACGTATGGTTTGAGCAAATCGATTTCATCGTCGGCCCATAAGAGTTTATCTTTTTTCATTACAGATATTTTTTCAGAACTTCCTCTTTTTGTTTAGGAATTTCGCTTAACTGTTGTTCAAATTCAGCAATTTGTGTTTCGATTGTTTCGATTTCGGCAACGATCTCTTGCTGTTCAGGAAGTGATGGGCAATAAACGTCAATATCTTTAAGTATTTCTACTGAAGCCACATTTTTAAGTCCAGTCCCATGACTATTATCCTCAAATTTACTTGTAATATGAGATAAACAAATTCTCAAATATGATGCAATTGTTAAATTCTCAATAGGTCTAAATCTCAATAATGCTTGATTAATAATTCCCTTTTCTGCATTTTTTGGAAACACGGCAATTCTACCAATTGTCCCCGAACAACTCATTATTAAATCGTCCTCAATGAGTTCAAAACCTTTCATTTCATTGAATTTCTCTTCTGTGATATAGTATCTTCCTATTGAAAAATCATTTTTAATAGCGTGTTGTTGTTCATATATCTTATATCCACTTTCAACAAAAATTTCTTTTTTCAAAGAACCACCAAAAGGTCCTCTTTTAAAACCAACAACATCACCAAGTTTTTTAATGTTTTTATTTTGATTGAGATATTCATCAAGTATTTGACTTGTTTTAATTTTTAATTCCTCAATTTTTTCTTTCACCCCTGCCTCCTTCTTTTCCAAAACTTTTATTTCAGAAACAATTTTTTCTTGTATTTCTTTGGGAGGAAGAGGTATTTGTGTATTTCTAAAATCAGGTTTTTGTAAATGTTTTAACCCAACTCCTTTAAAATAACAATCATTTATGTCAGAAATAACGCTTTCTAATAAGTGAAATATAAATTCGGTTTTAATCTTTTCTTCGTTGTTACTTTTTACAACAAATGTATCTGTGGAATAAGCAGCTTTCCCTTCATAGAATTTAACAACGGCATTACCTCCTGTCGATAAATAGATATTTTGACCATCAACTAAATACTCATTAAATTCAAAAATAGATTCGCCACTTGTAAAAAAAGGATATTCGCCCTCATTTAAATCTTTTGCTGTTCCTACTTTTATGTTTGATTTTTCATTTTCAAATAAATAATCTCCCAATTTTACTAAATCCCATTTACTGTCAAATGTTACTTTTTTTTTAATTGAAGTAGAAATATTTTTTGCAAATCCTGCACGGTCAAAAGTAAACATATCCACCAAACGAACACGAGAAATATTATCTTTCAGTGTTTCGTGAATTGGGAAGTCATAATCTCCGGAAAACGCTTTGTAAATATAGGTGCTTGCTTTTTCTTCGTTGTCAAATTGTTCTTCGTCAAAAAGTTTTGTACATTCGGCAATTGTTTTTCCTCGTTGTATTGGGTGTATTCCTTCACTGCCTCTACGATTAGAAAATTCGTAACCGAGAAAATGTTTTTCGGCATCTTTCTCTCCAGTTTTTACCAAAACGACTTTTTGCGGATATGCCAAAATGAAATACAGAAGTTTTTCTTTTTCGATTTCAATAAACTTTTGCCAAAACTCTTTTTCTGTTTTAACTTTCAATTTCTTACGATACTCTCTGTATAACTCACATTCTGTTTCGATAAAATCGTATGGGTCATTTTTTAGCAAACTTAAATAATCTTCCCACGAAAGACCTTCCCAAACATATTTAACATATTTACTAAAAGGATTTTCGATTCCGTTTAATGAAATATCTTGAAAATTCACAAAAAAACGTTCAACCGATTCTCTTAAATTTATACTATCATAATTATTTCTTCTTCTCAAAAACAGTACAACCGTATTTGTTCCTGTTGCCATAAAAGTATTACTGCCTAATTCGGCAATGGCGACAATTTCAAAGTTTTGTAAAATAATTTCGCGTGCTTTGGTGTAAATTCCCTCGTTACTCAAAATGGAACTCGGCAAAATAACACCTGCCACACCACCGTCTTTTAATAATTGTTTAGTGCGTTCAACAAACAAACATTCTATTTCACTGCTGTTATCAGTCAAACCACTATAAAGTTCAAAATCATTTTCTGTGTAATAATCGCGCGTGGTTTGTCTAAATGCCGCTACCGAATAAGGCGGATTGCTCAACAAAACATCAAATTGCTGATTGTCTTTTGAACTATCGTTAGTATCTTTTTTCAGTTTAAGTTTATAATCTTTGCATTTGCTGAAATTAGCAAGTCCATCACTCAAAATCACATTTGCCAAACCATCGCCGTGAAGATAACAACCAACCTTCCCAACCTTAACCAAACGATAATCTTTTTCAACACCATAAACATATTGTGTAGCCCAATCAAAATGGTTTCCTTGCCAATTCTCAATTTTTCTTTTTGTTAAATCAATATAATTTTTCGGCTCGCTTTGATTTATGAACTTTTGCACTTCGTGCATATATTCCGTGATGAAATGACCACTACCCGCCGCATAATCAATCATATATGGCAAAATTTCGCCATCTTTTTGTTTCAGTTTATCGGCAACCATTGTATCAAGAGGTAAACTTTTTATGATAAACTGTGAAATAGGAACGGGGGTAAAAAACTGACCTGCTTTTTGTTTCAAGCCGGTAGTAAGCAATTGTTCAAAAAAATCAGAAAGATACTGTTGTCTTTTGTTGTAACGAATCCTGTAACTTTGAAGAAGCTCTACAACTTCTTTAACCACTTTCGCATTTTCCTCGAAAGATTTTGTGTCATAAACTTCTTTTATGGCAAATTCATTATTTTTCTCTAATCGAAGTTTATTGATTTCTCGAAGTAAAAAATCTTTTGTTTCGTCATTCAGATTTTTGCATCTTTTGTTGAAATCTTCTTCATTAAAATCGCTAACCGTACGGTCTAAAAACTTTTGCATTCCTTTGCTGTAAAGGTCTGTCAAGCGTAGCTGAAAGTCTATGTGATTATCAATGCCTTCCTTCCATTGAAATTGCAATTCTTCGCCGTCAAGCGTTGATGTTTCATCATATACTTTACATAAAAACAAAGTGAAAATCTTGTTAAAAGCATTGCCTTCGTCAGAAACAACATTATGACGGAGTATTTCCAAAAAACGATTGAAAATGAAACTTGAGTCTTCGTTGCGTATATCTTTAAGTTGTTCTTTTGTTAAAGCCTTGCTTTGAAAATTGTATGGTTTTACCCAATTATCAAAAACGCCGTTATCTTTAAAAAGTTTATTCCATTTTTCGTAAAAATCTTTCACATCGCCCGTGCGGTAATCATCTTCGATTTTTACAATTTCGTTGCGATAGATAATTTCTTTGCCTTTTAGTTCCGAGGCATAAAGCATTATTACATCGGCTTTATTGCTGAATTTGAAATAAGTAAAAAGTTGCCCTCCGTCTTTTTTCATTCGGGCAAACTCTTTGTCAAACTCTTTGCCGTAAGTTTTACATTCAATCAACAAATACTCGGAGCTGTCATCACGAGTTACGCAAATATCCAATCGCCCAGAAGTGCCATGTCCGGCACCCCAAGTTTTTTCTAAAATGATATTTTCAGGTTTGTAGCCTTTTTCAAGCAAACGATTGACGCATTCTAAAACAACAAGATTTTCGGGCTGTGAAAAATTTTGAGTAGTTTTGCTGTCAGATTGTATTTTTTCTCCGTAATTGATGGTCTGTTTTTCAAAATCTACCTCAAGGCAATAGTCATCAACTTGCCGATATTTCTTAAAAAAAACGCCAACGACATTTTCTTTTAGCCTGAATCCCAGCGAAATAAGTAAGTTTTTATAGTCCATGGTATTCATTGTTAATTGGCACAAAGTTAAGGAAAAATTCTATGATAAAAAAGTTTATTTTTTCGCGTTTGCTTTGCGCTCCGCCTCTTTGCGTTTGCGTTCTTCTTCCCGTTGTTTTTCTTTTAATTTCAGAGCCTCTTTGCGTTCTTTTTCTTTCAATTTGCGCTCTTCTGCTTTTTGTTTTTCGCGTGCTTTGGCTTCCGTTTCTTTTTGTTTACGAGCGTCTTCTCTGTCTTTTATTTGTTGTTTGCGAGCATCTTCTTTCGCTTTTTGCTCACGTTTCTTTTCTTCCAAATTCGCTTTTTCTTGCTCTTGTTTGGCTTTCAGGAGTACTTTTTCTTCTTCTTGTTGCTTTTTAAGCAATTCTTTGCGTTCTTTCTCCTGCTGTTTTTCCAATTCTTTTTGATCCTTTTCTTTGGCTTTTCGTTCTTCGTTGAGTTGTTTTTGACGTTCCTTTTCTTCTTTTTCTTGTTGTTTCACATATTCATCGATGGCATTGCTCGATTTCTTCTTTGAGAACGCATTTATCAGTCCTCTGATCGGATCGTTGGCGATTTCATCAATGGTTTGATTGATGGCGTTAAAAGTTTCAGTCGCTTTGCCGGTCATTTCATTTACTTTTTCCATTACTTCATCTTCCGAAATAGCACCTTTTATTTCAGGAATGGTATCTTGAGAAATCGAAATGATTGTGTCGGGGAATATCATTTCAGCAGAGTTTATTTTCTCCTCTATCGAAATCTCTGCATCATCCAATTCTTCAACTTCTTTTATTCTTTCATTCTCTAATTCTTTTGTTATCTCTTCTTCGATTTTTTCCTCTTGAATAGAATTCCATTTATCAATCAATTGACGGTTTCCTGCTCCGAAATTTTCTTCAAAAAATGCAATATATTCTTTCAGACTCTTGCCTTTCAACAAAATGTCGTAGTTTTCTGCCGATATCGGAACAACAACTACAGCCCGGTCTAACGACTGCATATAACCTCCCGGCCTGTTAATCATTTCGTAGTATTGCATCACTTCGTCGAAATTATTGAATCCTTTTATCCGGAACATACCGGTTTCTCCGATGACTTCGGTTTGCAAATCAAAATCATTGACCATAAAGTTGGAGAAATTAAATTCGGCTACGGTATATAAAATGACATTACTATTCACTTTGTTGGCCGGATAAACCATCAACAAAAGATGAGGCGTATTTTTTTCCGGAGAGAAAACAATTGTCGAGTCGAGCAATTCTCCGTTATCACCGGTTTGGCCACCAAAACGCAAGTTGAATAATCCTCCGCGAGCCAAGTCTCCATCACCCATCAAAACTTGTCCTCTCAACAATCCTTTCATCATATCTCCGGCCAAGACACTTACGTCGGCATCGGGATATTTATCCAACAGTTCTTTTAATTTCTCTTTAAACGTATCAGTATCGCCTGTTTGCGCATAACTCAGTGCGTTCAGGAACATAAATTTCGGCATCAGTGTCGACTGAGGATATTTTTGAGAAACGAGTTCAAAATTTTGTCTTATGCCACGAGGATTTCCCGAAGTATAATATTCATACGTTTGTTGGTAAGTAGATTCTTGTATTACGTTAAGCATACGGATATTGTACTCATAATTCGGATCCGCCATGGCAATTGCCAAATCACTTTCGGGGAATTCAGCACGAATTTTCGATTTGTAAAACTCAGCCATTTCAGTGTCTAACTTCTTCAAATATATGAGATACATCTGGTGATATGAATCCAGTTTGAACTCATTATCCGGAAAACGATTGTTCAAATCATTAAAAGTCTCGATGGCCAAAGCTAAATCTTCGAGTTTGTCTTTATAGATAACTCCCATATTGAAAAGACCATCCATCCAAATCTCGTTAGATGCCTTAATATCTTCTTCTGTCAAAGGAATATTTTGGAGATAATATTCTCTATTTTTCGGATCGTTAGCAGCTTCAAGTTCTTCGGGAGATTTTGAAACAGCGGCAGAATCTTGCACGCTTGCACCGTCTTGTTGTTGGTAATCATTAGTATTATCAGCCAACTCATCATCGAATTGAGTAATTTTATTCCGGAGTCTCCAGCTATCTTCCAATTTACGTTTTCCCCATTTGCGTTGGAATTCCGTTTTTCCTTGCGCTACCATTTGAGGATTGTAGAAATAAAACGGATCACCTCCCGGTTGTTGAGTAAGTCCGGGATTTGTCATCTGTTGTGTTTTGCGT